>ENA-UOWO01003907-UOWO01003907.1-activated-sludge-metagenome-genome-assembly--contig:-NODE-3907-length-16861-cov-9.643758_pt1 | contig 16861 bp, 14 predicted proteins | sample MGYA00238148_ERZ761564 | MGnify/ENA primary metagenome ERZ761564 (study PRJEB28885, sample SAMN05720194) | activated sludge metagenome | isolation source: Anaerobic digester | place: USA...
TGTTGGGTCGCCCGGCCTTTGGCCCCTATTTGCAATTGGTGGGTGCCAACCGGGCCTATGAGCCCTCGGCTCTGGCGGTGATTGCCTTCCTGATCACATGGGCCTCAATGGGCCTGATCCAGGTTTTTGGCAGAAACGCCAGTGCCAGGCGACCCGGTGCCGGGAAAGAGTCGTGATGCAGCCGGTGATAACACGCAAAAAAAATAGCTAACAAGAGAACTGAGCAATGGCCTTCCTTGAAATATCCAATCTGAAAAAAACATTCGGCAGCCAGACTGCGGTGCATGACTTCCAGATGAACATCGAGCGCGGTGAGTTTGTGACCTTTCTCGGCCCCTCGGGCTGCGGCAAGACCACCATCCTGCGCATGGTGGCTGGGTTTGAATCCCCTTCGGCCGGCGTCATCCGGTTTGACGGCCGAGATGTGACTCATCTACCTACCAACCAGCGCAATATCGGCATGGTGTTCCAGTCATATGCACTTTTTCCGAATATGACAGTCGCGGAAAACATCGGCTTTGGGCTCAAAGTAGCCAACATGCCGCAAGAGCAGGTCCGTTCACGGGTAGACGAAATGCTCTCGCTGATCAAATTAGCCGCGCTCGGGGGACGATATCCGTGGCAGTTGTCCGGAGGCCAGCAGCAGCGTGTCGCCTTGGCGCGCGCACTTGCCAACAAGCCGCAAGTGTTGCTTCTTGACGAGCCCCTTTCTGCTCTGGACGCCAAAATCCGAGTGTCGCTCCGGGAGGAGATCAGGGCCTTACAGCGCGAACTGGGCATCACATCCATCTTCGTAACCCACGACCAAGAAGAAGCACTGTCCATCTCAGATCGGGTGGTGGTACTCAATGAGGGGCGGGTAGAGCAAATCGGTACCCCCTCCGAGGTGTACAACTTTCCCCGCACACGCTTCGTTGCATCCTTCGTCGGTACGCTCAACTTGTTGTCGGGTGTGGTGGGCGACCCCAGTACGGGCCAGATTGCCGTTGGAAACCAAAATTTGGTTACCACCCACCCGATGACAGGTGCTCTGGCTGGGCAGACACGCGCCCTCGCCATTCGGCCTGAAGCAATCGTATTCGAGCCCCCCCAACCCGGGCGGAACTCCCTGACTGCGACAGTCGAAGAGGTTAATTTTCTGGGCGCCATCGTTCGCATTCGTGCAAGACTTGAAGGTGCGGTGATCTCGCTGGACGTTTTCAACGACCCCAACCAAGTACTGCCGCAACGCGGTGAAAACGTTACGCTGGGGTTCTCCCGGGAAAATTTACTGGTACTTGAATAGCCGTGGGGCCGGATGGGTGCATGGACGTTCCGCGTGCACATATTCATGAACCGTGATACCGTTATGGCGGTGTTTTAACGTAACCCTCAACAGGTGCACGGATGCGCAGGCCAGCCCTTTACAGTAGCTCGAGTCGGTCCATCAACGATTCAGACAGCGCGCAGCCATTGCAGGGCCCTGTCAACTCCAACGGGCAGCACCAAACTCTGCGTGGACGATTTCGGGCTATGTTTCGATTCGCCCGTCATGACACCCGAGCGTTATGGACGGTCATTGGGCTGCTTTCTTTGCTTTTGCTAGCGACGCTGTGGCTGGCCCTGCTTCGGCCAGGAGCCAGACAGCTGACGCAGACAGATATTGATGCAGCTGTCTTGAAAACCCTGGAAAGCAATGTCCTGCCGTCGCCTGCCGCCAAAGCCTATGAGGCCATTCTTCCCTCGCTTGTCCGAGTGACAAGTTATGTAAAAAACAAAGATGGAGATGAAGACATCGAACAGGCCGTAGGCACTGGCGTCGTCATCATAGACAAGGGCATCATCCTTACAAACCTTCACGTGATACAAGGCGCGGAAACAATCAAAGTCGTTTTTTCTGACGGCCTGGAGTCCACCGCTTCAGTCAAAGGCACACAAGAAAGCGATGATCTCGCTGTATTGCAGGCCCATAAAATTCCCGATGATTTGCATGCAGCCACTATGCGATCTACTGCAGACCTTGTCCCCGGAGATCAAGTCGTAGCAGTGGGATTCCCTTTTGGCATTGGCCCATCCGTCTCATCTGGTGTAGTGTCTGGACTTAAGCGGGTGTTCAGATCGCCTCAGACAAATCAGGAAATATCGAACCTGATTCAGTTTGATGCCGCTGCAAACCCAGGCAATTCCGGCGGGCCGTTGGTCACCATGGACGGTCAAGTGGTGGGCATTGTTACTGCTATTCTTAACCCGGGACGGCAGCGGACATTTATCGGTATTGGCTTTGCAGTCCCCATCGAAAATGCGGCTTCTGCCGTCGGACTTCATCCTTTTTAGGAAAGGCTCCTGTCTTATGGAACACAACGATACCCCCTCCGCATCAGTCGGTGATACAGCGTTGCTGATGGAAAAAATCCTCTATGAGGTCAAGCGCATCGTAGTAGGTCAGGATCGCTTTCTTGAGCGCGTAATGGTTGCCATCCTGGCACAAGGTCACTTGTTGGTTGAAGGCGTTCCCGGTCTGGCCAAAACACTCACGGTCAAGACATTGGCTAACACCGTGCGTGGTAACTTCAAGCGCATACAGTTCACCCCTGACCTAGTCCCGGCCGATTTGATTGGCACCCGGATCTTTAACCAAAAAACAGGCGAATTCAGCACTTCTCTAGGCCCCGTTTTCACCAATCTGCTGCTGGCGGACGAGATCAATCGTGCACCGGCCAAAGTACAAAGTGCGTTGCTGGAAGTGATGCAGGAACGTCAGGTCACGATAGCGGGAGAGACTCATAAAGTGCCAGCTCCGTTTCTGGTGATGGCCACACAAAACCCTATTGAAACCGAGGGCACCTATCCGCTTCCAGAGGCTCAGGTAGACCGTTTCATGATGAAAGTGCTGGTGGACTACCCCACTGATGAAGAAGAATTCGTTATCGTTCAGCGTGTGACGGGACCGGCAGTAGAGGTTACGGCTGTAGCCACCACCGAGCAACTGGCCGCGCTGCAACGGGAGTGTCGCAAAGTGTATGTGGATCCTTCTCTGGTTCAGTACGCCGTTCGGCTGGTATCTGCAACCCGCACACCGGAAAAGCATGGGCTTAAAGATCTGGCGCGATTCATCACTTTTGGTGCCAGCCCACGAGCCACTATCAACCTGACAGAGGGAGCGCGCGCTTTGGCCATGCTGCGGGGACGCACTTATGCATTGCCTGAAGATATGGTGGACCTCGTGCCTGACGTTCTGCGGCATCGGTTGGCACTGTCCTACGAGGCGCTATCTGAAGGCCTGACTTCAGATGCCATCACAGCAAAAATCATGGCCAAAATACCGCCCCCTGCCAAACCCCTGGAACACGAGAAGCTGGCAGCCTAAAAAGCCTTCAACGCGAAGAACCCTGCCCGTACAGCCGTTATGTTTGGTCTTTTCAAACCAAAGAGTGTTGCCCACGCAGACGGGGCTGAAACCACTCCGTCACACCAGGCGCTGATATCCACAAACCACCAAGCGGAGCATGTGCTTCGGCGTCTGGAATGGACTGTGATCCGCAGACTGGATGGGCTGTTGCAGGGGGACTACCGCACGTTGTTACGTGGGACTGGGCTGGATTTGGCTGATCTAAGAGAATATCAGCACCATGATGATGTGCGATATATCGACTGGAATGTGACCGCACGCCTCCAAACGCCCCATGTTCGTGTGTTTACGGAAGACAGAGAAATGGCCGCCTGGTTTCTGCTGGATCTTAGTCCTTCCGTGGATTTTGGGTCAGGCGATCAGCACAAAAAAAATGTCTCCGTCGAATTTGTAGCCACGCTCGCTCGTCTGTTGACACGGCATGGTAACCGGGTCGGTGCGCAGTTGTATGGAACCGGGGTAGATACCGTGATCCCAGCACGTAGCGGTCGATTGCATGTGTTGCACCTGTTGCATTGCATGTTGAACAGGCCTGTCGCTACGGATACTGCGGGAACCCGGCTGCATGAATTGCTGCAGTCTGCTGTGACTGCTATCAAACGACGCTCTACCGTGTTCGTCGTGTCCGATTTCATCAGCAGTCCCGGCTGGGAAAAACCCTTGGGGCAGCTCGCTCAGCGGCACGAAGTCGTTGCCGTTAGGCTAATGGATCCCATGGAGTTGGAACTTCCTGACTTGGGCCTGATTCCCATCAGGGATGCTGAAACAGGTGAACAGTTACTCGTTGACACCCATGATGCAGGTTTTCGCAGACGGTTTTCCCGTATCGCGGCCCAGCGTGAAGCCGAACTGCGACTGTCGCTGGCAAGAGCAGGTGTGGACACACTGGAGTTATCAACAGATGATGATCTGGTCAACGCGGTACTTCGCTTCACTGAGTTGCGCAAACGCCGCACCCAACTGGCAGGTGCGGGCAAGGCTAGTGGCAGGCGCAGGCACCTGACGGCGGTAGCCTGAACACTTATACGGAGAACAGCCATGAACTCTCCCTTGACATTCATGTGGCCCCAGTTCCTGTGGCTTTTGCTGGCAGTGCCACTGCTGGTTGCTATATATGTATGGTTATTGCGCCGCAAAAAGAAAGTCATGCTGCGCTACGCAAGTCTGTCCATCGTTAAGGAGGCGATGGGGACTGGCCAGAGTATCCGCCGGCACATCCCACCCATTCTGTTCCTGCTAGCCATCGCGGCCATGCTACTGGCTGCATCGCGCCCATTCGCCGTGATCACCCTCCCTTCGCAACAGGAAACAATCATCCTGGCGATGGACGTGTCAGGTAGCATGCGCGCCACTGATGTCAAACCAAATCGGCTGGTGGCCTCGCAAAATGCAGCCAAGGCTTTTCTCGCTCAACTGCCCCGGAATGTCAGAGTCGGGATTGTGGCCTTTGCGGGCACTGCTCAAGTGGTTCAACCTCCAACATTGAGCCGGGAAGATCTGGTTGTCGCTATCGACAAATTCCAGATGCAACGGGCCACTGCCATTGGGAGCGCCATCGTGGTGTCTCTGTCCGAATTGTTCCCCGATGCCGGAATTGACCTCTCCGCCATGACTTATGGCAACGGGCGCCCAAGGGGTATTCCAATTGATCAGGCGCCAAAGCAGGAAAAGAAAGACTTCGTTCCCGTAGCCCCCGGATCATATGGTTCAGCCGCCATCATTTTGCTGACTGATGGCCAGCGAACAACGGGGGTAGACACAATGGAAGCTGCAAAAATGGCTGCCGACAGAGGGGTTCGGGTGTATACAGTTGGTGTAGGAACGGTCGATGGTGAAACCATTGGTTTTGAAGGCTGGTCCATGCGGGTGCGGCTTGATGAAGTGACTTTGAAAGCAGTCGCTACCAACACACAGGCTGAATACTTCTACGCTGGTACTGCTGAGAATTTACAGAAGGTCTATGAAAAACTCAGTTCACGCCTGACTGTCGAGAAGAAGGAAACCGAGATTTCAGGACTTCTGGCACTTGTTGCGGCCATATTGGCCATCATGTCGGCAAGCCTGTCATTGCTATGGTTTAACCGGATCCTTTAGCAAGGCGAAGATCAGGTGATGATTGGCCAACGTAACTCCTCAATCACGGCACTCTGCAAATCGGTTACCAGTTTCGCCAATTGACCGTGCAAGTCCTCGAGCCGCTGCAACTTTTCTGCAGATGCCGCCTCGTATCCACCGGATAGGCCCGTACTTGTGATGTCGTGGCTTAACCGATACATCGTGTCCTGAACAGGTTCAATCGCTGAAAATGCCGGGAGGTAGCCGTATCGTGTCCTGCCGCGGTTCGCGTACCAGATGGAAAACCGTCCGTGATGCTGATCCGGCAACTGCTGCGCACCATTAAGAGAGCTGGGGTCGGTAACAGCCATTGTGACGCGCTGCTTCCACTTCGCAAGGTCCCGATGCGCCAGAAGCAGAGGAAAGTCATCCAGCTGCCACGGCACATTTGCCCAGATCGCCCAATTGGGGTCCGGCACAAATTGCTCGGCCCAGGCCCAAACGGGGTCTGGCAACATAGCAGGAGCGATGCTGTCTCCTTGAGCAATATCACAGCCCAGACGCATCAGCATGATGCCGTGCTCTGAAGTTTCCACTCCCTCAGCCACGATGGATCGGTTAAACACCGAGGCCAGGCTGATGACAGCCTCCACCAACGCGAGGTCTTCCTGGTCATCCAGCATATCCCGCACAAAAGACTGATCAACTTTAAGTGTGTTGGTCGACAGCCGCTTCAAATACGTCAACGACGAATATCCAGTGCCAAAGTCATCCAGCGCGAATCGGACACCCAACTCCTGCTGGCAAGCCAGGACCAGCCTGCCAACGTGTTGAATGTCTCCTAAGGCGGCTGACTCCACAATCTCCAACTCCAGCATATTGGGCGGAACATCTGGATGGCGATCAAGGATGGCTTTCAGTCGGGGCAAAAAGTCAGGATGCTGAAAATGACGGGCAGCAATATTCACACCTACAGGCCAGATCCGCCCCTGCGCTGACCAGCGCTCGATCTGCGCCAGCGCCTCGGAGGCAACCCATTCGCCAATATCGACTATCAGGTTGGCGTGTTCAACCAGCGGCAAAAACTCGAGAGGACGGACGACTCCATTTTCCGGATGTTGCCAGCGCAATAACGCTTCCATACCCACCACCCGGCCCGTGCGCATATTGACCTTGGGCTGATAGTACACACGGAACTCACCATTTTCAAAAGCCTGTTTGATACGCTCAATCTGCTGACGGTGATTAAGGCCCTCACGGTCCAGCGCCACGTCAAAAATGTGGTGACGATTGCGACCCTCATCTTTGGCTTGGTACATGGCCAGATCAGCGTGACGCAGCAAGGTGTCGGGGTCGGACTCATCCAGCGGGTAGACGGCCACGCCGATGCTCGCGGAAATAAGTATCTTCTCCCCTTCGATGGCATAGGGCGCTGCCATAGCATCCTGAATCCGACGCAGCATAAGCTCGGTTTCACCAATGTCTTTCAGGTCACCGAGCAAGAGGACAAACTCATCGCCGCCCAGCCTGGCTACGGTATCTTCGCCCCGAACCGCACGGGCAAGGCGCTCGGACAATTCAACCAGCAACATGTCTCCTGCTTCATGGCCGAAGGTGTCGTTGACAGGTTTGAAACCATCGAGATCGAGCATGCAAACAGCCAGCAAACAGCCTTGGCGCTGTGTACTGGCCATAGCCCGCGTAAAACGGTCGGCCAGAAGCGCCCTGTTTGGCAGACCCGTCAACGCATCGTGCCCAGCCTGCCAGCTAACTTCATCCATGCGCTGGCGACGGTCTGTAATGTCTCTGGCCAGCAAAATAAAGCGGGGGTCATGTCCTTCCTCGACTGGTTTGCGCGCAACGGAAAGTTCAAACCAGACCCTCCCCTGTGGCAACTCCAGCGCATATTGATGCCCTTGCGACTGACCCAGCTCATGGGCCTCCTTCAGAGCCAGCATCACCTCGCTGGCCGCCTCGGCTGGCAACACTTGAGCCGCACGTTTTCCGACGATAGATGAGGACGGGGCCGTCAACAGATCTTCACGCCCGCTGTGCAAGCCGTGTATCAACCCGTCAAGCCCGACTTCAAACAACAGGTCTGGAATAGCATCCAGCGTGGCTTGCAGCTGATTTTGTACGGCAGCAATAACCCTGGCCTGTTCAAAACGCTGCGTCATGTCACGCAACAAAGCGTGCAAAACGACCGACCCCTTCATCTGGATCGAAGTGAGAGTAACCTCAACCGGAACCACTGTGCCGTCTTTCTTCAGGTGAATCCAGTCAAATCGCTGATGCCCCACCTGCTCGGTTGTCGCCATGATCTCGGCTGCCTTCTCGGAGGAAAATCGCCCGTCAGGCTGAAACCGTGGCGAGATATCCTGGAAGGTGTGATTCAGCAATTGCTGGCGGCTGCTAAAACCCAACTGCATCAATGCAGCGAGATTGCAGGCGATGATGCGTCCTTTCTTGATCAGCATCACGGGGTCATGCGCATCTTCAAACAGACGCCTGAAGGTGGCTTCGCTTTCATTAAGCGACTGCAACAGCTTTTGCACTTCATCTGCCATGTTATTGAAGGCGTGCGCCGCAGCCCTGGTTTCGGGCGCTCCAATTTCGGGCACACGCACATGGTGTTCGCCCAGTTTGAACTTGTTGGCAGCAGTTGACAAACGCTGCAGCGTTGTGAGGTTGGCGCGCAGAATGTACTGAATACTCACCACCAGCAGGACAAGCAATAAAACAGCTGTCGGCGCTTGAGCCAGCATGCGCCGCCACAACTTGTTCACGAGGGGAGCCGGATTGGTACGCAATGTCAGGTCGCCGTACGCCACACCTTCAAGAGTGACCGGAGTGGTAGTTTCAAAGGCATCCAGATCCAGAAATTTTGCAAACCAGTCCGGCGCGTTCAACTGAACAGCATCAGAATTGGTTGCCGTCAGAACAGTTTTCTGGAATCGCCAGGTGACTTGGTCAATCGAGGAGCGGGTTTTGACATGTTGGGACAGTAACCACTCAATAGTGGAGACGTCTCCCCGGGAGGCAATTTTGGCAATTGCCGGGGCCATCAACTTGCGAACTTCCTGCACTTGCTCGTTGTTACGCGAAATGCCTTCCGACTTTTCATCTTGAATCAGGAAAATTGATCGTCCAATGAGTGCCAGAACAATCAGAAGGACAACAGGCAGCAACAACCTTGCAAGCAGCCCCTTGCCGCTCCAATGTTGCTTGAGGCGATTGATCAATGAGCCCTCCGCAAAGAATTCTCCTGAGATGTATTCGTCATCGTACCCGAGCAAGCGACGAAATCGAGGCGCATTGCGGACAAAATCACCCCTGCAAAACGCCAGCGACAAGCTGCAGTTGCCGGCCGCAACGTGCCGCAAGCGCCTGGTCGTGGGTCACCACGACGAACGCCGTTCCATGGGTTTGCGCCAGTTCCAGCATCAGCTCGAACACACCGTTAGCTGTGGCACGATCCAGATTGCCTGTCGGCTCGTCAGCCAGCACACAGGCCGGCTGCGTGACCAAGGCCCTTGCCAGCGCGACCCGCTGCCGCTCACCGCCGGACAATTCGGCCGGCCGATGGTGCAGGCGATACTGTAAACCCACCTTGGCCAACATCTGCCCAGCTTTCAGTGCGCTGCCTTCGGGCGACATGCGTCTGATCCACAGCGGCATCGCCACGTTGTCCTGCGCGCTGAACTCGGGTAACAGGTGATGAAACTGGTAGACGAAGCCAAGATGAGCGTTTCGCAGACGTCCCTGCTCGGCAGCACTCTGACTGGCAAGGTCCTTACCCTGAAGTTCCACTGACCCCTGGGTTGGCGCATCCAGCCCGCCCAGCAAATGCAGCAGGGTGCTTTTGCCTGAGCCGGAAGCACCCACAATCGCAACCGTTTCACCTGCATGTACCTGGAGATCAACTCCCTGAAGCACGGTGACATCCAGCCGGCCTTCGGTGAAGCGCTTGGTCAGGCCACGCGCGCTCAGCACAACATCATTCATATCGCAACGCCTCGGCCGGATTGACGCGACTGGCTCGCCAGCTGGGATAGATCGTCGCCAGAAAGGCCAGCACCAGCGAGATGACGGCAATGGGCATGATGTCCGCGCTTTGCGGATCACTGGGCATGCGATTGATCAGGTAAATATCTTTGGGTAAAAAACTGGCGCTCAGCAACCGTTCCAGCGCAGGCACGATCACATCAATATTGAAAGCCACACCCAGCCCAAGCGCCAAGCCAGCCAGCGTGCCAATAACACCCACCATGGCGCCCTGAACCACAAAGATGCCCATGATACTGGCCGGACTGGCACCCAGCGTTCGCAAAATTGCAATGTCGGCACGCTTGTCGGTGACCGTCATCACCAGCGTGGAAACCAGGTTGAAGGCAGCCACGGCAACGATGAGAGTGAGGATGATGAACATCATGCGCTTTTCAAGCTGTACTGCCGAGAACCAGGTGCGGTTCTGGCGTGTCCAGTCGCGAATGATGAGATCACCCGTCAGGCTCAGCGCCAGTTGCGCGGCAACCGTACGCGCTTCGTGCAGGTCCTTTAGCTTCAGCCGGATACCGGTGGGTCCTTCCAGACGAAATATCTTCGCAGCATCGTCCTGGTGAATCAGCACCAGTGCTGAATCATATTCATAGTGGCCCGAGTCAAAGGTGCCCACAACCGTCATCTGCTTGAGACGGGGCACCACGCCTGCCGGGGTAACCTGGCCACTGGGCGCAATCAGCGTGACCTTGTCGCCTAGGCGCACGCCCAGACTGCGAGCCAGTTCGCCGCCCAAAACAATGCCGAAATCACCGGAGATCAACTGTGACAAGCCTGTGTTTTTCAACTCCACGGCGAGATCGGTCACCTCCGGTTCCCGGGCCGGATCAATCCCCCGAACTATGGTGCCTTTCATGTCCTCACCCCTTGCCAGCAGTGCCTGAGACGCTATAAAAGGCGCAGCGCCGATCACTTGGGGATTTTTGCGCGCTTCCGCCAGGGTGGCGTCCAGATCAGGCAAGGCGGCGCCATTTGGCGCGAGGATTTCGATGTGCGACACCACGCTCAGCATGCGGTCGCGCACCTCTTTTTGAAACCCGTTCATCACGCTGAGCACGATGATCAAAGCGGCCACTCCCAGCGCAATGCCCAGCATGGAAACGCCAGAAATGAAGGAAATGAAACCGTTTCGCCGGGTAGCGCGTCCGGCGCGGGTGTAGCGCCAGCCAAGAATGAGTTCGTAAGGGATTTGCATCAAATGTGAAAACGGCAGGGCCCAATTATTCGCGAGGAATGCCACCCGGCACGCCTTCTGCCAAGAATAACGCGAAGATTATTCGATCAGACCCACAAATAGAGACCCGTGACACGAATTAACCGCATGCCCAACATCTTCCTCCCGCTTCTCCGGGACAATACGGTCCATGCACCTGCTGATTCCTTTTGCCTGCATCAACTCCTCCGGTGCCCATCAAGCGCTGCAGGGCACCACCCTGCCTCATCTGGAAAAACTGCTGTCACGCATGTCTGAGCTCAAAACCGATCAGGGCGACCTTCAGACCCTGTCGCCACCCCACGAGCGGACGCACGCCCACCTACTGGGACTGATGCAGCCACTCCCAACGCAGGCAATGCCCAACGACGGCAGAATTCCCTGGGCTGCCTGGAGCCTGGCCCAGTCTGGGCGCGACCCTGGCAACGGCGCATGGGCCCTGATTTCGCCCTGCCACTGGACCGTAAATAGCGATCACATCGTGATGGGTGATCCGCAGGCACTGGGCTTGAGTGAGGCTGAATCCCGCGCCCTGCTTCAGTCTGTTCAGCCCTATTTTGAAGAAGATGGTCTCGCCATCGAATTCGCAAAACCTGATCAATGGCTGGCCCACGCGGAGCTCTTTCGGGGCATGGCTTCAGCCTCTGTAGACCGGGTTGCAGGAGCAAATATTGATGACTGGCTTCCAAAGATGGCGCAGGCCGCACCCCTGCGCCGTCTTCAAAATGAAATGCAGATGCTGCTTTACACCCACCCCGTGAACGACGAGCGTACCGCCAGAGGCCTGCAAACGGTTAACTCTTTTTGGGTCAGCGGCACTGGAGCATTGCCTGAGCGCACCCAGCCAGTGCCTTCTTCAAATGATCCGCTGCAAATTGCCAGTGATCTTCGAAATGCAGCCATTGCCCAGGACTGGGTGGGTTGGATTCAGGCATGGAAAATACTGGACAGGACTCAATGTGCGGCCTTGCTGCGTGAGGCTGAGGCTGGCAACTACGCCCGCCTCACCTTATGCGGCGAAAGCCACGCCATGACCCTTGATACCCGGAAAACCGGGTTTTTTGACCGGATTAAGCGTCGTTTTGGCCATCAGCCCTTATATTCATTGCGTGACAAGCTATGAAAATAGTAGCAAGAGATATTCCACCCCGTGCCGTCTGGGCCCTTGAACAGGCCGGCGTGCATCCGCTGCTGGCGCGTTTGTTTGCGGCACGTGGCGTGCAGAGCAAGGACGAACTCGATGATGGACTCAGCCGCCTGCTGCCCCCATCGGGCATGCTGGGTACGGCGCAAGCGGCCGCGTTGCTGGCCGACGCCATTGCGCAGAACAAACGCCTGTGCATCGTGGCCGACTACGACTGTGATGGCGCTACGGCTTGCGCCGTCGCCATGCGTGGCTTGCGGCTGCTGGGCGCCAAACAGGTGAGCTACATTGTTCCCGACCGGGTGGTCGACGGTTATGGCCTCACCAGCCCCATTGCGCAGCGAGTCAAGGACAGCGGCGCCGAGGTGTTGATCACCGTGGACAACGGCATTGCCAGCATGGACGGCGTGGCCACCGCCAAAGCACTGGGCCTGCAGGTGCTGGTGACCGACCATCACTTGCCCGCTTCCACGCTGCCTGATGCGGATGTAATCGTCAACCCGAACCAGCCCGGCTGCACGTTTGAGAGTAAGTCCATCGCCGGTGTCGGCGTGATGTTTTATGTGCTGCTGGCGTTGCGCTCCGAATTGCGCCAGCGCGGTGTCTTCACGGTGGAAAACCAGCCCAAGCTGGACGCGCTGCTGCCGCTGGTTGCGCTGGGCACCGTGGCAGACGTGGTGAAACTCGATGCCAACAATCGCCGCCTCGTCGCTCAGGGGCTAAAACGGGTCCGAGCCCTCGTCCTGCCTGCGGGGATAGCTAGTCTTTTTGTAGCAGCTGGCCGGGTGGCCAAAGTAGCCACCACCTTCGATTTCGGCTTTGCGCTGGGGCCCCGCATCAACGCCGCCGGGCGCCTGTCCGACATGACACTGGGCATTGAATGCCTGCTGACGGACGATGCCGGGCGCGCCGATGAACTAGCCAAAATGCTGGACGGCATCAATCGCGAACGCCGCGAAATTGAGGGTGACATGCGTGATCAGGCCATGCAAATCGCAGAGTCGCTGTTCGACGAGGGGGACGAGCCACCACCCGCCATTTGCGTCTTTGACCCTGATTTTCACGAAGGCGTGGTCGGCATCGTGGCCTCGCGAATCAAGGACAAGCTGCACCGCCCCAGTTTTGTGTTCGCTGCCAGCGCCGCGCCAGGCAAGGAGCACGAACTCAAGGGATCGGGTCGCTCCATTCCCGGCTTTCACCTGCGCGACGCGCTGGACCTGGTAGCCAAGCGTTATCCCGACGTGCTGCTGCGGTTCGGTGGTCACGCCATGGCGGCCGGTTGCACCATCGCCGAGGAGCACTTTGACGACTTTGAGCAGGGCCTGAACGAGGTTGCTCAAGAATGGCTGGACGCCGCCACGCTGACCCGCCGTATCGATACCGATGGTCCGCTGGCACCCGAATACCGTCGCATTGACCTGGTGGACACACTGCACCATGAAGTGTGGGGGCAAGGCTTTGCACCGCCAACCTTCAGTGAAGAAGTGGAAGTGGTATCACAACGGCTGGTGGGCGAAAAGCACCTGGCATTGAAGCTCAAGCACCAGGGCTCTCCAGTGGACGGCATCTGGTTCGGCCGCACCGAACCCCTGCCTGCACGGGTCAAACTGGCGTTCCGACTGGATGCGGACGAGTGGAACGGCGTGCGCCGCGTGCGGTTTCTGGTTGAAGGGGCTGAGGTCTGACCAGGGCCAGATTCAGCAGAAAAATGTCACAGCGCCTAAAATGGCTAGGTGACATCCATCCTGAACGCAGACCTCCATTGCCATTCCGTTGTCTCCGACGGCACCCTGACACCCGAAGAGCTAGCTGCGCGCGCCAGGACCAACGGCGTGGAACTGTGGTCACTCACAGACCACGACGAGATTGGTGGACAGCATCGTGCCGCCGCTGCAGCAAAAACCCAGGGGATGCGTTACCTCACAGGCACTGAAATCTCCATCACCTTCATTGGCAAAACCGTTCACATCGTGGGCCTGGGATTTGATGCCGATGACCTGGCACTCAAACAGGGTCTGATGCAAACTCGCGGCGGGCGCGGCCAGCGGGCTATGGAAATGTCAGACGGCCTGGCCAAAGTTGGCATCCATGGGGCCTACGAAGGAGCGCTCAAGTTTGTGGGTAACCCGGAGCTGATCTCGCGAACCCACTTTGCGCGCTACCTGGTGGAGTCTGGCGTATGCAAGGAAACCAATGAAGTATTTCGCAAGTACCTGACCGAAGGTAAACCCGGTTTCGTCGAGCACCGGTGGGCCACACTGAAGGATGCAGTGAGCTGGATCACGGGCGCCGGGGGCATTGCCGTCATCGCCCACCCGGCGCGCTACAAATTCACAGCGAATGAGGAATATGCCTTGTTCACTGAATTCAAAAACCACGGTGGCCGGGGCGTTGAGGTGGTCACAGGTAGCCACACGGCGGCCGAATATGTCACCTATGGAGAAACCGCACGCGAGTTCGGACTGGCGGCCTCGCGGGGCAGCGATTTCCACAGCCCCGATGAGTCGCACACCGACCTGGGCACGCTGCCGTACCTATCCGGTGAATTGACACCGGTATGGGATCTGCTGACGGACCGCATTCAGTGAACAGACGCCGCGCCGACCGGCCGCAAAATGCGCTGGCCGGCATTGCATTGGTCACCGCCGCTGTGGCCTGTTTTGCCACGCTGGATACCACCACCAAGTTTGTAAGCACCGGCGTACCCTTATTGATGGCGCTGTGGTTTCGATATGCCTTTCAGGCCATGTCCACTACCTTGGTCGTGCTGCCATTGCGAGGATTGAGCGTGTTCCGCACGGCCCACCCCCGCTACCAGTTGCTGCGTGGTCTCCTGCTGATGAGTTCCACCATGCTCGCGTTTGTGAGCCTGAAATACACACCGGTAGCCGAATTCACCGCCATCGTCATGATGACGCCGCTGCTCATCACCTTGCTGGCCGCCTATTCAATGGGCGAGCGGGTTTCTCTGTTGCGCTGGATGCTGGTGATAGGCGGATTTCTCGGAACCATCATCATCATTCGCCCAGACAGTGATGACTTCAACTGGGCACTTTTGCTCCCGCTGACACTCGTGGGAACCAGTGCCTGGTTTCAGTTACTGACCAGCAAAATGGCGAAAACCGAAGACCCGCTAACCATGCATTTCTACACCGGCTGGATCGGTACGCTGGTGGCGTCCTTGATACTGCCATTTGTCTGGGTAAACATCGATTCATCACTGCTTTGGGGAGGGTTGTTCATCATGGGCCTGATGGGCACAGTGGGTCACTTCATGTTGATTCTGGCCTACCAGCGTGCCCCCGCGGCGATTCTCACGCCCTATCTATATGGCCAGATTGGATTTGCCATGCTGGGCGGCTGGCTGGTGTTCTCACACATTCCCGACAAGTGGTCGCTGGCAGGCATTGCGATGATCGCGATCTGTGGAGCGGTGGGTGCCTGGCTGACTGCACGCGAAGCGCGTGTTGTCGTGGAGCGTGTGGAATCCTGATCGCGAATAATTAATGATATGGCCCAGTACTTCGAAGTTCATCCCGAAAATCCGCAGCCCCGGCTGCTGAAGCAAGCCGTTGCGCTGCTGGAAAAAGGCGGCATTCTGGCCGTGCCCACCGACTCCAGCTATGCGCTGGTTTGTCATCTGGACGATAAAGCGGCTGCGGACAATCTGCGCCGCATCCGTGGTGTGGACGACAAACACCATCTGACGCTGCTGTGTCGGGATCTGAGTGAGCTGGCCAACTATGCGCGGGTTGACAACCGGCAGTTTCGGCTCATCAAATCCGTTACCCCCGGCCCCTACACCTTCATACTGGAAGCCAGCAAAGAGGTGCCCCGCCGTGTGAGTCACCCTTCGCGAAAGACCATTGGTTTGCGGGTACCCGAACACAGGGCGTTGCAGGAACTGCTGGCGCTGCACAACGGGCCCCTGCTCGCAACAACCCTGATCGCTATCGGTGAGACCGACCCTCTCAATGATGCCCACGACATCCGTGACCGCTATGAACATCAGGTCGGTGGGGTAATTGACGCCGGGGCCTGTGCGCAGGAACCCACCACCGTAGTGGACCTGACGGGGGGCGATCCAGTGGTCATTCGCCAGGGTCGTGGCGATTTGGCAGCTCTGGGCCTCTAACCCCCACCCTCTGCGACAATTCCCCTATGGACATCGCCCACCTGATTCAAACCGTCGCCATCTACGCATTGCCGGTTCTGTTCGCCATTACCGTGCACGAAGCCGCACATGGCTACGCTGCACGGCACTTTGGCGATAACACCGCCTATGCACTCGGACGCATCACGCTCAATCCGCTTAAGCATATTGACCCCATTGGCACCATCCTGATGCCACTGATGCTGTATTTCGCCACATCAGGTACTTTTCTGTTTGGTTATGCCAAACCCGTTCCCGTGCGTTTTGGCAACTTGCGCAACCCCAAACGGGACATGGTCTGGGTCGCTCTGGCCGGGCCCGGTGCCAACTTCATTCAGGCCTTGCTCTGGGGTGTGCTGTTTTTTGTATTGCGAGGCATGGGCGTGACCGAGCCTTTCTTCTTGAAGATGGCGCAAGGCGGCATGTTGGTGAATGTAGTGATGTTCGCGTTCAACCTGTTCCCACTACCGCCGCTCGACGGAGGGCGTATTTTGGTGGGACTGTTGCCCTACAAGCAGGCCGAGCTTGTTTCACGGGTGGAGCCCTGGGGGTTTTTCATCGTCATGGCTCTGGTGCTTGCGGGCATCGTGAGCACGCTCTGGATGCAGCCTTTGATGGCCCTCACGTATGGCCTGCTAAACATCTTGTTGACACCTTTTTCCATGTTATTGGGCTAGTTTTTCGTCATGAGTTCAACGCGCTTCCTGACCGGCATCACCACGTCGGGTACACCTCACCTGGGCAACTATGTGGGCTCTATCCGCCCGTCTGTTCGTGCCAGCCTGCGCACGGATGTGGAAAGTTTTTATTTTCTGGCGGACTACCACGCGCTGATCAAGGTGGAAGAGC
>ENA-UOWO01003908-UOWO01003908.1-activated-sludge-metagenome-genome-assembly--contig:-NODE-3908-length-16861-cov-6.566048_pt1 | contig 16861 bp, 14 predicted proteins | sample MGYA00238148_ERZ761564 | MGnify/ENA primary metagenome ERZ761564 (study PRJEB28885, sample SAMN05720194) | activated sludge metagenome | isolation source: Anaerobic digester | place: USA...
TTCTTGTCATCTTTTTTATCTTGCTTGTCTTGTTGTTGTTTCATTTTTTGGGCATAGGCTAAATTGTATTTAGTGTCTGCCGAATTCGGATTGACTTTAAGTGATTGTTTATAATAATTAATGGCCTCATCCCATTTTTTTTGATCTGCATAGGTATTACCAATATTATGATTGGAGAATGATTTTAAGCTTTTGTCCTTTGAATTTTTAGCTGATTCTTCAAATTGTTTTGCCGCTTTTTCGTAGTCTTTTTGTTGATATAAAGCATTTCCTAAATTGTATTGCGCTTCTCTATTTTTTTTGGTTTCATAGGCCTTTTGATATTCCGCAGCAGCTTCTTTATATTTTCCTTGTGCGTATAATTTATTACCACTATAAATATGTTGATCTGCAGTTTGCGCAAACAAATGAGATGAAAATAAGGTCAATAAAACCAATATTAGTTTATTCATGCCGGCAATGGTTTTTTTCTGTCAGGAATAAAAAATTCAACAAATATTAATAATAAACTGATGCCTAAAAAGTATTGGTAATAGCTATTATAGTCGCTAAAAATACTATCGCCAAAATTCTTCTGCTCTGTTGAGTTTATTTTTTTAGCGATTGCTTCAGCAGCCGCATCAGTATTACCTAAACGTAAATAAATGCCTTGACCGTCAGAGGCAATATCTTGAAGTTCTTTTTCATTTAATTTGGTAATAATATCTTCTCCTTTTTCATCTTTTTTATTTTCTCTAGTTTCTGGATCTATAATAGTAGATCCTTCTGGTGAGCCAATTCCTAATGTATTAATCATGATACCTTCGCCTACAGCTTTTTTTACTTCATCTGAGGCACCTTCATCATGGTCTTCACCATCACTAATAATAATGATACTTTTGTATTTGGTTTCTTTTGCATTGAACGATTGTCGCGCCATACTAATGGCTTCACCTATTACCGTGCCTTGCGTAGGAACTTGATTGGGTGAGGCGCCTGATAAATTCATTTTTAGGGCCGACATATCAACAGTTAATGGAACAGATACATAGGCTCTTCCAGCAAAAGTGATTAATCCGATACGGTCGTTTCCTAGTTTTTCAATCAATCTGGCAACAAATTGTTTGGCTTTTTCTAATCTGTTAGGCGATAAATCCTGTGCTAACATACTTTTACTAACATCAAGCGCAATCATGACATCAATACCTTTTCTTTCAATTTTTTCAGATCTTGAGCCTGCTTGTAAATTGGCTAAACCAATAATACCAATAATAAAGGCAAGTAGTAAAAGTCCGAATTTAATAAAACGAAGAGGTTGACTATATCGAGGCATGAGGGCATTGACTAGTTTTTCATCACCAAATAAGCGAATAGCCTTGATTCTTTGTTGGTTTTGATAAAGAAAAAACACAAGCAACAAAATACTCAAAAGCAAAAGCCAAAATAAATCGGGATGTTGAAAACGTAACACATCGCAAAAGTAAGTGCAAACAATTTTTTCTAAAATGGTTTAGGGAAGTTTTAACGATTTAGTTTGACCCAAATTTTGCAGTAGCCCCAAAGGCTAGGGCAAAGCGCAAAGATTTGTACGGTGGCATTTGGGGCTTGTTCAGACATACTTTGTATTGTCAGTAAAACCCTGACATAGTAAGTGCTTCCTAAAATTGCTTAAGAAAATAATGCACTTACTTTCGTCATTTGCTGTCACACTGCAAATTTGGGTTAAAACTTGTAAATTCAATAAACTCCATTCATTATAGATATTATTAATTCTTGTTTACAAATGAATTTTTGATTGTAATTCATTTGCCCTTTATATTTGTAATCATAATAAAATAAGTCATGGCATATTCAGAAAAAGTTTTAGAGCATTATAATAATCCTCAAAACGTTGGAACCTTAGATAAAAGTAAAAATAATGTAGGAACAGGTTTAGTAGGCGCACCAGAATGTGGTGATGTAATGCGTTTACAAATTGAAGTAGATGATGCAACAGGCATTATTAAGGATGCGAAGTTTAAAACATTTGGTTGTGGTTCTGCAATTGCTTCATCTAGCGTAGCAACAGAATGGTTGAAAGGCAAAAGTATTGATCAAGCAATTACTATAGACAATATGGATATTGTTGAAGAATTAAATTTACCACCTGTAAAAATTCACTGTTCAGTATTAGCTGAAGATGCGATTAAAGCTGCAATTAATGATTACCGTGTAAAAAATGGTATGGAAGCTTTGGTGCTTGAAGAAAAAGTAGTTCACTAATTTTAAAATAAGTTTGTATCCAAGCATGAAACCGATATGGGATCATGCTTGGATTTTTTATTGCCTCATCAATATTTTCTAAGACTTTAAAAACTTAATCCATCATTTCGATTATCTCTATCGGAAGCTAGAAATGGCGGTGGGCTTAGGTTACCATGGTTCATTTGTGCACTCATAGGGTCTGAGTTTCTAACTATTTCATCATCTGAATTGGGTGATATTGGTTCGAGTAAACCTGTTTGATTCGCTAACCAAGGATCAAAATCAATATCTTTTCCAGAATCATCTTTATAGGTTGGCACAATGACTAAGGTATGACGAAACGAATATTCATCTGGTAAATTATGCAAATCGTTATGTAATGGGTCGTTGGGATCAAGTTTAATAGCAGCAATATCAGGATATTTTGCATAATACATACGTAAGCCTAGTTCACGAACAGGGGCTATATTTTCAACTTGATATTCAATTTCCCATATCATTTTTTTTAGCTGATCAATTGGAAACACAATACTTCTTGCATCCATCGTTCTATTTGAATTCGGCATGATAGATGTAAGCAGAGGCTGGCATTCGAGTTTATAACGTGTAACTAAATCTCTTGCTGTTGATCGAGAGATGCCAGTAAAAGGTGGTTGGTTTGAAAGATCAAAATTATCTTGAGGCATTTTCATTTTGAATTTATTGAGAACACAAGATAAAACTAAATAAGACAGATTAAAAAGTGCAGGCTAAGAAATGTTGAAGTTTTAATCCCAAATTACGCATTAGAATTTGACAAAGGAAAATGCTAATGCGTTAGTTGGATTTACCCCGATTTAGAAATTGTTTTCAAGCTTTGTAAAAGGTTGAATTACAATTTCTTTATCGTTTCGGCATTTCTAATGCTGAATCTGGGTTAAAATCAGACATGAAATTCAATTTTCTTTTTATTCTAAATTGCAAACATTGATAGCTAGAATTTATAAAATTTAGAATTAAGAATACCTTATTTTTGCAACAGAAATTTAGAATATGGAAACTGCATTAGAAAACAGCATTTATATTAGTGATAAAGCGAAAGCAAAAGTTGAACAGCTTTTTGCTGAGTCGGGTTTAGATGATACTCATTTCGTACGAGTAAGTGTAGTTGGTGGTGGTTGTAGCGGATTGAGTTATAAACTCGATTTTGATAATGAAATCAAACCTATGGATCAAGTTTTTGAAGATAAAGGGATTAAATTAGTAACTGATCTAAAAAGCTTTTTATACTTAGTAAATACAGAGCTCGATTTTTCAGATGGCTTGAATGGAAAAGGTTTCAATTTTGTGAATCCAAATGCAAGTCGAAGTTGTGGTTGCGGAGAGAGTTTTGCAGTGTAATATGAAGCAAAAAGTTTAGTGGTTGCCAGATCAACAAGAACTTTACGATGAAATTTTTATATTCATAACGGAATTTTCTTAGGCAAAGACTACATAATTCAACCACACTTTTATTCTTTCTGAATTAGAATTTTTCTGGTTATACTGTTATGAATAGTATTCAAATTAAGAAAATAAAGGCCTTTATTTGCTAATAAATATTGATCAAGATAAAAGTATTGAATTCCATTAGTAAGGTATCCTTTAAATAGAGAGACAATTTTTCTGCCTGATATATCAAAAAGACTCAAGTCAACATTTTCTGGTTCTGATAAGAAGAGTTTAATATTCAGCACTCCAGATGTCCAGGGTATGGGATAAACCTTCAAATAAGTTTGATCTTGAAGTTCTTGTGTGTCTTCAAATTTTTCGAAATTAATTTTAAAAGCATATAAGGCTCCAGCGGAGAATTGATAATTGATACTATCATCGAAATTCTTAATATAAAAATCTGAAAGTACTACCGCATTCCCTTTTTTATCTACCAATGGCTCTTCTAACAAATATCTTTCAATGATTGGTTTTGGGAATATATGTTTTGTTTGATCAATAAAGGAACAGTTTGTACTCATTCTTGTTATAATAAAAGTATCTATTTTTCGAATACAAGTATATAAAATGGAGTCATGTTGGGTGAATTTGTAACCAAGATTATTGATTCCAATCACGTCGGGATTTATAATACATACCTCTTCTAAATCTAAGTTGAAAACTCTTACTACACGACCATATTTACTATTTCCAGCAATCGTATAAATTTGTTTTGTGCTATTATCATAAATGAAATCATTTACATGAATAATTCTTTTATACTTTTTCAACGTTCCATCGAGTCCGTATTTATTGATCTCTCCATATAATCCACTAGTGTAAATACTATTCTCAATAATTTCAATATGATCTCTTGTATATCCACCACTTGGCTCATTTTGAATACTCCTCCAATTTAGTTCTCCTGTACTCAACGAAAATTGCATTAAATAGTTTTTTACTAAAAAATTATTTCCATCTACAGTTGATGAATAGCATAAAGTCAAACTTGTATCATTGATAGCTATAAACGGAGGTACACAGGGCTCTTCATTACCGGGTTCTGCTAAATCAATTTCTTTTTCAAATATGGTCTTAAAATTTTTATTAAAACCCATCATATTGCAGTAATATTCACTCTTAGGTAGAGCAAACAAAGAGTAGTAATGAGAGATGAAAATATCGCCTGAAGAAGATACTTTAATATCGTTGATGATTGCACTAAAACTCGTAGAAGAATAGTATTTAAGAGGTATATGCTTCGAATTAATTTCTTCGCCTAGCGAATTAAATTTATTCAGGATAAGTACTCGTTTATATTCACCATTTGAATTGGTAGTGTCCTTTATGTACGCCCCAATTATTAATACAATATTTTGATCCTTATCAATGAACAACTTAGCTTTCCTCTCAAATCTAGACTCGTAATTCTTGTTGAACGAAATGGGTAAAATATTTTTTTGCCAAAGAAGTTCTCCATTAGCATTTATTTTTGTGATGAAACTTATAGTGGTGTCTGACGGGTATTTTGAATAGCAACAATAGGTATTTCCTAAACCATCCATCGTGTATCCTTGAATCTCATATTCCCAAGGAGGAAATCTACTTGTAGAATCGGTAAAGACCTTTCCCCACAGCAGATTACCAGCTGAAACGAACTTTATAAAGAACATGAATACACAAAAAAGTATGCTTGATAATATTCTCATTTATAAAATAAAGTATTGCTATCAATATTACTAAGAAAGTTTCACAATTGAGAATGCTCAATGTCATAGTAGTCTCATAAAATCAAATTGGGATTTGAGTATACAACGAATTCAGAACACCTAAAAATGAAAGTTGAATGGTAGCTTTAAATCGAAAGTTTTGCTGTGTAGTTGACTATTTACTCCTCAATTTGAAAGATCTCTTTATGATTTCTTCCATAACCATCATAATCTAATCCATATCCAACTACAAATTTATTAGGGATATTAAATCCAACATAATCAACTTCTAATTGAAATTGCAACGCCTCAGGTTTTTGAAGTAAGGTGCAAATTTTTATTGAAGCTGGTTGCAATTTTAAAAGTGAAGGAATAAACTCAGACATTGTTTTACCTGTATCAACAATATCCTCAACCAATATAACATCTTTGTCAGTTAAGTCTTCTTCTAAACCAATTGAAGTAATCACTGTTCCGGTTGATGTGGTGCCTTTATAGGATACCAATTTAATAAATGAAATGGTTGAAGGCGTTGAAATATGTTTAAATAAATCGGCAGCAAACATAAACGACCCGTTTAAAATGCCAATAAATACTGGATTCTTATCTTTATAATCACTACTAATTTGAACACCTAATTGTGCAATTCGTTCTTGAATAACAGATTCGGTAAGGTATGGAACAAATGTTTTATCTAAAACTTGAATAGACATTATTTTTTCTTTTTAGGCGTTTCTTTCTTTTTTAAATCAGCTTTCTTCTTTGCATCGGTCTTCTTTTTGTCATCAGCTTTCTTCTTCGTATCACTTAATTTTTTTGCGTCATTTTTCTTTGCATCTGCTTTTTTCAAATCGGATGCACTTTGTTTTTTAGCATTTGATTTCTTTGGATCCTCTTTTTTTACTTTACTATCTTTTGATTTACTATCCTTGGATTCGGTTTCTTTTTTTATATCACGTTTAATACCCGTTTTTGTTACCTGAACATTCGATTTTTTATCCTCTACCTTCGTGTTTTTGTCGTCTACTTTTTTAGGTATTGGTTTATTTGCAATGGTTGCAGTCTCAGTTTTTTTGATTACAACACTTGGTTTCGGATTCACAATTTCAATTTTCTTAACAGTATCAACCTTTTTTATTGGTCTTGGGCTATACACGATCTTATCAAATTTTTTCTTTAAATCTTTTACTGAATCATCAATTCCTGGTTCGTTATAGGTTCGTTTAATTTGAGGTGGTGCAGGGGTTTCGATTACTGGAGGAGTAGTTTCAATTACTTGAACTTCTTGTATTGGCTCTACAATAACCTCTTTTTCTTTTTCAACTGGGGGTATAGGTTCTTCCTTTTTTTCGATAACAGGTTGAGGTTCAGGTATTACAATGGTTTCAGTCTTGGCTTCTAGTGGTTTCGAACTTAGTAATTGTTCTATACGAGCTGCTTTTTCAGCATTGAGTATATCTTCGTTTGAAGTGATAATAGGTTCGACTTTTTCTTCAATCACTTCAGTTTTTTGAATCGGTTCTTCAATTACTTTTTGTTCAATAGTTTTTTCAGGTTCAATGATCTTTTCTTGAATCGGTTCAACAATCACTGGTGGTGCCTCTTCACGAATAATTTCTTCAACTTTGGCTTCAACAGGTATTGGGTTTTCAATAATCACTTTTTGAACAGGTTTCAGTTCAATTTTTCTTTCTTCAACACGCGCAATAACTGGTTCAACTTTTTTAGGTTGTTCGAATTCATTTAAAAAACGTTGTTTCGTTTTTGGCATGTCATACGATTTATATTGTAACGACAAGCGTTCGCCAACTTCAGGTTCTTGACCTGGCGTTAAATTATTATACGCATACAAATTGCTCAAAAGCATCGCTTCTTTTTGAGAAATTAAATGCATGGTTTCATTTTCTTTTACAATATGAAATTCTTCAGTTCCAATTTTTCTTTTCTTCTCAATAAAAATAAAAAGATCGGCAGAAAGGGGTTCATCTGCTAAATCGTTCAAAGCTAAAAGTTTTGCATATCGAATATTTTTTTCAAGAGCCTTAGGTAATAAGGTTTCTCCTTTACTTGCCCAAAAACCTTTAAGTCCTTTGTAATAAGTTGATGGATCGTCGATATGAGTTAGGTTCCGTGTTTGGTCGCTATTGGGTACCACTTCTGAATGGATCAATCCATTGGAGGATGAAATAGCCTCGTAAGTATATTGCTGTAAATTATATTTTTCTACTAAGTCGGTTAAACGTTTCACATACACTGGATTTGTTGCATAGCCAGCACGTTTTAATCCACTTGCCCATCCTGCATAATCGGTTTTTTCTAAATCAAATAAAAAATGATATCGATTACTACCTTTTAAAAAATCAGAGTGGTCGATATATGATTGTTCAGCGCTTACATATTTTCGAAAGCATTCTTGTTTTTTATCATCATCATGTAAAATGGTTTCGCCCATCCATGTTGATTTACATTTAATTCCAAAATGGTTGTTTCCTTTGGTTGCCAATTCACTTTTGCCGGCAGCACTTTCATGAATGCCTTGTGCAAGGGTAATAGCTGCAGGAACACCCGATCTTAATTGTTCAGCAATTGCAAGAGACTTATACGTTTCAATATAGGATAGTACATCATTCTCATCCTGGGCAAAAACAACCCAATTTGAGAGAACCAATAAGCAACTTATCACGAATGTTTTCAAATTCATATTTTTTTATTTTTTTCGAGTGATCATCACACCATCTCTGAGCGGCAAAAGTACACTCTCAACCCGTTTATCGTTCAAAATTTTTTCATTATATACATGCATTGCCTTTGCATTTTTGCTCGCCTTTTCTAATGACAAAACTTCGCCATGATACAATACATTATCTGCTAAAATGAAACCACCTTTTTTTACCTTGTCAATTACCAAATCAAAATAATTACTGTAATTGATTTTATCTGCATCAATAAAAACTAAATCAAATTCATAATCTAATTCTGGAATAATGGAAGCGGCTGTCCCGATCATCATTTTAATTTTATGTTGATATCCAGATTGTTGAAAAGCAGCATGACAAAGTTCACTCAATTCTTCGTTGATATCAATGGTAATTAATTGTCCATTTTCGGTAAGTCCTTTTGCCAAACAAATGGCCGAATAGCCTGTGAAAGTGCCTATTTCTAGAATATTTTGAGGCTGAATCATTTGGCTAATCATACTTAAAACCTGACCTTGTAAATGACCCGAAAGCATAATTGGTAATTCGGTTTGCAGATGTGTTTGTCGTCTTAAATTATAGAGGGTTTCGCTTTCAGAACTAGAATGGGTTTCGCAATAAGTATTAATTTCTTCTGATGTTAATAAATGCATATAAGGTAGTTGTATATTTATTTACCTTTTTTAGAAAAGAGAAATAATAATAGAAAAGTTATTAAACCATTTATAATGAGGAGTTCGATTCCAATTTTATATCCGCCAAATATAGTAGATGATAGCGAAGTAAGTGTGCTTGCGAAGCCTTCATTGATTGTTAATTTTTTTATAAACCATTCTGCATTATTAATCATGTCAATAACAAGTGTAAGTAGTGGTGCAATGATACAAAGTGGTAATACAATTTTATCGTTGATGATCCTCTTCGTTAAAATGCCAAATGAAAATAGTCCTAAAAGTGGGCCATAGGTATAACCAGCTAATTTAAGAATCACATCAATAATTGATTTATCATTAATTAATTTAAATATCATGACACATGCAAAAAAGATAATAGCAAAGATGAGATGAACGGTTATTCTTGTTTTTTTACCTTCAGCTTCTGATAGTTTTTCATTTCTTTTCAAACCTAAAATATCAATACAAAAAGATGAAGTAAGTGCTGTTAATGCGCCATCTGCAGAAGGAAATAAAGCTGATATTAATCCTATAATAAATAAAATAGAAACGCCGGCCGATAAATAACCATTTAATGCAATGGCTGGAAATAAATCGTCTCCTTTAATATCAATCCCATTTTTTGTTGCAAATAAATACAAGCATCCGCCTAAAAAAAGAAAAAGAAAATTGACAAAAAGAATAACCGTGCTGAAAGTCAACATATTTTTTTGAGAATTCCCAATATTATTAACGCTAATATTTTTTTGCATCATCTCTTGATCAAGTCCTGTCATACCAATCGTAATAAAAGCACCACCAATAATTTGTTTTAGAAAGAAACCACCTGATTTTAAATCGGTATTAAACACTTTGGTATAGCCTGCTTCTTTCATTTCGTTTAGCGAAGCAAAAAAACCACTATCCATTTTACTCATAATAGCAATTATACAAACTACTAAACCTAGTAGCATGAAGGTTGTTTGCAATGTATCGGTATAGACAATGGTTTTTACACCTCCTTCAAAAGTGTATAATAATATGAGAAGCAGAATAACAAAAGTGGTTAACCAAAACGGAATACCCATATTGTTTAAAATAAATAGTTGAAGAATATTGACAACCAAATACAATCGAGCAGTTGCGCCTAAAGTTCGGGAAATAATAAAAAAGAAGGCACCCGTTTTATAAGAGGTCATTCCTATTCGATTTTGTAAATAGCTATAAATTGAGGTAAGTTGTAATTTATAATACAGGGGAAGTAAAACATAAGCCACAACTAAGTATCCTAGAAAATAACCGATTACCACTTGAAAGTATTGAAATCCGCTTGCTCCAACTGTACCAGGCACACTTACAAAAGTTACTCCACTCAATGAAGTACCTATCATGCCAAACGCAACCAACATCCAATTTGAATTTCGATTGCCTATGAAAAAGGATTCATTATTACTTTTTTTGGAGGTAAAATAAGCAACAACTAGTAATAGCGCGAAATAGGCTAATACAAAGAAAAGTAAAATGGATGAAGACATAATTTATATTCTATGGCGGTAAAAATAGTAATACCAGTGTAATTTGCAATATAGACCAATATTTATTATTTAGTATTACTTGTTATTGCAAATCTTACAGTGGTACATGCCGATTGAAAATATGTTCAGGACAATTGAGTTTACGAAAATTGGTCTGTTAAATATTTCATTTCGGTACAATTTCAATGAATAATCGCTAAGGTATCATGAGAATCATAGAAACTTGAAATAAATGAATCTGTGAAGAAATAATATTTTGAACAAACTGACCAGAAAATAATTTTCAAAATCCCCTTGTCAATTCATTACTTTGCATGAATGACACAACGCGAACTTTTTTTACGTCATGTAGCGCAAACATCTGAAGCACCTCTTTGTTTTCAAGTAAGCAAAGCAGAAGGCGTTTATTTATTTGATGAAGCTGGAAAAAAACATATCGATTTAATTGGTGGTATTAGTGTTTGCAATGTTGGACATGGGAATGAAAAAGTAATTGCAGCCATTAAGGAGCAAGCTGAACATTATCTGCATGTAATGGTATATGGCGAGGTCATTCAATCTCCTCAAGTAAAGTACGCGCAAAGTTTGGCGAAGTATTTACCATCTCAATTACAAAATATTTATTTTACGAATAGTGGCACTGAGGCAACTGAAGGGGCTATGAAATTAGCTAAACGAGTTACCGGCAGAAGTAAGATGATATCTTTTAAACAATCCTATCATGGAAGTACACAAGGTGCGCTAAGTGTAATGGGTAGTGAGTATTGGCAACAAGCCTTTAGACCCTTGTTGCCAGATATTTATCAATTTGATTATAATGATGCACAAGTTATTGATGCGATTGACGATAAAACAGCTTGTATTATTTTAGAACCGGTTCAATCAGAAGCAGGTATTATTATTCCTGATATTAAATGGATGCAAGCTATTCGTAAGAAATGCGATGAAGTAGGTGCATTTTTAATTTATGATGAAATACAAACAGCTTTTGGACGAACTGGAAATCTTTTTCGATTTTTAGAAATTGATATCATTCCCGATATTTTATTATTAGGAAAAGCTTTAGGAGGTGGAATGCCAATGGGTGCTTTTATTTCAAATAAAGAAGTAATGGATACCTTCATGTATAATCCGGTTTTAGGTCATATTACTACATTTGGTGGTCATCCAGTTTGTTGTGCTGCGGGTTTAGCTGGTTTCGAATATTTAATTGAAAATAATTTAACTGATGATGTGAAAAGAAAGGAGATGCTATTTAAAAAATTACTAGTTCATCCATCCATTTTAAAAGTATCAAGTTGTGGTTTATTGATGGCAATACATTTTGAGAATTATGAAACCAATAAAAAAATAATCGATACTTGCATTGTAAATGGTGTGTTTACCGATTGGTTTTTATTTGCGTCGAATGCTTTGCGTATTGCGCCTCCATTAATTATTTCTGAACGAGAAATTGAAGAGGCTTGTCGTATCATTTTAAAATCAATTGATGAGGTACTCAATCATTCATAGGTTGATGCGTTTTTTTGCGAGTTTCATTCTAATAGCGATTTTTATTAGTATAATCTCGTTCACTTTTTTTCTATATTCAAATTCATATGATTCGTTTGTAAATTCTATTTTAGATCAAATTCATCGACCCGATATTTATGAAAAAGTAACTTCCATTTATTTCACAAAGGCTAAATTTTTACAGCTCAGATTAATTAGCTTTGTTGGTGCAGTTGCATGTTTGCTTGGAATTTTAATTTTGTTTTTTTACAGAATAAAGTATTTAAATCTTGTTGATCAAATTGCTCATTCTGTAGAAAGCTATTTGGCTAAGTCGAAGCATATCATTCAATCTTTTAGTAAGGAAGGGAAATGGATATTGCTAGTTTTATTTATTAGCATTTTTGTTCGATCTGTGTATTATGCAAACACATTTTTTATTCAGTATGATGAGGCGTGGAATTATAATTTATTTTTAGATCAAGGAATATTTTACAGTATAGGTGCTTATAATAATTATCCGCTGCATAATATCATTTCATGGTTATTTGTTCATGGATTTGGTAATACAGTTTTTGTGTTACGGTTGCCTTCGATTTTATTTGGATTAGCAACAGTGTTCGTGTTAGTAATTTCAATAAAGTATTTTTTAAAAAGCGAATGGATGGCAATTTGTATACCACTTTTATTTTCATGTTTGCCTGTTTCGGTTTTTTATATGATGTATGCAAGAGGAGTGATATTAGAGATCTTTTTTTCGATTATAATTATCAGCCTATTTTTTTATTATTTTAAAAAAGGATTTACCTATCAACGAATTATTATTTTATCGATATTCAATGCATTAGCAACTTATAGTATGTTATCGCATCCTTATTTTATTTTGGCAACAACCATTGGTTTTTTTGTTTATGCGATCAGTATTTCAAAAGATTTAATTCTAAAGTCAATTGTTTATGGAGGGTTATCATGTTTATTGAGCTATTTGTTGTTAGTGCCAATGCAATTGGGTACTGGCTTAACGCCTGGCTTGTCGGCATCGTATGGTTTTAGTTTGCCTAGTTTCAATGATTATCTTCATCATATTGAATTATACTCCTCGTTTATAACTGGATTTTCTCTGTTGTTTTATTTATTCTTCTTAATATCGATTATTTTACTTGTTCAAAACTTGCGTAAAAAGAATATAGTTTATTTTCTTTCATTGATGAATCTAGGTCTTCTATTACTTATGGTTTTAATTCCTTTATTTACAAAGATATTTCCTCCAGAAAGAGCATTTGGATTTTTAATTCTTGTTCCGATTTCAATGCTTAGTTTACTTTATTTTAAAATCAAGGATATGAAATTTGGTAAGATATTATTCATTGGGTTGACTATCATTTTTGCTTTTATTTTTAGTTATAAATCTCAAACACATCACTTTTTAAATTGGAGTAAAAAGCTCGATCAGCAAGTAAATGAATTATTTACCATTCTAAATTCAAACAATATAAACACCATTTATGGCGAGTGTGTAGATGCTTACTATTTTGCGCCCGGCCTTGATTTTTATTTTAAGCAGATTGGAAAGACCTTTGTTTATGTTTCGTCATCAAAACAAAGTACACGTTATGCAGCATCACCTGATTCAACCATTCGATGTATAATGGTTTGTAAAGACAAGATTTCGCAATTGCCAATAACGGCTAAAGTGATTTATGAAACAAAGGAAATTGTTGTTTATAAAAAGATGAATTAATCAAACGTCATTGTATTTGCTAAACCTTTGAATGAGGTTAGATTTACTTTGAGTGAACCAAATAAAATTTCAGCTTTTGCATAAATTGGAATATGATTTTTGTCGTCGGATAACCAAACTAAAAGATCTTCTTCGTGTTTAAATATTCTACCTTTTTGTAAAATAGGTACAAATTTCAAGCACTTAATTCTGCCGAATTGTGTTTTAACCGTTTCGCGCCCTTTAAATTTAATTTGAAGGTTATACATTTCGCCATCAACTATAGTTGGGACTGAAAAAATATGACCTACCGGATAACCACCCAAATCCATGGTACGTGCTAGAAAAAAACCAGAAATCATATCTTGTGCATTTTCCCAAATTGAATATGTTTTTCCTCTATCGGTTACTTTTTTTGCAGCATGATTAAATACATAGTCTTGTGCCATTTTATAACCACCTTCATCAATGCGTCTTCCGAAAAACCATGGTATCAAAGCTTCTTCATCAATATAGGATTCGTATCGATCGCGAACTTTGAAAAAGAAATCGAATGTGCCTTTCGATTTGCCAGTACCAACCACATGCAACGTGTTTCTACCGCCAAATTGTTTATTCTCATCCGTTACTTCAATACTTGCTGCAACAGCATCTATAAATCCATAATGAATTCGGTAGGTTAATTTTTCACCTCGTTTAAAAGCCTCATTATTTATTTTACGATATCCGAGTTGCGCATTTACAACAAATAATGGGGTGATGATGAGTAGAATTATGAAACTTAGTTTTTTCATTCAATTTTATTTGCGGTAAATATATTTGATTGATTTCTGAAACAAGTCTATTTATTTCTTCTTTTACCATTTATTAAGTTAACCAAAGTTAAATCAGTTTTATAAGTAAGGTAAACTGAGTATGAGTATTGCAAGGTATTATTTTTCAAATTATAAAATGGTTCAAAACGGATATCAGTGTATAAGGCATTTAATATTTTTCGTTGATAAAATAATCGAGCAAAAATGAGATCACGTTTTGGTTCAGTATAGTTATTGGTTCCATAAATAGAAGCTTCAGATTTAAATAAATCGCCACCTCTGCTTGATAAATAATTTCTACCCGACCAAAAGCCAAATGAAAGACCGATATCATATTTTGAAACGGCGTTTAGATTTAAAAATAAACCATTACCTTTTTTAAAATTGAGTGTTTTGCTTGGCGACATATCTATAAACGAAGTGATATAATTTTCGCTATTTATTGATTGAATAAAAGAGGAAGGGTTTTTACTTTTAAAGTTTAAAATAAGTCCTGTTGCTGTATTTGTAATTGTTTTCAATGAGCTGGTATCCAAATCGAGCTGACCACCTTTGTGCGAAATTAATAGTTGTAAGGGAAGTTGTATTGTAAAATTCTTATGTTCGAGTAATTTGATTTTGGATGAATGTCCACCAGAAAGTTGTTCTTGAAAAGTAGAATTTAAATATTGTTGAACTTCCCAATTGATCCATGTATCTGCCCAAATTTTTTTCTTGTCAATTTTAAATTGTAAACCATTCTCAAGATGATTTAATATCACTCGTTCATAATTATAAATGGGTTCGGCCATTTGATGTGAAATATTTCCTTCAAGCGTTCCCATGATCACACTGTATCCATTTTTTTTAAACTTCACTGAAAATACAGGCGCAATGTTTGTAAATGATTCATTTCCAAAATCTTTTCTTGCATAAAGTCCTGCTTGAATTCGAAGATGAGGATTAACAATATAACCTAGTTCGGTCTGTAGTTGGGTTCCAAACAAAGTATAACCTTTTGCTATATCATCGAAGTATTCATTATTTTTAAAAAATGAATTTGAATAAATTGAAAGACAAACAGATTCTTTTGAACTATCATTTAATTCAATAGGATGTTCAAGTAATGAATTGTTGAGTTGTGCATGGAGATTACCAATAAACAGAATGAAACTAAGAAGGTAAAGTAAATATGTTTTCCTCATCTATTTGGATAAAAAATTTAACGGTGAAGATACTCATTCTTGTATTGTATAGAATGAAATTTTATATTATATTGCATGATAAGAATTCTTATATGACAAAGTATATTTTATTTTTCTTTGGCTTGCTATTAGTAACAATTACCGGTAATGCAAAGGAAAAAAATAAGGATAGCAATGGAAATGATATTTGTAGCCATCAAGGTAATTTTTCAATTTCTTTAGGATATGGTTTTCCAAGTATAATTCGAACTTATTTAAAACAAAAAACAAATCGAGATCAGTTAGGTGTGGATGGCGCGGGACCTTTTCTTTTAAAAGCGGATTATAAAATAAGAAACAAATGGAGTATTGGCTTTTCTGCAGCGTATAATAAAACAAGGCTCTCATGGATGGATGATGGCTACGATCCAGCTATTTTGGGTAACCGACCCTATGAGTATGGCATCAGAGCCTCTGAAATATCTGCAACGCTTCGTGGAAATTATCATTATCTTCTTAAGAAGAAAATAGATGCTTACGCTGGTTTTGGTTTTGGCTATTCGAAAGTTAGTTTGCAAACTTATACCCTCGCACCGTATAATCAATTCGCAGTTCGATATGATTTTCCTCGACCATATACCTTTGAATTAACTACAGGAATGCGATACTATTTTACAAAAAATATTGGATTGTATACTGAACTAGGAATTGGTAAAGCTTGGTTACTTTTTAATAAATATTTTGTTCCTGAAGCGGTTATTCAAGGAGGAATTAATATCAAATTTTAATCACGGATTAAAAGCAAAAATCAGAATCACGGATTAAACGGATTTCGCTGATTACACGGATTTAATGCAGGGTAATTCAATGTAAAATATGGATTTAGCTTCTTTAACTTCCTTAGAATCTGTGGATTCAGTGTAATCCCAAAAATCCGTGATTCAGATAATAGTCAGAATCACGGATTAAACGGATAAAAGGATTTACACGGATTGAATGCAGGGGATTTCAGTTGAGAATGATTTTAATTTTTTTGGAATCTGTGAAATCAGTGTAATCCCAAAAATCCGTGATTCAGATAATAATCAGAATCACAGATTAAACGGATAAAAGGATTTACACGGATTGAATGCAGGGTAATTTGGTTGAGAATGATTTTAATTTTTTAGGAATCTGTGAAATCAGTGTAATCCCAAAAATCCGTGATTCAGATAATAGTCAGAATCACAGATTAAACGGATAAAAGGATTTACACGGATTGAATACAGGGTAATTTGGTTGAGAATGATTTTAATTTTTAGGAATCTGTGAAATCCCTAAAATCTGTGATTCAGATAATAATCAGAATCACGGATTAAACGGATAAAAGGATTTACACGGATTGAATGCAGGGTAATTTGGTTGAGA
>ENA-UOWO01003910-UOWO01003910.1-activated-sludge-metagenome-genome-assembly--contig:-NODE-3910-length-16847-cov-17.283826_pt1 | contig 16847 bp, 10 predicted proteins | sample MGYA00238148_ERZ761564 | MGnify/ENA primary metagenome ERZ761564 (study PRJEB28885, sample SAMN05720194) | activated sludge metagenome | isolation source: Anaerobic digester | place: USA...
CTTGTCTTTTTTGGTTACTTTTTTTGACTAAGAAAAAAAGTGACAAAAGTTTGAAATAAAAATCAATGGTTAAAATATTTCACTGAAACTTAATCCGTACAACACAATAGTTTATTTTTTACGAATATACTTTTCTGTCTGTAGTTCAAGATATTTCCAGCTCAACGTAAGCGTATCGCCATTTGCAGACAAATAATACTTTGCCGGTCTTTCATCATTAAACTGTATCATGTCAGACGTATTTTCTTTAAAAAGAATACAGTTTCCACCTCTGGGCAAAGTATTCTTTTTAGTATGAATTTCCATAAACGTATTATCTGCTTTCAATTCCAGTTCTATATTATCAGCCGTACTTTCCGGTGTGGAAATTCCATGTCGTATACCACAGCAATCCGTTTCAAACCAGATCCAGCTTCCAAAAATATTTTTAGGTGCAACCGGTTTAGCTGGCTCTACCCATTCACCGTCTTTTTTTGGCTTAGGCAATTTAGGCGGCTTGGCATCCAGAGAAACCATTGTAATTGTAATAAAAACTAGTAGTGTTAAAAAAAACTTTCCCATTCGTACTTAAATTTGGTTAAAATTATAAAATTTACATCAAACAATAATATACTTACAAATTTATTGCCAAAAAATGAGCGAACTACAAAAAATACGGATTGATAAATGGCTTTGGGCGGTGCGTATGTACAAAACCAGAACATTAGCAACAGAAGCATGTGCTGCCGGGAAAATAAAAATTGATGGTGAAGCGGTAAAAGCATCTTATTTATTAAAAATCGGTCAGTTAATAAACATGAACAGGCAAGGTGAAAAATGGACGCTAAAATCTGTAAAACTGATTGAAAAACGTGTCAGCGCACCTCTTGCTGCAGTCTGTTACGAAGATTTGACGCCACCGGAAGAGAAAAACAAACTGCAATTTCCTGCCACCTTTTACGAAGTCCGGGACAGAGGAATAGGCAGACCAACCAAAAAAGACCGTCGGGAAATTGATAAATTTAAAGACACAGATGATGAATAAACTAAAAGTAGTCGGACCATTTTAACGCAACTTTAAATATTAATAACAAACTAAGTATCCGAAAAACAACATTTTAACATGAAAAAGTAGTAATTTTGTACTAAATAATTAATTATGTTTGGAATGCACGGCCCGGAACTTTGGTTCATCTTAGCAATAGTAGTCTTACTTTTTGGTGGCAAAAAAATTCCTGAATTAATGCGTGGCGTTGGTAAAGGAATTCGCGAATTTAACAGCGCGAAAAACAACTTACAGGATGAGTTTGAAAAAGGATTGAAAGAAGACGAATCCAAAAAATTGCCGGAAAGCAAATAAGCTAAATTCTATAAAAAGTGGAAGTGTACAGATCTCTGAAGAAGCTGCAAGAAGATTTATATAAAAAAAAATTAACGGCAACCGCACTCACTCAATATTCCTTCTCTAAAATTAATGACAACACTGATTTAAATGCTTTCATTGAAGTATTTGAAGAAAGTGCGTTAAATACTGCACAAAAAATAGACGCTAAAATTGCTAATGGTGAGCCATTAGGAAAACTATTTGGCTTAACGATAGCTATCAAAGACAACATTGTTTACAAAAATCACAAAGTAACCGCAGCTTCTAAAATTTTAGATGGATTTGTTTCACCTTACTCTGCCACTGTTATTGAAAGATTATTGGCTGAAGATGCCATTATCATTGGTCGCACCAATTGCGATGAATTTGCCATGGGTGGTAGCAATGAAAATTCGTTTTATGGAGCCGTAAAAAATCCGCACGACACATCACATGTTTCCGGTGGTTCTTCCGGTGGTTCCGCAGTGGCCGTTGCCGCAGATTTATGCATGGCAGCATTAGGTTCAGACACGGGTGGCTCTATCAGACAACCAGCGTCGTTTTGCGGCATTGTTGGCCTGAAACCAACGTATGGCAGGGTATCCAGATATGGATTAATTGCTTATGGTTCATCTTTTGATCAGATTGGTCCTTTTACACACAACATAGAAGATGCTGCTTTAATCTTAGAAGTTATTTCCGGTGGCGACGACTACGATGCCACTTGTTCACAAAAAGAAGTTCCGCTGTATGCTTCTAAATTACAATCAGAAACAAAATACAAAATAGCCTATTATAAAAATGCCATCGAACACGAAGGCGTAGATGAAGAGGTGCGTGCGGCAAGCTTAGCCATTATTGAACGTTTAAAAAAAGATGGCCATCAGGTAGATGGTATTGAATTTGCAGAACTGGATTACATCGTTCCTGCATATTATGTATTAACAACAGCAGAAGCATCCAGTAATTTATCTCGTTTTGATGGTGTAAAATATGGCTATCATGCTAAAGAAGCACAGGATTTAGAATCCACCTATAGATTAACTCGCTCACAGGGATTTGGAAAAGAAGTGCAACGCCGAATTATGAGCGGCACATTTGTGTTGAGCGCCGGATATTATGATGCCTATTATTCTAAAGCACAAAAAGTTAGAAGAATTGTAGCAGAAAAAACAAGAAAAACACTTGAAACATACGATTTTATACTTTGTCCAACAGCACCGACACCAGCCTATAAAATTGGTGAAGTTCAAGATTCTATTGCATCTTTCTTAGGTGATATTTTTACGGTGCAAGCCAATATTGCTGGCGTTCCCGGAATTTCATTGCCATTATATAAAACGAAAAATGGATTACCCGTTGGCATACAGTTTATGGCTGGCAGATGGCAAGAGCAAAAATTACTGGCCTTTTCAAATACTTTGATGCCATAATTCATTAAAGCTTTAATTTTCAATAAGTTATTAAATTTAGAATCCTAAAAAAATCCTAAAATTGTGTTCTTTTGTTCTAAAAAAGGACAATTTACTTATCTTGCGAAAATGAGATTCGCAAAAATCAGATCAGCTTGCTTGTTTTTTATGCTTTGGGGAATTTCCTTATCTGTAGAAGCACAATCATTGCCTCCATCACAATATAAAGATTCGCCAACCGATGTAGAATTACCAACCGAAGAACAACTGTTCAAAGACGACCCGGATCCTGTTGTATTGAGTGCTCAGATAGCTGTTCGCTTAAAAAAAATTCAACAAACCATTCCATTAGACTACAATGAACATGTTCAGAAGTATATTTCTTACAATACAAATGAAAAACGAAAAACACATTTAGCAAAAATGTTGGGTAGATCAAAAAAATTCTTTCCGATTTTTGAACCTATCTTAGCTAAATATGGCATTCCGGATGAAATGAAATATCTGGCTGTTGTAGAGTCTGCACTGAATCCATTTGCCGTTTCAAAAATGGGCGCAACTGGTCCCTGGCAGTTTATGTACAGTACCGCATTGCGTTACGACCTGACTATTTCTAAACGCATAGACGAACGCCGTGACCCATATGCAGCTTGTGAGGCAGCAGCAAAATACCTGAAAGAAATGTATAACCTTTACGGCAACTGGCATCTTGCCATTGCTTCCTATAACTGTGGTGCCGGCAATGTAAACAAAGCAATTAAAAAAGCCGGTGGCTCTACCAGCTTCTGGGATATTCATATGTATTTACCGGCAGAAACACGAGCTTATGTACCATCATTTATTGCAGTAGTTTATGCAATGAAATATGCAGGAAAATATGGAATTTCACCGCAAATTATTGACAGAGAAAACATGCAGCGTGTTACTGTACGACAGAAAATTACCGTCAACGACCTGGAAACGATGCTGGAAATTCCAAGACAATTGTTAGTTGAAGAAAATCCTTCTTTGCTAACCACCTTTATTCCACCTGACTATATCCTGAATTTACCTGTCTCAAAAATTACAGCCTTTCATCAGTTTCAAGATTCACTCTACCAGAAAGCAATCTGTGAAATCGAAGAACAACAACTTATTTCACCAAATGCTGTAAGTCCAAAAATCACTGCAAAAGAAAACAAAGTAGTTAAAGAAGTTAAGGAAGTTAAAGAAGATAAAATTGCAACAGCACCGGTAAAAGAAATTAAAAAAACGACAAATGCGAAATCCGATGAAAACTGGAAATCCATTCCGGTAGTATCAGATGAAAAAACGACACCCAAAAACACAACCGTTAGTAAAAAACCAACTGCAGTTGTTTTAAAAGAAGACAATGTTAATTACAAAACCATTGCTTACACCGTAAAACCTGGTGATAACTTAGGCTATATTGCATCTTGGTTTCATTGCAATGTAAAAGAAATTCGCAGATGGAATAATTTGAGCGGAAACTACATTGACGTGAAAGATGAATTATTAATTTACATTCACAAGAACGACTATAAAAAATTTGTGCGATTTAATTATCTAAGCACCAACATCAAAAATGAGTTGAGTGCAAAAATCACTACACAAGAAGAAACGGAAGAAAAAACAAAAGCTAAAGAAATAAAGGAACAAACTCCATTGATTGACAAAATCAACCCGGTGAAAATCATGTCGAAAAAAGATTGTTTTCAAACCTACAAAATAAAAGACGGTGAAACTTTATGGTCTATTGCACAAAAATATGACGAAGTAACCGTACAGGATTTGATGAGTTGGAATGGGTTCAAAAAAACACCTGTCTTACACAAAGGTGACGAAATAAAAGTTCGAAAAATTGCCTGTAAATAATATTCTATTTATATTCAACTATTGAAAGACTCGAAGCTATATACCATAATTGATTCGTTAAAAGGCAATCAACTAAACCTGCTGGAAAAATCCTTAAAAGATGACAAGCGAAAATCTTTGTATCTTTTATTTCAACTTCTAAAAAAATCCGGCACTTTAAATATTGACAGAGAAGCGCTGTTTTACAAATTATTTAAGAAAAAATATACTACTGAAAATGATTATGTACTGCGCAATGAAATGCGATTATTGGTCGAAAAAATAGAATCCATTCTAATAAAAGAACAACTGGAGAATCTATTGGAGAAAGATAAAATATTTCAACTGCGACAACAGCTGCTTTTATATAAAAGCTTAGAATTGTTTGAGCTTTATGAAGAAACCTGGAAACAGGCTAAAGCATTCGCACTGGAACAATATCAATATCAGACAATACTTGAATTAAATGCAGAATATTTTGAATTTGTGCAATTCCATATTCGAAATTATAAGGTTCGGATGGAAATCTATGAACAATTACTGGATGAAAATCTATTGTATACAAATTATCACCTGGCACAGCAATATGCCTATAATTCATTTTTAGAAGGCAATACTCAAAAGTTAAGAATCGAATATCAGGTTGCTAAAAATCTAAAAATTCCGGAATCATCTGTAACCATTCGCTTAACAGAATTCAGCTCTTATCTTAACCAATATTATTCATTGCTTGGCACTTGGTTTCCGCAACAAGGCACCGGAAAAACTGAACTTCTGTTACAAGCTTTAGAAGCACTGGAAAAATGCAATCGAAATGCAGCCATTTTTAAACAGGAATACCAAAGAGTACTCTACCTGATTGCCACAGACTATTCAATGAGTGCTGCATTTGAAAAAGCAGATATCTATTTCGATCGGTTTTTTAAAGAAATTCCCGACTCGCAACTTCAAAATAAAGCGTATTATATTTTTAATTATGCAGTTAACCTGACAAAACTAAACCAATACGAAAAAACATTGCTTATTATCAGCGAAGCAGAAAAACATATAAAAACATCTAATGACTTTTTGAAAGACAAATACACACTTCTTAAAGTTATTTGTTACCTATTTACTAAAAATGCTGATCAGCTTAAGAAACTAATACCAACCGATTTTTCTGTTTTATTACCTGAGCAACGGGTTTATTTCCGTTTTGTAAATTCTATCTATTATATCATTAATAAAGAGTTTGAACTGGCCGCCGAAGAAATCAACAACCTTTTGCGTTCTAAACTGCTGACTGAAATTGATATTCATTTCCTTTCTGTAGCCAAATTCTATAAAAATGTATTGAGTCTAATTCTTAAAGAAAACACCTTGGACCTTTCCGATAAATCTAAAGAAAAAATAAAAAAAGAAGCCTTTAACATTGACACAAACGAACAATCTGTTATCGTAAATTATATGCCTTATAAATGGATAAAATCAGCATTAAAAATCTGATTTCTTTATATATTTTTGGTATTTTTGTCGAACAAGCCTATCTTGTACACAACTATAAACTATGTTCGCATATCTAAACGGAAAAATTACCTACAAAACACCTACACATGTCTACCTCGAATGCAACGGAGTAGCGTATTTTGTCAACATATCATTAAGCACTTTTTCGCAGATTGAAAAAGCAGAAAATGTTAAATTATACACACATCTGGTCGTCCGTGAAGATGCGCATGTATTGTATGGCTTTTTTAGCGAAGAAGAGAAGAATATGTTCTTACATTTGATTTCTGTTTCCGGCGTTGGACCCAATACCGCAAGACTCGTTCTTTCGTCTATGTCTACCTATGAATTTCAGAAGGCAATAATTCAGGGAGATGTGCGTTTAATACAGTCTATAAAAGGTATCGGTCCCAAATCGGCGCAACGATTAATTTTAGAACTAAAAGACAAATTAAAAAAAGAACCAATACCGGAAGGAATGGATTCACAATTGTTGCAGGGCGGTCAATCTGTAATTACAGAAGAAGCGCTGTCGGCTTTAAATATGCTTGGTTTCCAGAAAGCACAAGCAGAAAAAGCAGTTCAAAAAGCAATAAAAGAGAATCAACAGATACAATCGGTAGAAGAATTGATAAAATTGAGCCTAAAAAATTTGTAAATTTGCAGCACACACTTATTGTTTAGTGAGAAAAAAAGTACATAATACTTCTAAAAGTATCTTCTTATCTATTGCTATTTTCGGTAGCACATTGTATTCTTTTGCTCAATCTGATACAACAAATCCAACTTTACGGTATCCAATTGAAGACAGAAATACAGATTTCCTGCTCACAAAACCAACTACCACGATTGACCTGAAAGATCCGAAAATTGTAGATAAACAGGTAGAATACGATCCAAAAACAAATAAATATGTAGTGTACGAAAAAATTGGCGACACGTATTACAAAACGCCAACTTACATGACATATGATGAATATTTACAATATTCAAGTCAGGAATCAGAACAAAATTATTTTCAGCAACGATCCAGAGCCATTGATCTGGCAGAACGTAAAAGCAAACAGCCTTTTTTATATCAGGGTCCTGAATTATTTAACCGTTTTCTAGGTGGCACCAAGATTGAAATAAAACCTCAGGGAAATGTAGATGTAACTATTGGCGTCAATTCTCAACGAGTAGACAATCCTGTTTTATTGCAAAATCAACGTCGTAACATCAATTTTGATTTCGACATGAATATCCAGTTAGGCTTACAGGCTTCCATCGGTGATAAGATGAAACTGGGCATCAATTACAACACAAAATCCGGCTTTGCATTTGAAAACCAGTTGAAATTAGGTTATAAAGGTAAAGAAGATGACATTATTCAGGCACTCGAATTTGGAAACGTAAGTATGCCATTACGCAGTGCGCTGATAAAAGGGCCTCAGAATTTGTTTGGTGTAAAAACACAACTGAAATTCGGTCGCTTAACTATAACCAATGTGCTGGCACAGCAAAAATCAAAAACGGAAAATGTAAGAATTGAAAATGGTGCGCAAACCAAAAAATTTGCCATTAAAGCAGATGAATATGAAGACAACAGACACTTTTTTATCGCTCAATATTTCAGAGATGTCTATGAACAAAGTCTAAGTAAACTACCATTTGTCAGCTCTCAAGCGGTTATTAACCGAATTGAAGTTTGGATTACCAATAAAACCAGACAAACAGAAGAGGTTAGAGAAATTGTTGCCTTTCAGGATTTAGGAGAAACCAGTAAAATCTATAATACAGGTGTAGTAGTTAGCAATGGAGGTGTGTATCCGGAAAGCAACTCAAACAATTTATACAATATCATCACCAGAGGCGCAAACGCACAAGATTTCCGCGATCCAAGCAGATGTATCAGTTTCCTCGAAAGTAACGGCCTTCAGGCAGTAGATGATTTTGAAAAAGTAAGTGCAAGAAAATTAGCCGTTTCAGAATATGCATTCCATCCGCAATTAGGATATATCTCTTTAAATCAGCAATTGCGTCCGGATGAAGTATTAGGTGTCGCAATTCAATACACCGTAAACGGTAGAGTTTTTCAATTAGGTGAATTTGCTACCGATTTGCCACCTTTAGCAGACACTACAAAAACCAAAGATCAGATTCTGGCATTGAAAATGTTGAAAGCAACATCCGTAAGAACTGTAGAACCTATTTGGGATTTAATGATGAAAAACGTTTATTCCTTAAACGCATTCAATGTAAGTCAGGATCAGTTTTTCTTTGACATCTACTATATCGATCCGGGTGGCGGACAGAAGCGTTACCTACCGGATGCAGGAAACATTACCGGAAAGCAATTATTACAGGTATTAAATCTGGATAATTTAAATAATCAGCTCGATCCGCAGAATGACGGAAGATTCGACTATATTCCTAATGTCACTATAAATCCAAGAAATGGAAAAATCTATTTCCCTGTTTTAGAACCTTTTGGAAGTTCATTGGCCAATGCTATCGGAGATCCGGCAATTGCAGAAAAATATGTTTACCGATATTTATACGATACTACAAAATTTGCCGCTCAGCAGTTTCCGGAATTTAACCGCTTTGTATTAAAAGGTTCATACCGTGGAACAGACAACAGTACCTTCAGATTACCCGGTGCGTTTAACTTACCACAAGGTTCTGTAACAGTTAGTGCGGGTGGTAATCAACTTAAAGAAAATATCGACTTTACCGTGAATTATGGTATTGGTGAGGTCATCATAACCAATCAGGGTGTTTTAAATTCCGGAATTCCAATAGATATTAAATTTGAAAATAATATTCTATTTGGTGTTGTAAACAAATCGCTGTTTGGTACGCGACTCGACTATTCTGTAAACAAAAACTTCAACATAGGATTTACGCACATGCGATTGGCGGAAAGACCATTCACGCAAAAAGTCAACTTCAATGATGATCCGGTAAAAAACAACATTATTGGACTGGATATTAATTATGCCACGGAATCAAAAGGATTAACAAGAGTATTTAATAAGATTACGGCACAGGATACTAAATCACCATCAAAAGTTACAGTCGCTGCAGAGGCTGCCTACTTTATGCCTGGCCATTCCAGTGCAATAAATATTGATGATGCAGGAACCGTGTATGTAGACGACTTTGAAGGAGCCAGTACAAATTTTGATTTAAAAGGTAGTTACCTAACCTGGTCGTTAGCATCCGCACCAAAAGGGATGCCCAATATTTTTGGAGCAGAAAAATTTCCGGAAGCACGAATCAGCGACAGCTTAACATATGGCTTCAATAGAGCAAAATTATCATGGTATTCTGTTGACCCTATTTTCCAGGGGTCCGGCAATAATAACCCGTTGAACAGTGCAGCAGCTGCAGATGCCGTAAATAATATTTACACACGTCAATATTACGAACAGGATGTTTTCAGAAACAGACAAAATTCAACCATAACCAATCCGCCTTTATTTACGCTTGATTTATCCTATTTCCCTGAAGAAAGAGGTCCTTATAATTATGAAACGGCACCAACGCCATATTCAAAAGGGCTTAATGCAAATGGGAAATTAAACAATCCGGAAACGCGCTGGGCTGGTATCATGAGAACGATAGAAGGAACCAGTGACTTTGAAGCAGCTAATATAGAATTTATTCAATTTTGGGTATTAGATCCGTTTAAATATCCGGGCGCAAACAGAAAAGGAAATCTATATCTTCAACTTGGAAATGTATCAGAAGATATTCTAAAAGATTCCAGAAAACAGTATGAAAACGGATTACCGCGTCCAAGTGGCGGCACTACTGTAGATACTTCTTCATGGGGTGTTACACCAACCATTCAAAATGCATTAACCAACAGCTTTGATGCAGATCCGGATGTTATTAAAAAACAAGATGTTGGTTTAGATGGATTAGATAATGATGCTGAAAGAAATTATTTTTCCGATTATATTTCCAGGCTTTCTACCGTAGTATCTAATACAACTGTATTGGACAAAGTAAATGCTGACCCTTCCGGTGATGATTACAGATTTAACAGAGACGAACGTTTTTCCGGTGATGATGGTGTAATCGTTCGATATAAGGAATTTGCCAACACAGAGGGAAATTCATCTAACAACCTGAACAACGGCAATGTAAACGGAAACGCAAAAACACAACCAGACAATGAAGATTTAAATAATGACAATACACTGAATGAAACGGAAGAATATTTCCAGTACAGAATTGCATTTGACCAGACCAGCCTTGCTACCTCACCTTATGTTGCAGACAAAGTTTCTGTGCCATTTAATGGCAATGATTCTGCTTACTGGTATCAGATTAAAATTCCTATAAAAGAGTTCGAATCTCGCGTAGGAAATATTTCCGACTTCCGTTCTATTCGTTTTGTACGTATGGTTTTAGCAGATTTCACTGATTCTGTTACTATGCGTTTTGCTCAATTTGGATTGGTTAGAAATCAATGGAGAAAATACGATTTATCATTATCAAGTCCCGGAGAGCAACTACCCGGTGACGAAAATTCCGTTACTGATTTTAATGTTACCTCTGTAAGCGTGGAAGAAAACTCTACGCGCTCGCCAATTCCATATACGATTCCACCCGGAATTATTCGCGAACAAAACATAAGTGGTTATAATAACGCATTACAGAATGAACAGGCTATGAGCTTGCAGGTGTGTGAACTACAGGACGGTGATGCACGTGCAGTATTTAAAGTAACTAATCTTGATTTACGAAATTATAAACGTATCAAGTTATTTACGCATGCAGAAAATTTCCCGGGATCACGTGGTGGCTTATTCCCTATTAAAGACAACGATATCCATGCATTTATGAGAATCGGATCTGATTTTACAGACAACTATTACGAGTATGAGATTCCGTTAAAAGTTACAGCACCCGGAAGTTATAATACAGAAAGCGATGCGGACAAACGTTTAATTTGGCCGGATTCCAACCAGATGAATATCTTGCTGGATAGTCTTACAAAAGTTAAACAATTACGAAATCAAAGCAGTGTTTCTCAGATTTTACCCTTTGAAACAACATTAGGAAATGGTGTAAAAATCAGCATAAAAGGAAATCCGGATTTAGGTGTGGCATCTGTATTTATGATAGGTGTAAAAAATCCGAAGCGAATTATTGGTGAAAATGAAGATACAGATGACGGACTATCTAAATGCGCTGAAGTTTGGGTGAACGAATTACGTATGGCTGGCTTTGACGAACAAGGCGGCTGGGCAGCTCTTGGTAGAGTGGACATGCAATTAGGCAATTTGGGTAACTTAATCATGGCAGGAAATATACACACTATCGGATTTGGTGATTTGGAACAACGACTCAATCAGCGTTATCGCGATAACTATTACCAGTATGATATTGCTGCCAACTTGCAACTTGGAAATTTATTGCCGGAAAAAGCCGGTTTAAAAATTCCTGTATATACGCAATTCTCTCAATCCATCAGCACTCCACAATTTGACCCGTATGAATTGGATGTGGAATTGAAAGATAAATTCAGTGTTATTGATGCAGATGCCAATCTTTCAAAATCTCGTAAAAAAGAATTGATTGATTCTGTAAAATATGTTGCACAGGATGTTACCACCATCAAAAGTATCAACGTAACCAATCTGCAAAAAGTAAGAACAAATCCTGAAAAACAACCTCGTGTATATGACGTAGAAAATTTCAATTTCACTTATGCTTTTATACAAACCGACAGAAGAAATCCTATCATAGAAAAAGAAGTTATCACCAAACATCGTGGCTCAATCGGTTGGAATTTTTCGCCAAAACCATTAATCTGGCAACCTTTTAAGAAATTAAAAAACAACAATATCCATTTAAAACCGGTTAAAGAATTCAATTTAAATTTAAAACCAAATTCTGTTGCTTTCAGAACGGATATTAACAGACAATATGGCTCGCAAAAAATTCGCAACATCAGTGGCGATGACTTAGAAATAAAACCAACATTCGACAAATATTTTACCTGGGACAGATTCTGGAGCTTGAAATATAGTATCACAAAATCCATCAACATAGATTTTACAGCCAATAACAAAGCCAGAATAGATGAACCTGCCGGTGCGCTGGACACTAAAGAGAAAAAAGATACGGTGCGTCGCAACTTCTGGAAATTCGGAAGAAATGTTGGATACGACCATATTTTTAATGCTTCGTATAACTTGCCATTTCAGTTATTTCCTTCTTTAGACTGGATTAACGTGAGAGCACGTTACGGTGCTACTTATTCTTTTCAGGCAACCTCGCTTGCGCTGGAAAGTCTTGGTAACACGATACGTAATGGACAGGATTATCAGGTAACTGCTGATATTAATTTTAAAAATCTTTACCAGAAATCTAAATATTTGAAGCCTTATACACTTCCGGAAGTTAAAAAAACCAAGCAGGAATATGCGGATGCTTTCTCGAAATACAAAGAACTGGATGATGAAGCCAAAACAAAAATCATTAAGAAAAAAGAAGATATAGAAAAGAAAATTGAAGACATAGAAGTGGCTGAAAAAGATACGTCAAAAACAAAAGAAGATATTAAGAAATTAGTGGACGAAAAGAAACAATTAAAAAATGATTTGAGACAATTAAAACTGGCAAAACGACAACTGCTGGAGCCTGCGAATCCGGTTTTAGATGCTGTGATGCGACCACTGATGATGCTGCAACGTGCTTCCTTAAGTTATGATGTAAAAAAGACAACCGTACTTCCAGGATTCTTGCCTTCGCCACTTTTATTCGGACAGGATTTTAAACAACAAGCACCTGGAGCAGCCTTTCTGTTTGGTGCTCAAAAAGATACAAACTGGCTGAATAAAGCAGCTTCCAAAGGCTGGATTTCCAACGACACTACCTTAAATTATCAGTTCATACAAACCAGACAGCAAAGCTTCAACTTGAAAGTAACATTAGAACCATACCGCGATTTGCGTGTAGATATTTCATTGCAAAAAACCAGAGGTGAAAACTATTCAGAATTCTTTAAAACAACTACTGCAAATGGTCCTTTCCAGCACCTGACACCACAAGTAAATGGAAATATGTCTATGTCTTTCTTAATGTTGAAAACGATATTCAGCAAAGTAGACGAAAATAATTTCAGTAATGCGTTTTTTAAATTCCAGGAATTACGCGAAATCTATTCACAAAAATTTGGCGGACTAAATCCGAATTCAGATACCATTTACATCAATGACAGCATCAGACTTCCAAACTTTAAAGAAGGCTACGGTCCGTTCTCTCAGGATGTACTCGTGCCTGCATTGATTGCTGCGTATACAGGAAAAAATCCTGACAATGTGCGTTTAAATCCATTAAAAACATTGCCATTACCCAACTGGCGCTTAACCTATAACGGATTTTCTAAAACCAAATGGGGCAAAAAATTATTTACCTCTTTCAATATTAATCATGGATACAATTCCACATTTAGTATTGGCACCTATATTACGAACTTAAACTACCTGAACACACCAGGATATTTCAACGAAGAACTCTATTATGTTCCTCAGCGTATTGATTCACTTTCAGGAAATTTCTACTCTTTATATTCTATTCCTCAGGTTACGATTACAGAACAATTATCACCGTTGTTAGGTGTTGACATTACCTGGAAAAACAGCCTTATAACAAACTTCGAGTTTAAAAAAGCAAGAACACTTGGCTTGAGTTTACTCGATTATCGTTTAACGGAAACACGCACCACAGAATATGTGGCAGCAATCGGTTATAAACTGGCGAAATTCAAAATTCCATTTAAAATTAAAGGAAAACGAATCACCTTAAACAACGATATAAATTTACGTGCTGATTTTTCATATCGAGATGACAAAACAGTAAATTACCGTTTAGACCAGAATATTGCAGAACCGACACGTGGTCAAAAAACCATCTCACTCGCTGCCACCATTGATTATATCATCAACAACAAACTAAACGTTCGCTTGTTCTACGATTTCAGAAGAACAACACCGGCTACCCTTGCATCCTATCCAACCAGAACACACAGAGGTGGATTGACATTCAGATTCTCACTGACTCCTTAATACCGTATCTGTCATTCTGAACGAATTGAAGAATCTTTTGAACATTTAGCACAGTTCCTTATAACATTTACGACAAAAATCTTATTTTCGTAAAAAATAAACAACATGAATATTCCGGCAGAATTAAAGTACTCTAAAGAACACGAATGGTTACGCGTAGAAGGTGACACGGCAACGGTAGGTATTACCGCATTTGCACAAGGTGAATTAGGTGATATCATTTATGTAGATATTGATACAGTTGGAGAAACTATTGCAAAAGATGCAATTTTCGGTACCGTAGAAGCGGTAAAAACTGTGTCTGATTTATTCTTGCCTGTGTCTGCAGAAATTTTAGAATTTAACGAAGCACTGAAAGACAAACCGGAATTGGTAAACAATGATCCATATGGTGAAGGCTGGATGGTGAAAATAAAAATCAGTAATCCTGATGAGATTGCCACTTTATTAGATGCAGCAGCTTATCAGGCATTGATTGGATAATCCGGTCACGTCATTGCGAGCAAAGCGAAGCAATCTCATGAATAAAAAAATACTTTATAATTATGTGCCGGCCATTTTTTGGTCGGCACTTATTTTTTTTCTCTGTTTCCTTCCAGGAAGTGCATTACCAAAAGAAGACTGGCTGGATAAAATCTATTTTGATAAAATTGTACACGCCGTTTTATATTTCGTATTGTTTTTTCTTATACTTAGAATTTTTACCATTAAAACTTCTGCTGCTATTTTGACAGCAACTGCACTTTGTATCGCACAAGGAATTTTTATCGAGTTGGTGCAAGGAAGCACTTGGATACAACACAGAAGTTTTGATGTTTGGGATATTGCAGCCAATGTTTTTGGTGTGTTTATTGGAATATTTTTGCTTCTCCAAAAACATAAGACTATTTAACTTCCTTTTTAGCACTATTTTTGATATGTTTAGTACGTGAAAAAATTAATATTCATAGTATTCCTTTTTACAGGACTTTTTGCCACTGCACAAGATGGAAATTACGATGAATTTTTAGCGCGTCAATTTTTGCAAAACGGTGAATTTGCTAAAGCTGCAGAATATTACGAAGGTTTGTTTAAACAAAATCCTGCAGAATATTACGATGATTATCTCGACATTCTGGTGCAATTGAAAGATTTTGAAAAGGCAGAAAAAGTAATTAAAACACTTTATAAAAATTCAGGAAACAATCCGGTTTATTTACTGGATTTAGGTGACTTGTACCTGAAACAGAATAAAGATGCAGATGCAGAAAAGCAATTCAACAAAACCATCAAAGAACTTAAGCAAGACAGGTACCTGATTGGTCAGATTGCGATGAAATTTATTCAGCTGAAGCAATTGGATTTTGCACAAAGAACGTATGAAAAAGGCAAAGAACTACTGAAAGATAAAAATGCTTACAACCTGGAAATTGCACATTTATTTTTTCTGAAAAATGATTTGACAGGAATGATCAATGCTTACCTGAATGAAGCACCTTATCAGGCAAACAATCTGACACTGATTGAAAATGGATTGCAAAAAGCTATGACAGATGAAAAGTCCAAAGATGCGTTGGAAAAAGAATTATTAAAACGTACGCAATCCGCCAAAAATGATTTTGTCTATCAGGATTTATTGGTCTGGTTATATATGCAACGCAACGATTTTGACGGCGCTATATTGCAGGCAAAATCGCTTGATTTATTGCGTGGCGAAGATGGCGAAAATGTATTGCGCATTGCGAAAACGGCTGCCATTCAAAAAGATTTTGATGCTGCCATAAAAGGATATCAATATGTAATTGACAAAGGTGCGCGTTTTCCGTGGTTTGTAAATGCCAACCTGGAAATCATTAATGTTAAAAGAGATAAGATTGTCAATTCACCTAACTACACCAAAACTCAATTGCTTTCTTTAAAACAAAGTTATCAGGATTTTATCAAGAGCTATAACAGCGAATATACTGCAATCAATGCGACACTCGAACTGGCACAACTGGAAGCGCTTTATTTACATGAAATCGATACCGCTATTACGATGCTTACACCTATTACAGAAAATAACAGAGTGGCAAAGGATTTACTGGCAAAAGCAAAATTATACCTCGGTGATTTTTATCTGATTGATGAACAGCCCTGGGAAAGTTTATTGTTGTACACACAGGTAGAAAAAGCAGAAAAAGGAAATCCATTAGGCGAAGAAGCAAAATTCAGAAATGCGAAACTAGCCTATTATAAAGGCGATTTTGAATGGGCACAAACGCAACTGAAAATCATAAAAGCTTCCACTACCGAATTGATTTCAAATGATGCAATAGATTTGTCTGTATTTATTCTGGACAACCTGAATACAGATGATACTGATTTTGCATTGCTCAAATTTTCAAAAGCCGACTTATTGCGCTATCAAAATAAACTGGCAGACGCAGAAGACACACTGAATGACATTTTAAAAAATTATCCGTCTACAGCTTTGCAGGATGATATTTTGTATTTAAAATATAAAATTGAAAAAGACAAGCAACAGTACGATAAAGCGGCAAGCTATCTGCAAAAAATTGTAGATGAATACGGAACGGATATCTTAGCAGACAATGCACTTTTTTATCTCGGCGACCTCTATCAGATTTATTTGAAAGACGATGAAAAAGCAAAAGAATATTACGAAAAAATCATACTCGATTATAAGGACAGTACTTTTTCCAT
>ENA-UOWO01003911-UOWO01003911.1-activated-sludge-metagenome-genome-assembly--contig:-NODE-3911-length-16845-cov-8.905718_pt1 | contig 16845 bp, 13 predicted proteins | sample MGYA00238148_ERZ761564 | MGnify/ENA primary metagenome ERZ761564 (study PRJEB28885, sample SAMN05720194) | activated sludge metagenome | isolation source: Anaerobic digester | place: USA...
TCGGAGACGTCGCGGACTTTGGTCGGCGGGTCATAGTATTCGACGTTCCAGAGGAACAAGCCGCGAGCCGGGGCGGTGACGCCGGCCCTGCCCCGCTCCCGCGACTCGAGGATGTCGCGCATCGCCGTTTCGGGGGCGCCGGAGGCGTCCAGCTCAATCAGCGTGCCGACTATCGAACGGACCATGCGCCACAGGAACGCGTTGGCGGCTATGTCGAAGACGATGGCGTCGCCCTCGGCGTAGAACGCGGCGTGGTGCAGGTAGCGGAAGCGGCTGGAGCTCGGGTCTTTGGCGGCGGCGAACGCCTCGCAGTCCAGCTCGCCGCGTAGGCAGGAGGCCAGGCGGTTGAGCCTGCGCAGGTCGGGCCGCCTGAAGAGCCGCCACGAGTAACGGTCGAGATGCGGCAGCTGCGCGTCGCCATAGCGGATATAGTACTTGTAGCGCCTGAGCCTGGCGTCGAAGCGGGCGTGGAAATCGGGATGGGCGTCCTCCGCGCGCACGATCCGGACGTCGCGCGGCATGAGCCGGTTCAGGGCAGGCTCGAAGCGGTTGGCTGGTATGCGGGCGATGTCGGTGACGAAATGGGCCACCTGGCCCGCGGCGTGCACGCCCGAATCGGTACGGCCGGCGCCGACTATGCCCACCGGGCGGCCGTGCATGCGGCCAAGTGCCGACTCGATCTCCTCCTGCACGGTCCGCGCGCCGGCCTGCCGTTGCCACCCGCAGAAATCCGTGCCGTCGTAGGCCACGGTCAGCTTGACGACGCGGTCACTCATCCTCGTCGTCACCCTCCCTGAGCTCGCGCTTGAGCCGCTCGTACAGGTCGCGAGCCTTCTCCAAGAGCGGGCCCGGCTTCGACTTGTTCTTCTTGCCGAAGCCGAACATCCTGGCGACCGAGACCTTGGCGGCCTTGAGCCGCTCCTCGCGTATAGCCGGATCATCGGTCGGACCGTACTTGAGCTCGAGGATGGCCGCGGTATAGAGCACGCCCTCGTGGCCGTAGTTCTTGTCGGTGTCCGGCCCGAGGTTGCGCTGCGACGAGTACGGCTCCTTGCCCGACTGCTCGAGCTCGATCGCGGCCCGGTAGTAGAACCTGGCCTTGCGGTAGAAGAGGCCGGCGACGTAGTCCCAGTTCTCGGTCGGGGCCTTGGCGTGCAGGTCGTGGCATAGCCAGGCCGTCCGTATCGACGATATGGCGCACTTGATGGTCGGCGCGAACTCCTTGGAGAATAGCTCGTAGCACTGCATCGCCAGGTAGTAGCTGGCCGCCCCGCAGAGGAGGTTGCGCGGCGACTGGTAGTCGATCGGCGAGAAGACGCGCTGGGCCTCCTCCACCCTGGCGTCGGTGCGCTCGCGTAGCGCATCGGCGAATTTGGCGCCGGCCGCCATGAAGTCTGGCCTGTAGGCCGCGTAGAAGCAGGCCGGGCAGACCTCGATCTCGTAGACGAGCGGGTACACCTCGCCGAAGGCCGACAGGGGCTTGTAGGTCCGGTGCAGCTCGTCGGTCATCTCGTCGGCGTTGACGCGGCCGGAGAACAGCTCCTCGCGGTGGAAGCTAGCGTCGCAGACGGGGCAGCGCGTCGGCTCCTTGGCATAGAAGGTGATCTTACGGTCCTTCGTCTGCTTGGTCGAGGTCAGGATCTTCTGCACGCTAGGCCTCCAGCACTACCATCGCGATGGCGTTGTCGCTCTCGTGGGTCAGGGAAAGGTGTACGGCAGAGCAGCCGAGGGCCTCGTACTTGGCCAGGGCGCTACCTTGGAGCCGCATGTCCGGTCGGCCGTTATGGTTGTTGATCACGCAGATGTCGGCCAGCCTGATCCCGCGCAGCCCCGTGCCTATGGCCTTGCCGAAGGCCTCCTTGGCCGCGAAGCGAGCAGCCAGGGATAGGGCCACGCTCGAGCCGCGCGACCGGGCCGACGACAGCTCGTCCGGATGGAAGAAACGCTCGGGCAGACCCGGTACCGATAACCAATGGATAATACGCCTGACATGCACCACGTCGACACCGACGCCGAGTATCACGGTAGCACCTCCGGCGCATCGTCCGAGTCGACGACGGTGACGGTCTGGACCATGGGCGACCAGGTCTCGACGTCGAAGCCGGCCGGGAAGCGCGGCGAGACGGCGACCGTATAGACGCCGGGCTTCTCGATGTTCGACAGATCGGCCTCGAGCAGGCCGGGGCCGGTCGCGAAGGCCTCGAGCTCGACGCTCGAGGCGGCGACCCTCGCGGCCCCCATCGTCCCGAACTCGAGCAGGGCCAGCCCGTCGCGTAACCCGACATAGGACAGCTCGAGTCCCTGGAAATTGCGGTACACGAGCGCCTTCTTGACCTCGGCGCTGAAGTCGACGAGGTTGGACGACAGGAGGACCAGGAGCGGGTCGCGCAACTGCACCTTGGTGCGCAACTCGAAATTGTCCGAGCGGCCGGTCAGCTCGATGGGATCGGTGGCGGCGTCCGCCAGCTTCTCCATCGCGCTCGACGGCCCGGCTATCTCCATCCTGGCTGGCGTCAGCCGAAAGCCCGCCAGCTCGAAGCCCGGTTCCAGGTAGCCACGGAAGCTCGGCACCACCGGTACCTCCTTGACCACCCTCGGCTCGATCGACAGCGCGACGTCCGACGGGTCGACGCTGATCTCGAGCGGGTCTATCCCGAGGGCGCTGCCGCGCTTCTCGACGCGGACCGGCACCCGCCAGACGCCAGCGCCCGTGTAGCCGCGCAGGTCGAGGGTCGCCTCGATGTCGCCCTCGAGCACCGCGTAGATAGCGTTCGACTCGCCTCGCAGGACGAGGCGCACCGTGCGCGGGTACTGGCTGGCCGGCACGAAATCGTCGTTGGTCACGACGACGAGGGGCACCGACATGGGCCGCTCCTCGAGCTTGTTGACCTGGTAGAAGTACGACAGGGCCAGGGCGCCCGCGAGCGACAGGACCTTGGCCGGCCAGTCGGCCAATAGCCGCTCGAGCAGCTCCATCCTCGATTTACTCATCGAAGGCGGCCTCCTCGCCGAGCGGTTTACCCGACGACTCGAGCAGCTGGCCGAGCCGCTTGCGTAGCGCGGGAAGGCCCAGGTTGTAGTACAGCCTGGCGTCGTAGGCCAGCGAGATGGCGCCGGTTTCCTCGGATACGATCAGCACGACGGCGTCGGCGCTCTCGGTCAGCCCGAGGGCGGCCCGGTGGCGCGTACCGAAGCTCCGCTTGATGTCGCGCTGTTCGGACAGGGGCAGGAAGCAGCCGGCCGCCAGGATGCGACCCTCCTTGACGATCAGGGCGCCGTCGTGGAGCGGCGTGTCGTACTCGAAGATCGATAGGATCAGGGCCGAGCTCACCTCGCCGTCGATCCTGGTGCCGCGTTCGACTATGTCGTCGAGGGCCACGAAGCGCACGAAGGCTATCAGCGCCCCGCGGCGCTTCTCGGCGAGTAGCTCCGCGGCGTGCAGTATGGCGTCGAGCTGGGTCGAGCGCGGCCCCTGGCCCCGCTTGAAGATGCCGCCCTGGCCGAGCTTGATGAAGATCTTGCGCAGCTCCGGCTGGAAGATGATCGCCATCGCTATGACGAGGCCGGGGGCCAGCAGGTTGAGCACCCAGGACAGGGTCTCGAGCTTCAGGAAGAAGGCGCCGGCGTAGACGAACACGAGCAGGGCCGCGCCCTTGGCCAGCTGCACCGCCTGCGTCTTGATGAGCAGGCGGTACATGGCGTACAGGAGGTACGCGAGTATGGCTATGTCGAGGGCCGGACGGGCCCATCGAGTAAACGCGTTGAAGAACGCCTGTATGCCCATCGTCCCGTCCGTCCGCCTTCCGTCGTTCTATTCCAGAGTGGCCCGTACCGAGGCCCACCCGCGCATGGCCGCGTCTAAGACGGCCAGAGCCTGGACTGTCTCGGCCACGTCATGCACCCTGAAGACGACTGCCCCGCGCGCCCTGGCGACGCAGGCGGCCGCCAGGCTACCCGGGAGCCTATCCTCGGCCCCGCCCCCGCTGAGCGCCCCTATGAACGACTTCCGCGACAGGCCGACGAGGACAGGATAGCCCGAGGCGGCTATTTCATCAAGCCGAGCCATGAGGGCGAGATTATCGTCGAGCCGTTTGCCGAAGCCGACGCCAGGGTCGAGGAGGATGGCGTCGCGCGAGACCCCGGACGCGATCGCAGCGTCGGCGGCCGCGAGCAGGAAGGCCTTGACCTCGGAGACGCAGTCGTCGTACCAGGGACCGTCCTGCATACTCTCGGGCACGCCCTTCTTGTGCATCAAGACGACCGGGGCGCCGCGCTCGGCGCAGAGCGGGGCCAGCCCCGGGTCGTCGAGCAGGGCGGCCACGTCGTTGACGATGTCGGCGCCGGCGTCGAGAGCCGCCCGGGCCACCGAGGCCTTGCGCGTGTCCACCGAGATCGGTATGTCCCAGCGGGCGCGTAGCGCGGCTATCACCGGGGCTACCCGGGCCGACTCCTCGTCCGCGCCGACGTACGCGGCGCCTGGCCGCGTGCTCTCGCCGCCGACGTCCAGGACGGCGGCCCCGGCGCCTATCATCGCGGCCGCCTGGTCGACGGCCTTGCCGACGTCGGCCGAGCGGCTAGCCGCGTAGAACGAGTCCGGCGTCGCGTTGATGATGCCCATCACGACGGCGGGGCCGGACAAGAGGAGCGACCGCCCGCGCGGTAGCCTGAGCGAGCGATGGCCGCCGACACCGGTCACGGCCACGATCAGCTCCCCGTACCTATGGCCAGGGCCCCGGAGTCGGTCGGCCTGGCCAGCGCGATGGCCGTAGCGGCCAGCGCGTCGGCCGATAGTCCCGCGGCGGCCAGGAGCTCGTCGCGGCGGGCCTGCGCCAGCGGCTTCTCGTCGAAACCGAGGGCGACGACGGCCCGGCCGTCCCCGGCGGCGGCGGCGGCCAGGTCGGAGGCGACGCTTCCGGTCAGCACGCCCTCCTCGGCTATCACCACGCAGCGGTAACGGGCCGCCATCGCGGCGAAGGCCGAGCTATCGACCGGCTTGAGGAAGCGCAGATGGTAGACATCGGCGGCCAGGCCGGACGCGGCGCAGGCGTCGGCGGCGGCGAGCGCCTCGTCGACCAGGGCTCCCGAGGCGACGAACAGCGCCTCCGCCCCGGCCTCGGCCTTGCGCACGCAGACGCCGCGCCCGGCAACGAACGGCTCGGCATAGGCCGGCCGCTCCGGGGGGCAGGCGGCCTTCGGGTAGCGGATCATCGTCGGCCCGTCGTGGGCCAGGGCCCAGCGGAGGGCCTGCCCGACCTCCCCCGAGCTGGCCGGGGCCAGTATCGACAGGCCGGGCACGGCCCGGTAGGCCTGGATGTCGTAGATGCCCTGGTGCGTCTCGCCGTCGTCCGGCACGGCGCCGGCACGGTCGAGCGCGAACACCACGGGCAGGCCCTGGAGCGCCACGTCGTGGTGCACCTGGTCGAAGGCGCGCTGCATGAAGGTGGCGTAGATGGCGACGACCGGCCTGAGGCCGCCCGCGGCCATGCCGGCCGCGAAGGTGACCGCGTGCTCCTCGGCTATGCCCACGTCGAAGCAACGCTCGGGGAAGGCCCGTTGGAAGCCGTCGAGGCCGGTACCCGAGGACATCGCGGCCGTCACCGCCACGACCCTATCGTCGCCGGAGGCCGCCGCGAGCAGGGCCTGCCCGAAGGCCTCGGTGAAGGTCGGCCGCTTGGCCGCCGGCTGGTCGGGCGGGTCGAGCGGGTCGGACGACTGCATAGCGGGCGACGACGCAGGCGACGACGCAGGCGACGACGCAGGCGACGACTGCATAGCAGGCGACGACGCAGGCGACACGCCATGGAAGGCGGATGGATTGGCTTCCGCGGCGACATGGCCCTTGCCCTTCTTCGTGATGACATGGACGACCACGGGCTTGTGGATGGCCCGGGCTTCGCCGAGCACCTCTCGCAGGAGCTGGATATTGTGGCCGTCGATCGGCCCGGCGTACTCGAAGCCGAGGTCGGCGAACAGGTTCTCCTTGAAGAAGACGGCCTTGACCGCGCGCTTGAGCCTCAGCACGAGCGGGTGGACGCGCGGGCCGAACCACGGGACGCCGAGTATGACGCGGTCGATGAGGCGCCTGAGCCGCTGGTAGCGGGTCGTCGCCGACAGGCGCGACAGGTAGCTCGAGACCGCGCCGACGTTCCTCGAGATGGACATCGCGTTGTCGTTGAGCACGATGATCAGGGGCAGGCCGAGCTGTCCGGCGTGGCTCATCGCCTCGTAGGCCATGCCGCCGGTCAGCGCGCCGTCGCCTATCACCGCCACCACCGAACCCGCGGAGCCGAGCCGCTTGTTCGCGGCCAACAGGCCGAGCGCGGCCGAGATCGAGGTCGAGGCGTGCCCGGCGCCGAACGCGTCATGGCGGCTCTCGGACCGCTTGGGAAAGCCCGACAGCCCCCCCGAGCGCCGAAGCCTGGCGAACCGGTCGCGCCGGCCGGTGAGTATCTTATGGGCGTAGCACTGGTGCCCCACGTCCCAGACGATGGCGTCCTCGGGCGTCGAGAAGACGCAATGCAGGGCCAACGTCAGGTCGACGACGCCCAGGTTCGAGGCCAGGTGGCCGCCGTTCGCGGTGACGGTGGCTACGATCAGGGACCGGAGCTCCCCCGACAGGCGATGGAGCTCGGCGACCGACAGGCCCCTCAGGTCGGACGGACCGGATATGCGTTCAAGGATCGACATGACGCTCGATTGTACCACGCGAGCGGTCGAGGGGACTATACCCGCCCCCCTAAAAGCCACCATACTGCCACCATGACTCTCCTAACGCTGAACCTCCATAAACCGCTCGCCTGGTCGACCGCCCAGGCCTCCCAGGTGGGCGTCAACCAGGCGTCCGACGCCGTCTTGAACGCCGTCTCGTTCCCCGAGGGCGCCGAGCTGGCCCTCTCCTGGGCCTGGGAAACCGTCGTCGACGGGCGCGGCGACGATGGCCCCCGAACCATCCGCCCCCTCGCCGCCCCCGAGAGCGTCGCCGGCTCCGGTCTCGGAGACGCTGCGGCGGCTTTGGACGTCAGCCTGAAGACCGGCCGCTACCTCTTCGTCCAGGCCCGCGCGCCGTCCGAGCCCGCCGACCTCGACGCCTGGCTCGGCGACCTGATCGAATGGTTCGCCCGCGAGGCCTGGTGGACGGGCGCTTCCTGTTCCGGCGGCCTGACCCTGCGCCTCGTCCGCGAGGACGGCAAGACCGCCGTCCAGCTGCTACGCGCGCTGGCCGAAGAGCAGAAGAAGCAATAATGCAAGGTCTCACACGGAGGCACGAAGGAAGAGGGTTGGACGACTGAAGGCGGAACAGGATGATCAGGATGTATCAGGATGGACAAGATAAGAAAAGTTATGGCTTAGGTCTTCATCGTGGTCATCCTATGTCATCATGGTCATCATGTTCTGTTTTCTTGGCGTTCTCCGTGCCTTGGTGGCTTGGTGTGAGGATCCTAGGAATGCCTCACGCCAAGGCGAGGAGGCACGAAGGAAGAGGGCTGGACGACTGAAGGCGGAACAGGATGATCAGGATGTATCAGGATGAACACGATGGGATGAGAGGTGTCTTTATGATCCTGTATCTAGTTCTATCTCCGTTCGTATGGCTGTCTCTATAGGGGTATAGAGGTCGACATCGACTGACGGCGCGGATATAGAAGCGATCAGGCTATACCGCGCCACGCTATCATGTTTATTGAGGCCCGTTCGGCTTTTCCACCAGCCGCTGGTGGGATAGACGACGATGGATCCGCATCGCGCTAGGTCGGCGGCGGTACCACTCCAGATATCACAATGGATCGAGCCCTTATGCCTATTGTCTTCTCCTATGAGCCATCCGGTAAGACCTGGACGGCTTTGTATAGCCGCGTTATTTCGGAAGTATTTGTTCCTACCTTGCTTAAAAGCCGTATCGCTCTCGGTCGGACGCTTAATGTCGAAACGAAGTCCGTGAGACTCATAACGATACCTAGTCCTACCTCGGGACGAGGGGTTGGGTTCGATGAAGTAGGATAGTGTAACGCGGAGCTCAACGTCCGTGGAACCTAAATCTTCTAGGACCTCGACGGGCCACGGTAGATCGTAGTACACGGCCTCCTTCGTCGTTATTGTACTACCGACCTTTTTGAATGGGGCAATGGAGTCCTCGATAAGCATCGTAACGGAGTTCGATAGGCTCCACAAAGCGCTATCCTCGTCGGGGACGCCGAAGCCGCATCGCCGTACCAGATCGAGGTACTCACCCTTGTTACTATGACCGTTCATGCCATACCGCTCTAGCATCGCGTCGGTCCATCGGGCCGAGTGTACGATGATACCGCGAACCGTCTCGGGCCTCAGCGCTGGGTACGCGGCCATGATCCTCGCGGCCATCCTCGCGGCGAGCGCCGACGCCGCGCTCGTCGCGTTGAAGGCCTTGAGGAGACGGACGGACGGCTCGTTATTCGTCGTAAGGAGGCTCAACGAATCGACGGTCACGGCGCTGTAAGCGTCCAAGCCGGCGTTCCCGCCCTCCATGACCACATCGGGCTTAATCGGGCACGGCTCGTCCCACTCCGAGGACGTCGATGTAAACGGGCTCAAGTCCCCGGCCCGCGCTATCGGTGTATAACCCCTGGTTTTATCGCCCGCTATATCCACCTTATCGGTATACGCCCCAACGGTGAGGGCGTTCCATGACTGACCAGGATCATGTATGAGCTCGCCATCGACGCATGTCGGATAGCGTATCCATGTCGCAGAATCTCGGTTATTTCCGGCGGCGATGACGAACAGGCTCGGTTCGAGCGGGTCTTCTCCTTCCAGAGTTGCCGCTGACGCCATCCGGTCTATGGCCGCCGACCATGCCGAGGGCCTGCCCTTGTCCCTATAGTCGTCGGCGCTAATGGCTAGCTCGTAGACGCGCCGCCTGCCAGGATTATCAATTAACGGAGAATATACAGCCTGCATCGTAAGCTTCGCGTGTAGATGCTGGTCCCCGGCGTTACCGCCGTCCTCCGCGAGTAGCTTGCTCGATTCGAGTCGATGTTCGAGTACCAACGGAGAAGTAGAAGCTAGCGGATACGTTAAATCCCCATAAAGAGCCAAGCCGGCGATTCCCGTGCCATGTCCGTCCGAGTCAGCCGTACCCCAGTCAGGCCGTATCGTCGACATATCAGTAGCTTCTATCGCCCCCTCCAACAGAGGATGTCCCCTAGTAACCCCGGTATCGAGCACGCACACGCGAGGAACGGAATCCACCGTGTCTGCGTGAGTAACCCTCGACGCGAGGTCGTCGACCCAAGGGCGTTCCTCATACGGCTTAAGATCCGTAAAGAACGCGGCGGTGTCCTTGGCTCGACGCAGTTCGGCTACCGTGGTCAGAATCGGCAACGCGCCGAGCATGGTACTGAGATTAGATCGTACGAGCACGATAGTCCGTTCAGGGAAGTCGTACGTTGCGCTTGACGTACTCATGCGGTAGAAGGCGGCCATATCTCTGAACTCTCGAACCGCGCGCTTACGGTCGCCTCGGACCGAAAGCCACGCCTCCCACCAGAACGGTTCTTCCGAATCTCTCGGGAATGCCTCGTCGGCGTCGGTCCATAGCGCCCTGATGCTCGCCAGCTTGATGTTCTGTATCGTGTCGATCAACTCATGTTGATCCTTTACAGGCTTTCCATCACTCGTTGCATTCGCCACATACTTCTGCATTTGCTTGATGAAATAGCTTAGCTTCCCGTCAGGCACAAACACGGTGGCATAGGACCTTTCGCCAGACCGCCGCACATTGAGTAACTCGATTCCCGTAGTCCCATACGTCAATTTCTCGAAGGCATTAGGGAAACCGGGATAGCTCTCGAACTCGATGCGTATGCCGCGATCCTCTGTCAGGCCTGCCCGTTCCTGGCTCAGTACCGCCGATCGCATCTCAGGGCCGATAGACTCCAGCTGCCCGAGGAGATGGTCGCCATGCACGGCTCGGTCGCGAGCTTGTATTGCTCGGTCTCGGCCATTAGCGACGATAGTGAACGGGTAGCGCGTACCACGACCATGAACGACGAGGTGCCTATGCCGAGCATCGTCTCTATCGGGCATGCGCGCGCTCCTTACTTAAATCGTTTCAACCTCTCAACGGCATCGTGACGCTCGAGGATGGCCTGGCCAAGGCGCTCCGCGGATATGCGATCCTGCCCGTCTATCAGGGCGTCCTTGATGACCTCTTCGGCGACGCGGGCAATGTCGGCGAAGCTCAGGCCGACCGAGCTGACGCCGAAATCTTGCCATCGGAACGATTCGGGAGCGTAGCCGCACAGGCGGTCACGTAGCAATTCAGAGGCCTGTTCCGCGTCCGGCAGGTCGTAGCTGAGCACGTCGTCGAAGCGCCTATAGAGCGCCCGGTCGAGTATCTCAGGGTGATTGGTAGCGGCCATGATGAGGCTGTTCGACGGATCGTGGTCTATCATCTGCAGGAAGCTGTTGAGGATGCGCCTGACCTCGCCGACGTCGTTCGAAAGGCCGCGTTCCGAGCCGATGGCGTCGAACTCGTCGAAGAAGTAGACGCCCCTCGTCCTGTCGGTGGCGTCGAATATCTGCCTGAGCTTTACCGCGGTCTCGCCCATGTACTTGGTGAGCAGGCCGTCGAGCCGGACAACGAAGAGCGGCAGGCCGAGCTCTCCGGCCAGCACCGACGCGGAGAAGGTCTTACCGGTACCGGGAGGGCCCACGAGCATCAGCTTGCGGCGGGGCGATAGGCCGTGCTCCAGAATCCTGCCGGCGTTGCGGTGCTCCTTGATGACGCGCTTGAGCTGATCCGCCAGCCTCGCGCCGAGCACAATGTCGCCGAGGCGGCTGGACGGATAGCTCACGGTCAGGAGATTGGCGAGCTCTCCCGTATGCTTGTTCAGGGGGACGACGGTGCGCCTGGCCCTAGTCAGCTTGGCCTCGTCTACCAGCTGCTTGATCTCGGAGGCGAGCCGCTCGTGCCCCTGCTTAGCCTCCTGGGCGGCCACTTGCAGGGCTACGGCATAGAAATGCTCGTCGTCGCCGTCCGCGTGAGACCGTAGGAGTGCAACCATCTGGGCCGCGCTGGCCATCCAAGGCTCCTTGAGCTAGAAGATACTACGGTATACCACGTTTTACGGTTCTTGCTTAGTCCCGGACAGCCCTAGTCAATACTTCCAATCCTCGTCGGCCAGGGGGGCTTGATTCAGTTCGGAACGGTAGTGCGTCCAGAGGGGCATGAACCGGGTCATGAGGGCGGTGAAGCGGGCGTTGTGGCTCGGCTCCAGGAGGTGGACGAGTTCATGGACGAGGACGTACTCGATGCAGTGGGGGGATTTCTTGGCCAGTTCGAGGTTGAGCCAGATCCGTTTGGCCGCGGGGCTGCAGGTGCCCCAGCGGGTCTTCATGCGCTTGATGCCCCAGTCCTCGGCGTTGACGCCTATCACCGGCTCCCAGGTGGCGAGGAGTCCGGGTACCATCATCTTGAGCCGGCTTCGGTACCATTCGTACAGGATGCTTTCGCGCCGTTCGGCGCCGGCGTCTTTCCTGCAGTAGAGATCGATGTAGCCTATCCTCTCCTGCAGTACGTAGGACGCCCGCGGGCTTTCCACCACGTTGAGCCTGTAGCGCCGGCCCAGCCAGTAGATGGTCTCGCCGTTGACCATCTCGCGCTTGGTCTGTCGGGCCTGGGTCCTGAAGCGTTCCTGCTGTCTGCGAATCCAGGCGAGCCGGGAGACGATGGCGCTATGGATGGCGCCATCGCCGGTAAAGAGCGGCACCGTCATCTTCACGGAGCCTTCCGGGGGATAGACGGAGAGGCGGACGTTCTTCACGGCCTTTCGGGTGACGAGTACGGTGATTTCCTGGACCTGTACGGCGAAGGCCTTGGCTTTAGTACTCGTGATTCGCCTCGATGATTCCGAGTATCCGGTCGAGCTCCGCCTCGTCGGTGAACATGGTCGCCAGCCATTGCCGCAGTTTGCGCCTGCGTATGACGATCTCGCGCCAGCCGTGCTGGGCTTCGCGGAGTACGCCTTCGTGCACGGCCAGGGCCAGGTCGTGGTCGCCCAGGTTGTCGTAGAGGGCCCTCTGGCCCTGGGTCGTTATGTCCGGGGGATAGTGCGATCCGCCGCTGGGCTTGGTTATCTTTTTGGCGAGCATGACTATCTCGTCGAGGTATTCCTTATACGACAGGGCTTCTTCCCGCCGCTTCTTGATCAGCTCGTCGAGGAGGGCGCTCATCAGTTCGTAGTACTTGGGGTTGATGGCTTCCTGGTCGACGATGGTGCGGCGGACGTTGTTCTCAATGGTCTCGGCTATGGCTTCGCCGTTGCCGCGGAGACCTTCGGGCAGTTCGTCCAGCGCGGCGGGGCCCCGCTCGACTATGAGCTGCACCAGGGACAGGTCGTCGAAGGCGGATATCTTACGGCTTTCGTCGGCCTTGATGTAGGTGTCTATGAGATGGCGCATCGCGGGCTCGTAGCGCTTGAGGTCGATGGCGTCGCCGGAGGCCAGCTTCACTTCGTCGCGGGCGCTGGTGTAATGGGCGACATGGTTACGCAGCTGCGCTATCTGTTCGGGGCTGTAGCCGGCCGGCTTGAGCTCGTTGGCCAGGTTGGAGAAGGCCCGTATGAGCTTGGCGGTGAGCCGATAGAGGGCTATCCGCTTGGCTTCGTTGGCCTGGATCTCCGCGATGTTGCCCGACTCCGCGGCGACGAAATAGCGGAGATAGGCCGCGGTGTCCTTCGGGTTCCGCACCGGCTCGCAGAGGAGCTGGACCTCCTCCAGGGCCTGCTCGAGGTCGTCGCGCGCCGACTGCAGCCTATCCTTGAGGAGGCCGGCGACGTCTTCCTTGTCATACCCGGAGAGGGGCCCGTTGGTGTAATCCTGGACCGACGACTCCAGGGCCTTGAACAGGTCCTTGTAGTCGACGATGTAGCCGTACTCCTTGTCCTCGCCGGAGACACGGTTGACCCGGCAGATGGCCTGGAAGAGGCCGTGGTCGCGCATCTGCTTGTCGATGTAGAGATAGGTGGCCGACGGCGCGTCGAAGCCGGTCAGGAGCTTGTCGACGACGATGAGCAGCTTCATCCGGGCCGGCTCGTCTATGAACCGCTTCTTGGCTTCCTGCTCGAAGGTCTCGGCGTCCTTGCCGTCCAGCATCTTGCGGTAGATGTCGTACTGGTGGAGCCTCTCGGTTACGCCCTCGCCGGTCTCCTCGCCCTTGATGTCCGCGGGGTTGGGCTGGTAGCTCGTGACGATGGCGCACTTGCCCTTGAGCGGGGTGCCCTGGAACAGCTCGTAGTACTTGCAGGCCTGGTAGATGCTCGACGAGACGAGTATGGCGTTGCCATGGCCGCTCTTCAGGCGGTCCTTGGTTTCCATGTCCAGTTGGACGTCGGCCACGATCTGCTCCAGGCGTGAGCGGCTGGACAGTATGGTCTGCATCTGTCCCCAGCGTTCCCGCAGCTGAGCCTTGGCTATGGCGGTGAGGCCCGAGGTGTTGGCCTCGAACCATTGGTCGATCTTCTCCGGGCTGGAGATGCGCTGGTCGATGTCCCGCGCCTCGTAGCGCAGGTCGAGGATGACCTTGTCCTTCACGGCCTCGTCGAAGCGGTAGCTGTGGATGTACGGCCCGAAGACGTCGATGGACCTCTGCTTGTCGGCCTTGAGGAGGGGCGTGCCGGTGAAGCCTATGAAGACGGCGTTCGGCAGGATGGCCTTCATCGCGTCGTGGAGGTCGCCGCTCTGGGTACGGTGGCACTCGTCCACGAAGACCACGAGGTTGCCCTTGGGCGAGAAGTCGGGCGGGAGCGCGGCCTTGAGTTCCTGGATGAAGTCCCGGCCCGAGGAGTCGTCATCCTCGTCGAGCTGGTTCCTGCCGCCGAACTTGTGGATGAGCGAGCAGAGGAGCCAGGGGCTCGGGCCGTTCAGCCTGTCGATGAGGTCTCTACCGCTCCTGGTGCGGTAGATCCGCTCGTTGACGCCCTTGAAGACCTTCTCGATCTGCTCGTCAAGCTCGGTGCGGTCGGTCACCAGGAGGAGCCGGGCGTCGTCCATATTCTCCCTGATCCACTTGGCCAGGAAGACCATGGTCAGGCTCTTGCCCGAGCCTTGCGAATGCCAGATGATGCCGCCTTCCCTGCGGCGCAGGAAGGCGCGGGCCGCATTGACCCCGAAGAACTGATTCTGCCGGCAGAGCTTCTTCGTCCCGCCGTCGAAGACGACGAAATCGTGGACCAGCTCGAGGAGCCGTTTCTTGGAACAGAGCTGGATGACCTGACGGTCGAGCAGCGGCGATATAGGCGAGTCCTCCCGCCAATTGAGGAAACCTTTTTCCTTCGTGCCGACGGTGCCGTAGCGCAGGCCCTCGGTGTCGTTGCCGGCCATCACGAGCTGGATGGTGGAGAAGAAGCCTTCGATGAACATCGGCTGCTGGTTGTCCAGGTTCTGGCGTATGCCCTGCTCCACCGATACGGTGGAACGCTTGAGCTCGATGACCGCGAAGGCGATGCCGTTGACGTAGAGCACGAGGTCCGGGCGCTTGGTATAGCCTTTCCCGGAGGGCGAGCGGACGGTGACCTCCTCGGCTATGGCGAAGTCGTTATTCTCGGGCGTCTTCCAGTCCACTAGCCAGACGGTCTCGGTGGCGGCCCCGGCCTCGGGCCTGATCCTGGCGCCGTAGCGCAGCAGCTCGTAGAAGGAGCGATTGCGGTCATAGAGGCTTTTAGATAGGTCGCCGGCCGCGCGGTCAGCTTCCCTTACGGCGCCGGAGACCAAGCGCTCCGGGACGCCTCGCCGGACCAGCCACCGCGCGAGCAGCTCCGTCTCCACATTGCGGTTATCGTCGCGCCCCTCCCAGTTGCCGAGGTACGCGTAGCCGAGCTGGGACATGAAGATGGCGACGAGGCGATTCTGGGTGGCTCGCTCGATCTGGCCGACGTCTGACAGCATGGCGCTCCCTATGATGCTCTATCGTTAATGGTCCGTACAGAGAGTTCGAGGTCTCGCCGAAAATCACCATAGCTCGTTAACATCATCGAAATCGAATCGGGAGAGGGATCCATATCTTTCACTTCTTGACCTTCTAGCATTTCCCCAAGCCTGATTTTCAGAACATCACGTTTCTTCCATTCTTCCAGGTTTTTACCGCCAAGCTTTGTTCCACCGCCAAGTACTGAGCTTATAAGCCAAGCTTCCGACGTGGGGCAAGGAACCATGGCGACGCCATTCCGATACGCTTCAAGTTTAAAACCGTTTTGTATCGATGATCGTTTATTCCGATACTCTTCAGGTTTATCCGCGTCGCGAAAAAGAATAGCCAGGGTACTGTCATTCGCTTCTTTTTCTATCTCCACGGCTTTCCTGGCCAGCGCGGCCGCATTCCGAAAAAACCACTTGTCCTCCGGAGTATCCGCCATTCGTTTCTTGCCCGTTAATAATAACTTGGGCCTACCGCTATTCGAAATTTCCTTTTTTTCGACGTACCGTATAGCTTTGTTCTCGATATATGAATAGTTGAATTCCTGCGCATCTTGAATAATCGCGTCGGCGAGCCTCGCCATAGGTCCCGGCTCGAAATTGCCCGCATTATCGCGACCGATATCGGATACGCCCTCGCCGCTCAAAACGAGGATCATGCGTTATGCTCTGAATCCGACTGGATGCGTCGGGTAATGATTCCATCTATCGGCGTATCTACGAACACTTCACCCGGACCGAGCATGTCGAGTTTTCGGGACGTTTCAGGATCGTCGAAGTACCGCATAGCCTTGACGATCCCTTCCCTAGTCCTGTACAGAAGGTAGACGGATCTTCTAGCGAGATCGTCCGGAATGTAATTGAGCACCATGGGGCTGTGAGTCGTGATGATTACCTGCTTTCCGCAGTCGGCAAGGTAATCCACTAATTTCTCTATAAGCTCGGGGGTGATACCGTTCTCGATCTCGTCGCATAGAATCACCTGATGGCTACCCATGGACTGCGCGAGGATCGCGATCAACCGTAAGAATCCGTCATTGACGTGTCGGGATCCGGTCGCGAGCCGCGCATCATTCCAAAGCTCGTTTACCATAAGGCTTTTCCAGCCGTACTTCTGCGAGCGTATATCCCAATCTTTCAGATGCGGATAGAAACCCCTCATCAGATCGACCAGCGAGCTTTTCTTTTCAGCGTCAAGCGACGCGAGGAAAACGGGCAGATGCTCTCCGCCCAATCCGATGTCGCCCGTTTTTCTCCTGGAGGTCCCCCGAAGTAGATGCGGAGAAAGCAGTTCCATTGACTTCAAGCTAAGAAGGAAATTCCTCAAGGCGATGAGGAGATCATGCTTCCCTTGAACGAGCTTGATACGCGACAAGAACGAACCTTCATAGTCGAACGCGATTTCCTTGGTCTCTCCGTCGAGCGTATACTTGGATCCAGCGGTTTTAACGACGATCCTCTTCTCCGAGGGAATAGCAACCGATTCTTCGGTACTCCAGCCCTTGGCGACCTGGTAGGTTCCCTTCCATGTTACGAGTCCATAACCATCCAGATCGACATCCACTTCATAGGCGATATTGAGCTTATTGCCTAGCTTGCTTCGAAGATCGGAAGATTCCCAGCCGCGATTCGCAAGCCAGTCCTTCATCGACCCGTGGACAAGCTGGCCCAAGAAGTCGAACGCCTGCAGAAAAGTCGTTTTACCGGCTCCATTCAAGCCGATGAGACAAACAAGCGAAGGGAGTTCCGCAATTCTGAAATCGACCATAGCCTTGAAGTTGTCGATATGGATACGCTTGATCGTAGTCATATTGCAGCATCCTCCATGTCTATACTATCGGATATTCCGTAATACATCATGCTAATTCGCCACCCTTAGTCGTATCCTCCCCGTCA
>ENA-UOWO01003912-UOWO01003912.1-activated-sludge-metagenome-genome-assembly--contig:-NODE-3912-length-16843-cov-11.622766_pt1 | contig 16843 bp, 10 predicted proteins | sample MGYA00238148_ERZ761564 | MGnify/ENA primary metagenome ERZ761564 (study PRJEB28885, sample SAMN05720194) | activated sludge metagenome | isolation source: Anaerobic digester | place: USA...
TACATAATAAAATAATGCCATTTCGTTCATAGCGTGAAAACCCTTTATTAATTGAATTACTCATTTGTTTATTTATATATTTATATATTTATATATTTATAAAGATAGACACCTTGTTTTTATAAAAAAATAACTATCACCGCAAATCTATCTTGCGATTAGCTAAAAGAGCGTATTTGCTTTACTAATCGCTTAACACATTCTAATAAAATTCAAATATAAAAAAAGGTCTCGATAAATCGAGACCTTTTTACAATTTAAGATATATTTATTTTACTTGAATAACAAGTTAAACTCAACTCTTCTGTTTTGTGCTCTGCCAGCAGCAGTTTTGTTATCAGCAGCTGGTTTAGTATCACCGTAACCGTTAGATACTAATCTGCTAGCCGGAATACCTTTAGAAACTAAGTAAGTAACAGCAGATGCAGCTCTGTCTTGAGAAAGTTTCAAGTTAGCTTCTGGTTTACCAACATTGTCAGTATGACCATCTACATTTACATCATAGTAAGGATATTCTTTCAAGATAGAAGCAACTTCATCCAATATTTTGTAAGATACTGGTTTGATTGTCGCTTTACCTGTTTCGAACTGAATAGCACGTGCAGCAAATGCTAAACGTTTTTTCACTTCTTCTTTTACTTCAGGGCAACCTTTGTTTGATGCAGGACCTGCAACATCAGGACACTTGTCAGCATCATCAGCTACACCGTCACCATCTCTATCCGGGCAACCAGCTGCGCTGAATGCACCAGCAACGTCTGGACAATTATCTTTTTCATTAACGATTCCGTCACCATCTCTATCCGGATCCGGGCAACCGCCAAATTTAGCAATACCTTTCACATCCGGACAAGCATCTTTTGCATCAACGATTCCGTCACCATCTCTATCCGGGCAGCCGTTGAATTCAGCTAAACCAGCAACTGTAGGACACTCGTCTTTGCTATCTTCGATACCATCACCATCTGTATCAGGGCAACCATTGAATTGAGCTAAACCTGCAACAGTAGGACAAGCGTCATCTAAATCATAGATTCCATCACCATCTGTATCAACCGGTTTTTCAACAACCACCGGAACAGTATCTTGAACAACTTCTTTACCTTTTCCTAAGTCAAGCATGATACCTGCACCAAAGAAAATATGATCATCTGCATTTTTAATAGCGAAGCTATAACCACCATTTACATTTAATGCTACATTATTAGCTATTTTGAAATTAATACCAGCTCCAATTGGAATACCAAAACCATTCACTGATTCTTTAAGAACCGGTGTTGTAGCCCAAGATCCTTGTAATTTTGCAAACAAATAAGGAGAAACTGCAGCATCTTCTTTCAAGATGTAACCGTTATTGAATTTATATGCAATTAAACCTGAATATAAAAGGTTGTATGTTTTGATTGCAGGCAATATAGCATCTGTTTTAGAAGCAAATGCATGGCTTCCTAAATCCAATCCAATTGCTACTGAAGAGTTTGGGTTGTACCAAGCAGTTATACGCGGTCCGAATGAAACCGGATTTTTAAATGTTGACAACTTTTTCAAAGCAGGAGAATAATAATCTGCTACTTCCATTCCGATGCCTAGGCTAAATCTGCTGTTTCCTACTGCACTCTTATTGTTCTTAGGTGGTTTTTTAGCACCTAATGATACTGAACTGAATAAGATGAGTAATGCAGAAAATAATACGATACCTTTTTTCATAAAGACTTTGGTTTTAATTTATTGGACAAAAATAATGTTAATTAATATTAAATTGCAAATTTACACAACTTTTTTAGTAATTTATCAAAAAATACTTGCTTTTTGTGATTCAGAATGTTGATAAACTGGTAATATGTTCAGTTTTCTACTGTCAAAACCTATAATTTTATCAGATTATTACTCATTTTTACAAGAATCCGTCTATTGAATCGCTAAATACAGTTGTTTACATCTTCATAGACATGTCCTTTTATTATTTGGTTGCTTTAATGTTTCTTTGATTTTATACTGACATAATATTTTAAAATTGACAGTGTGGTTTAAAACAAGGAACTTTGCCGGTAAAATTATTGTATGCATTTAGACTTTAGAGAAATAATGACGGTGACATTGGTGTTGTTTGCCATTATTGATGTGTTGGGTTCTGTACCAGTGATATTGGATATAAAATCCAAAGTTGGTCATGTTGATGCGAAGTATGCTACGTTGGTTTCCGGATTTATTATGATTTTGTTCTTATTTCTAGGCAATCAGATTTTAAACTTGATTGGTATTGATGTAGCTTCCTTTTCACTGGCTGGTGCCATTGTAATTTTTTTAGTTGGTTTGGAAATGACCTTAAACAGAGATATTTTTAAATCAGGAAACTCAACTGTAAAAAGTTCTTCAATAGTACCAATTGCTTTTCCTATGATTGCAGGAGCCGGAACTCTCACTACTCTTTTGTCTCTTCGTTCGGAATATCATGTAAACGTTATACTAATTGCGATATTGATAAACCTGGCGATTATTTATTTTGTGATCCGATTTATTCCTAAAATTGAAAACTTAATTGGTGATACCGGTATCAATATTCTTAGAAAAGTATTTGGCGTCATTTTATTATCTATTTCAATAAAACTTTTTTCAAAGAATTTAGCGTTGTTGTTTCATTTTTAAACGCTGATTAAACTGATTAAATGACTACGCAGATTTTTTGTGCAAGCTATTCCTTTCTTCAATCAGCAATCTAATTTTAATGCGTGAGATTTGACAGCAGCTCATTCGTTGCTTTTCTGATATTTTCATTCAGTTTATCATTCTCCACTAATCCATCGCGCATACGTACAATACGATGTGTATAAGATGCGATATCTTCTTCGTGTGTAACGACTACCAGTGTATTTCCATTTGCATGAATATCTTCAAAAAGTTTCATGATTTCATAGGATGTTTTTGTGTCCAGGTTTCCTGTTGGTTCATCGGCTAAAATCAGCGACGGATTATTAACCAATGCTCTTGCCACTGCTACGCGCTGCCGTTGTCCACCGGATAATTCATTTGGTTTATGTTTCATTCTATCGCCTAATCCAACTTGTTGCAACACTTCAATAGCGCGTTCATCGCGCTCCTTTTTGCTCCAGCCTGCATAAATCAAAGGAAGTGCTACATTTTCTATTGTGGTTAAACGCGGAATAAGATTGAATGTCTGAAAAATGAAACCTATTTGTTTGTTACGAACTGCTGCCAATTCATTGTCTGTTGACTTACTGACATCTTTACCATCTAAGAAATATTGTCCAGCGCTTGGTGTATCTAAGCAGCCTAAAATATTCATTAAGGTTGATTTTCCGGAACCGGATGGACCCATTAATGCTACGTATTCATTTTTAGAAATATCAAGATTAATTTCCCGCAAGGCATAGATAGTTTCATCGCCGAGGTTAAATTCACGCTTAATTCCTTTCAGGCTTATTACTGTGTTTGACATGCTGCTTTGCTTATGTGTTACTAGTTATTTGTTATTCGCTTTTTAGAAGAAAGATTATAAATTTCCGATTTACTAATAACATTCATCCAATAACTATTATCAGTATTTCGTTCCTGTTACAAATTTTGGAACTTTTATGTAATTAGTATCTTTCAACGGTGCATTCATCAATGCTTCTTCCTTTGAAATTGGGTAATTTATAGTATCTTCTCTGAAAACATTTACATCTTCATTTATATACATCAGCGGTTCAATTCCTTCTGTATTTAATTCGTTTAATTTTTCCATAAAATTCAAAATCTTGTTTAAATCAGATTTTATTTCCTGCTTACTTACCGCATCAAATTCCAGTTTTGATAAAGTTGCCAGTTTATCTATCAATTGATCGTTTACTATCATATTGTATTAGTTGTAAGTATTTAAAAATTATTACGAAGATAAAAACAAAATGGCACAGACTGTATGTTTATTTGAGAGCCTGTGCCATTTTATGAAAAAAATATGTTGCTTAATATAATTTAATCACCTGTTTGGTAATCGGTTTTTCACCATTGTTAATGATGAAATAGTAAACACCTTTAGCCCATTTTTCTGTAGTAATATTCCAGGTATTTAATCCTTCTTTCAATGATTTCTGGTCTTTTTTCATCAACTCACCTAATTCGTTATAAACTATTAAGCTTGCTTCTACCTCGTCTTTTGTGTACAGCGTAATGATGGTATTATCTGCCATTGGATTAGGATAGATACTTACCAGTTCAAATGATTGAACAGTAGGTTCCAACTTGGAATGTACAATATTTGTTAAATGAGCGGTGTTATCCAAATCCACTTCTCTCACTACATAATAATATACGATACCTGCTTCTACATCGTGATCATTGTAAGAATAATATTTTGGTGTATTAGAATTTCCGGCAGCTGGCAGCTCTCCTATTTTTGTATAATTGATTGCATCTGTGCTTCGTAGCAACTCAAATTTTTTAGTATTTAATTCTGAAGCCGTTGCCCAACTAACTTTGATATACTGATTATCTATTGGATTGGCATTAATGTATATCAATTCGATTGGAAGAATAGTTGGACAATCTCCTAATTTTACACTGCTTACCTCACACGCAATTTCACCGGTAATTACATTTCGGACATGTGCAAAGGTATATATATCCTGAAAATTAGCAGATGTTGCCGTTGTCCATGTTGCACCGCCGTTATAAGAATACTCAGCTACATAGGTTGCATTACAACCTGTGCATGTTGCATTTACACTTACGACTGGCTGACTTCCGACACAGTTCACTGTTGGATTTATTGAAACTCTTGGAAAAACATTAATTGGTCTGCACATACTGGTTGCACAACCATATCTGTCTGTATAAGCATAATTTAAGGAATAGCTCGAACCACCATTAACACCTGCAGCATTGGTATTTATCACACCTGTACTATTAGAACTGGAAATCACACCTCCGGCAATTGCACCACCACCACATGAAATACCTGCATGCAGGTTGGTGGTTACACCAGTAGAATACGTTCCGTTTGGAGTACCTAAATTAATATTTAAATTATCAAATAAAGATGCTGTTGGACCTGTACAATAAATTGGTGAACAGAATGCATATGTTTGATTGTATAAAATAGTAGAACCACCTGTAGATAATAATTCTTCCACTAAAATAGAATTCGTTGCACTGCTTCCGCCACCAGAAGTACTTCCACCACCGGAACCTAACCCGTCTCCAAAGCCGTCATAAAACTCAATTCTGAAAGGTCCATCATTTGGATCTATAAAAGATGTAGTATAGGTGGTTGCACCTAAAGATGCAGCATAACCTCCACCTGAAGCTACTACATTATTAGTACCATCATACAAAACCCAACTTATGTCCTGCGGATAACTGTCAAAATCTATTGTAATTCTGTATTGTGAATAGAGCGGTGGTGGTAAAGTTACACTATATGGAATATTATCACCATCGCAAACTGTTGTATCCATTATTAATTGTCCAAGATTAGGCCTGTCAAATGTACCACCAATACTACTGCTGCAACCATTACCATCTGTAAATAAAACATTCCATGCTTGTCCGTCTGTTACAGTAAAAGCATTAGATATTTCACTTTCACCAACAGGTGGTGAAGGAAACGAAACACTAGCAGCTGCACCAGTACCGGAAACTGTAAAATATTGTGCTGGTGAAGGTGTTGGTGCTAATCCTGGCCAGCCACCGGTTGGTGAAGTAACGGTCAAACTTATGCCATTGCTTCCATCTCCTGGTGCATTACAGGTTGGTGTAATATTTGGAGTGGTGACTCTTTCTAATAGAGTCACTTTTACCGGTGTACCATAACTGTAACAAGAGTCTAAAGTTAGAGTATTAGTACCTGCATTATAATTAACGAAAGTTACAGGTGTCAACCAGAATGTTTGAGGTCCGTATTTGAATGGATCATTATTTATAATATTTAAATCACCATGATTGGGACCAACAACGGGTGGTCCTGTTGTGGTATAAGGTTTTTTAATTTCTAAATTAAATCCGTAAAAATACAATGGGTCTGGTGTAAGAAAGAAATAGGCATCATCTTCAACTCTTAATCTCCAGGTGCCATTTATACCTTCACCATTTAAACCAGCCCATGCATCCATAGGCAAGTAGTAGCCGGCGATTTCATTTCCTGCCGGACATGCTGCGCCTGTAATATTTCCTGATGTTCCGACATTCGAAAAACAAACGTTCAAATATCCAAAATCGCCACCGCACTGATCATGAATTAATCTGTATGAAGTTCCGTCAGGTGCTATCAAATCTAAATCTAAATCAGCATAATAATTCATTGCTAAATTAACACAGAGCGTAATGGTATCAGTTGCTGTATTGAAAGTAGCACCAGCAGGAAATCCGCTGATAGTGACAGGATATTGTGCCTGAGCGCCATCAAAGACGGCTGCTGTGCTAGGATAATTGCCTTGCATATCTCTATATACATCATTTACAGTTGTTCCAGGCGTAGTGATGTCAATCTGACCAACATAAAACGGTTTTCCTGTATTTGCAGGATTAAACGGATTAATTACCGTTGGTTGTGTTGTTGAAAACTGCCATCCTATAACAGGATTACTTTGTGCTTCTGTACCAAAATTAATTGGGTTAGCTGTAACACCATAGGTGACATCCTCTCCAAAGCATAGTACTCTGTCTGTACCTTCAGTTGCACCCAAATCGGCTGTGCAACAAGTTGTTCCATTATAAATTTGAAATTCGTAATTACATTCATTTCCACCATACCCATCTATTAATATATAATATTTCTGTCCTGCAACCAGGTTGACAGTAACTGAACCATTTGTTGTGCCAGTTGAAACCGTACCTGCCGGTATATTTGTAAACGTGCCGGTGCATGAATTATTGCTACTTGTATACAAAGCAAATTGAACACCAGGCTGTGCTCCAATACCTGCGCAATGTGTACCTGTTGCGTACTTATATTGAATAGTGGTTGGCCCGGATACAGTTGCTGTATAAGTATACCATACAGAATTTTCAGTGGTTGCACTAGGTATAGCTAAATCATTACTACATAATGAAGTTGCATCTATATTTGTTCCTGGTATAGTACTGCAGGTAGTAGTCAAATCGATTGCTCCTAAACAATTATCATTTACCGGACGTGTTGGCCCGCCACCAACATCTACTACAGTAATTGTAAAATTACCTGTTGAGTAACCACCACCATAATAACCATCTACCATTATATAATAAGTTTCTCCTGGATTTAGTACTCTTGCCTGAATAGATTCATTTACATTTGTACCTCCTAAATCAGAACAATATATTAATTGGTCTTCTAGTTCACAAGCTGCATCCAAATTAGTACAAGATGCACAAACATCAGATTGCATATCATAATCAGGTAAACAATCTGCAACGCCCGTCAGTCTGCTATCAAATAAATAAACAACGGCATCTAAGTTATTACCAGATCCAACATTGGTTAAATTTATATTTACATTTCCAGAGTTAGGTGCAACAAAAGTAAACCAGACACCACTACCTTGATTATTGTCTGCTGTACATTCATAGATATATTCAGATGAAGAAGCAGCCACCACATTATTTGAAGTTACAGGTGTGCCTAGTGTCAACATTGGTGCTGCTGTGCAGGTATTTGCACCTGAAGGTCCCGGACAAGCGTATGTGTTTTGGATTCTGTATGTGCTACATTGTGCCGGAGCTGATGCGCCGTATGGTGCACTCCAAGTTATATCAACAGGTGTAAATGTTCCGTTAGTACCTGCTGCTGCCGTTTGGTTTGTATTTCCTGTAATTGTAATTGGTGCTGCCGGTGAACACGCTGTATTTGACGTTACAATTTGACTGCAGTTTGTAGATGTAACCGTTACTGTATTACGTATATCCGGATAAATATTAAATGTACATGGATTTGTCTGGCGAACACAATTGGCTGAAATAGGTTGTGGTCGCGGATAACCGGGTGCGATTGTAGTTGCTCCATTGTCTGCTAAAATATATCCAACAAAAGTATAAGTTGCTGGTGTACAACCCGGATTTGGCAAGCCTAACGATGGATTATATACTGAATAAGTTGCCGGATTCTCTAAGTCTATCGTACATGGTGAACCCCAGGTTGGAGATTTACAATACGCCCAGCGATAGCCTGGATTTGAGCCTGAATAAGTATAATTGAAGGATGCATTCAAAGCGCTTCCTGCACATAAATTTCCACCACCACAACTTTGCGATGTAATTGTTGGACGTCTGATATTAATAGAAAAATTGCACTGTGCGCCTGCATTTCCATCTATTACAAAATAGTATGTTGCACCTGCAATAGGAGTAAATGTAACTGTAGTTGTTCCACTTTGTACAGGAATCAGAGAAGCACATGAACCGCGAAAAATTCCAAATTGTATACCTGTTGAGCCAACACCGGCACCATCTGTACAACTGACACCCGTAACCTCTAGTGTAACCTGTGCATTCCCATTATTTGCCGGAGCAGTCCATCTGTACCAGACATCATTTTCCAACGTTAGCGCTGCAACATACTGTGGATCCGGATCTGTACAAATAGCTGTAGCACCTATTGTTGTTCCAGTTCTTGGATTGCACATCGGATTTAAGTCTGTTGCATTTGAACAATCATCGTTTGATGGTATTACATCTGGAGCTCCCACTAGAGACGGACCTGGTGTAGGCTGCGCGGCAGCTGTAATAGTTTCTGTTACCTGTACGGTAAAATTTGCAGTTGGTCGTGCTGCTGTACCACTAATCCATACAAAATATCTTTGACCCGGAATTACAAATGCAAACAAACGTTCTGCGCCACCTGAGCCTGCAAAATCATTACAACCTTCAGCTATATTTGTCATTTGATCACATGGTCTGTTACAATCGTTTACACCACCGGTTAATCCGGCTTGCGGGCCTATTAAACTCACTTTTACATCAGAACCTGCATTAGGAATTACATTTACCTGCACCCTTCCGGAAGCTGGTGCAGTAAAGCTGTACCAAACATCCTGATAACCTGTACAACCTGCATTAAATCCAGCACTTGCGCCTGCATTGGAACCAGCCGATGCTGCAGCATTTACTGTTAGTGGCAATGCTCCGCAAGGTTCATCATTTTGTATCATAGTCCAAAAAGGAAGACAAATTCTGGTTAAATAACAATCTGCACTTGCAGAGGAAACATCTACGGTTTTACAAACTTTATACGTTGTTACATTATCTAATCCTGTGTAAATACCTGTACCTGGTAATGGTGTTAAAGGTGTGCCGCAAATACCCCAAACCTGATAAGATATGTTTGACGTTGCCGTATTCAAACAACTTGCGTTATTTCCTGCATTAGAAGTAATTTCTATTCCTCTGTCTAAAGGAAATTCTACAGTATTAAATGGTGCAGGTACAGTAAAGGTTCCGCAAGTAGTTGCTACTTTTGTATTTACTGCAAAGTTTGAATGACAAGCTCCATTTGCTGCAGTTTCTGCGAAAGAATAATCTGATGGCGCATCAAAGCGGTAAGTATTACAATCAGGATCGGTGCAAGTGGTACAAGTATTTACACTGGAGCAACTGAACACAGCAGTAGTTCCGGTACCAGAACCTGGTGCGCCGCCAAAAAAATCTAATCGAAAACCGACATTGGTGCCATCCCAGTTATCCACCAAAATATAAATAACCTGACCAGCTGTTACGGTCATATTGTTTGAAAATAGATTGCCGCTTGCTCCGTTTGAATTTCCGTTTCCGGTACCTCTAATGCCTGTTGGTGACTGAGGTGCGGCATAATTACATCTGGTTGGAGAACCTAAGCTTGCACCTGTTGGACATGAGCCACCAACACCCTGATTCCAAACTGAAAAATCATAATCGGCACTTCCATTGTAAGGTGTAATCGTAAATTCCAGCGTTCCTCCTGTTTGAATAACAATCCTAAACCATCTGGTGTTTTTTTCACCAGCCAGCATACAACCACAACCACCTGTAGGGCATTCCTGTGTGCCTGGACCATCATCTAACTGCTCTGCTAATTGGTTATTACAGACATTCACTGCATTGGCGCAATTGTTACCTAACTGTGCTTTGGCTGTTAAAACCGAAAAAAGTGGCAGCAATAAAATAAAGTATTGTAAAAGTTTTTTCATAGTCCACTGGTATTATCTATTCATTGCTGTAATAGTTTTTTCAAATCTTCAAATTCCTTTTTCTTTACTTGCATATCTATACTATCAGTATTCGGGTTTTGTTGTAATTCCTTTTCGAGATCTTTCAAAACAACTTCTAAATATTTTCTTTTTGAAGGTGAAATGGTAATTTTAGCTGGCGCATCAGAAACAACATTTTCTATTTGAACATCAGAAGCAACTCGTTCAAGTTTAACCAACTTTTCGGACTGTTTTTCTTTAGAAATAAACTCATTCTCATATGGTGTTTCCTTTATAGCTTCTACCTTAAAGTCCGGATACAACGGCGTATCGATGGAAGGCGCCGTTTGCCTTTGAACTGTTGCCTCGATTTCTTCTTTATTTTTTATGATTTGTGTTTCATCTTCATTTTTATCTTTTGTCGTTTCAAATTTACTTCTCATATTGACAGATGAAATAACCGTTACATTCGGTTTAATTGAATCTGTTTTACTAAATGTAGGTTTTAAAACTTCTGAAGCTTTTTTCTCCGGAATATTTTGGTTGTTGTTAACTACAGATGATGGAGTTATTTCTATTTTCTGGCTCTTAATTTCTGGAGCAATACGATTCGTTTGTGCAACAGTTAACAAACAAAAGAACACATTCAAAAAAACGAGAAGAAATGAATGTAAATATTTTTTCATATATATTGATATGGTTTCATGGTTGCTAGCATGTAAAATGCAAATTAATATTAAACATTTTTATCATAAACTCAAAGTATTTTTACCATAATTTTAACTTATTAACAATTATTTCCAATTAACAAGTAAACAAACTACTTTTGCGCTATGAAAGAACGTGTTTTAAGTGGTGTTAGAAGCACCGGAAATTTACATTTAGGTAACTACTTTGGTGCTATAAAGAATTTTATACAAATGCAGGAAGATTATGAAGCCTATTTTTTTATAGCTAATCTTCATGCACTGACAACGCATCCTGACCCTGAATTATTAAAAAAATCAGTTCGAGCGACTTTAGTAGAGTATATTGCCTGCGGTTTAGACCCGGAAAAAAGCACCATTTATGTTCAAAGTGACATTCCTGAAATTTCAGAATTATATGCACTGTTAAACATGCTTGCCTATAAAGGTGAGTTGGAGAAATGTACTTCCTTCAAAGAAAAAATCAAGAAACACCATGAGAATATCAATGCCGGTTTGCTTACCTATCCTGTATTGATGGCATCGGATATTTTAATTCACCGAGCGCACAAAGTTCCTGTTGGAAAAGATCAGGAACAACATTTAGAAATGACCCGAAACTTTGCAGTTCGGTTTAATCATCAGTTTGGTGTCGATTTCTTTCCAGAGCCTCAAGCATTTGATATGACCGGAAAACTGGTAAAAGTACCTGGACTGGATGGCAGCGGAAAAATGGGAAAAAGCGAAGGTGAAGGAAATGCCATTTTTCTTTGTGATGACGAAAAGACGATTACCAATAAACTAAAAAAAGCTGTATCAGGTGATACACCAACAATTCCGAATCAGGAAAAGACAGAAGCGGTTCAAAACCTGTTTTCTTTAATGAAACTGGTGTCTGCACCTGAAACCCTTGAACATTACGAAGAACTGTATAACAACTGTACCATCCAATACGGTTATATGAAAAAGCAACTTGCCGAAGATATTATTGCATTTACCAAGCCACTGAAGGAAAAAATTCTTGAACTCGAAAACAATCCTGCCTACATCAATAAAATAGCCAAAGATGGCGCTGAGAAAGCACGTATTAGTTCGCGAAGCACTCTGGATGGCGTACAGGAAATTATGGGTCTGAAAAGCATCTGGAAATAGTATAAAATTCTACAAAATCTTTACGACTAGAATTGGTCTGGCAAACTATTTATCCACTTTTTAAAAAAAAATACGCTTGCTATCATTTTCCTTGAAAAAAAATGTATAGTTTAGTTACTCTTTTTAACATTCAAATAACCATATCTCGTGGCAAAACAAAAAAAACAATTAAAACACATCGCTGTTGCCGGAAACATCGGTTCCGGAAAAACAACGCTCACAGAGAAATTAGCTAAACATTATAATTGGGAAGCAAGATATGAAGATGTAGAAAACAATCCATATTTGAACGATTTCTATCAGGATATGCCGAGATGGTCTTTCAATTTACAAATTTATTTTTTAAACAGTCGTTTACGTCAGTTAGTGGAAATTCAGGAAGGCAGTCAGATTGTAATTCAGGACAGAACTATTTATGAAGATGCTCATATTTTTGCGCCTAACTTACATGAAATGGGATTGATGAGTACACGTGATTTTGAAAACTACATCAGTTTTTTCAGAACCATCAGCAAGAAAGTAAATTCGCCGGATTTGTTGATTTACCTGAAGGCATCACTCGGAACACTAGTTGGACAAATAGAACGAAGAGGACGTGCTTATGAAGATAATATCCGATTGGATTATTTAAAACAACTGAATCAATACTATGATAACTGGATTGATAATTACAAAGAAGGACCTTTGCTGGTGATTAATGTAGATGATTTAAATTATGCTGATAAGAATGCAGATTTTGGAAAAGTAGTAGAAAAAATTGATGCCGAATTATTCGGACTATTTTAGTAAAAAAATACACTTACACTAAAAAAGGTTGACAATAATGTCAACCTTTTTTTTATGATGTTTGAAACAAATTTTTTTTTGCAGCAATTTATTTTCCTGTCACATAAGCATTTTCAAAACCAGGTGTTGCTTTTACTTGTGGCAAAATGCTTTCTGCTGCTGCGCGATTTGCAAAACCAACAATCCAAACTACATTCGTTCCATTTTCATTTTTGTAAGTCACAATCTTACCATATTTTGACAAAGGCTCCATTAATTCCCATTTTGGAGCAGAAAATGCACCTAACTGAATGGCCGTTTTATATTTTGCCAGCATTGCATCTCTGGATTGTACGCCCAGTGATTGCACCGTTGATTTATTAGATGATACTGATGGTGAAGCGTTTACTGCTGGTGCTTTATTTTGCTGTACTTTTGGAACTGCAATCTCACTTTTCGCTTTATCTTCCACCACTATTGATTCATTCGAATTTCTGATTTGGTTTTGTAACATTCCTTTACCTTCACCAGTGTTTACAGGTGCTGCAGTAGAATTATCTCCAATCGCACCATAATCATTTGCTACCGGTGTTGTGTTTCCTGCAGGCATCGCAGTAGAATTGTCTCCAATGGCAGCTATTTCTTCTGTTTCCTTTTTTACGTTGGCAGATTGGTTTTGAATTTTTGTCTGTGTCTCTGCAGCAGCAATTGCTGGTGTTGTTGATTCTTCCAAATCCACCACTTTTAACGTTTTCAAGTCTAATTTTTTAATGATTCCACCAGATGAATAAGTCAATGTATGTTCATTCAGTAATCCTGGATTTGATTCATTATTTGCTGTGTTAATTGTTTTTCCTAAGTTTTTAGGTTTGCTCCAAGCTCCATTGTTAAACTCTGACGTGTATAAATCCAATCCACCTACAGAACCGGGAAATGATGCAATAAAAAATATCTTTTTAGTATTGCCATTATCTAGTAATGCAGGCTGGCCAACTTTAAATTTTCCTAATAAATTTTTATTTAATGTATATGCTACCCAATGTTTATCTTTCCAGGTTGCATGCAGCACTTCAAACATCAAGGTTTCTTCTATGGATTTTAATTGTTCAGGAACCTTATAAGCAGGCACATCATCTGTATACAGTTCAAAAGTAACCTCTTGCAGATAGGAATAATCATTATGTAAGAAAGATGCTGCACCTATTTTTCCCACAAAAAGTCCAATAAACAATCCAGTGATAACTATTTTTTTCATATGTAAAATGCTGTCAAATTTTGATTTAACAAAAGTGATATTTTATACCTCTATTAATACGCAAAGTTTTCCACAATATTGTATTAAAAACAATTCTGCAACTTTAATGCCAAACATCGAATTAGGATAATAATTGTATTTTAGAGATTCATTGCAATAAATAAAAAGAATTTCTAATTTGAGCATTGATAAAACAGAGAGAGAGATAAAAAAGATTTGCTATAGATTAATTCTTGCTATAGTGGTGCTTTATACTACACCAAATTTGCATGCTGCCGGTGATTTAAAAATTGCAGGTGCACGCCAGATTGGTATGGGTATGAGTTCTATTTGTATGGTAAATGTTTATTCATCCTATAACAATCAGGCTGCAGGTGCTTATTTAGAACGTCCATCTTTCGGACTCTATTATGCGCCGGTTTTTATCGGACAAGGTGTAAGCAATCTAACCGGAATTTTTGCCATGCCTGTCAAAAAAGGTGGAACCATTGGCGTTTCTGTAAATTATTTTGGATACAGCTTATACAACGAAAAGAAAGTAGGCTTATCCTACGCTCTTAAGCTGGCAAAATGGATGTCTATAGGTGTTCAGTTAGATTATCTCAACACCAAAATCAGCGGCTATGGTTCTAAGAATTACGTGACCTTTGAAATGGGTTTGTTTTCAAAACCAATAGATGAATTATCCATCGCTTTTCACGTTTATAATCCTTTGAAAATTTACATCGACAGAGCTACCGGCGAAAAAGTGCCTACACTTTTCAGGCTCGGTATCACCTACGAAGCAATCAAGAAATTTTTTATTTCTGCTCAAATAGAAAAAGATCTTGTCAATAAGTTAATTTTCAGAGCAGGTGCCGAATATACCTTGAAAGACATAGTCAGCTTTCGCGCAGGTGTGGCCACAGATCCGGTGACCGGCACCATTGGTATCGGCGTTTTATTAAAACAAGGAGTAAGCTTTGATGCTGCATTTTCTTATCAAGGCAACCTAGGATTCCAACCTCACTTTGGTATCACTTATACCATAAAAAAGAAAAAAATAATTCCGGACGACAAAGGACTTCAAGTACCGGAAAGCAGCATTGAAACCAAGCCAGTACAGGCAATAAAATCTCCTGAAAAGAAAGTTCGCAGAACAATTCGTTAACAAATTATTTTGCATTACAAGAATCCGTTGAATATCTGTATTTTTGCGTTATGGAAAACATTAGAAATTTCTCAATTATTGCACATATTGACCACGGAAAAAGTACACTGGCTGACAGACTCTTACAACTTACCAATACCGTTTCTGAAAGAGACCTGCAGGCTCAAACATTAGATGATATGGATTTGGAGCGCGAGCGTGGTATTACTATAAAAAGTCATGCCATTCAAATGGATTATATGTTTGAAGGCAAGAAATATATTTTCAATTTAATAGATACACCCGGACACGTTGACTTTTCGTATGAAGTTTCGCGCTCTTTAGCTGCTTGCGAAGGTGCCCTTTTATTAGTAGATGCGACACAAGGCATACAAGCTCAAACTATTTCTAATTTATATTTAGCAATAGAAAACGGATTGGAAATTATTCCTATCATCAACAAGATTGATATGGATGGTGCTATGATTGAAGAAGTGAAAGATCAGATTGTTGACTTAATTGGTTGTAAACATGAAGATATTTTAGAAGCAAGCGGAAAAACCGGACTTGGCGTAGATTTAATTCTACCTGAAGTAATCAAACGAATTCCGGCACCAAAAGGCAGCGAAACAGAACCTTTACAGGCGTTGATCTTTGACTCTGTCTTCAATCAATTCAGAGGTGTTATCGCTTATTTCCGTGTTATTAATGGCACCATCAAAAAAGGCGATAAAGTAAAATTTGTGAATACGGCAAAAGAATATTTTGCAGATGAAGTAGGTATTATGCGCATGACGCCTGAGCCAAAAAGCGAAGTGAAAGCAGGCGACATCGGTTATATCATCACCGGTATTAAAGTATCGAAAGAAATAAAAGTTGGTGATACTATTACGCATGTCAGCAGACCATGTTCAGACAGTATCAAAGGTTTTGAAGATGTGAAACCGATGGTATTTGCCGGTATTTATCCGATAGATAATGATGATTTTGAAGAACTGCGCGATTCGTTAGAGAAATTACAACTCAATGATGCATCCTTGGTTTGGGAACCGGAAACATCGCTGGCATTAGGCTTTGGTTTCCGTTGCGGCTTCCTGGGTTTACTGCATTTAGAAATTATTCAGGAACGTCTGGAGCGCGAGTATGATATGACCATCATCACTACTGTGCCCAACGTGACGTATTTCTGTTACACCAAACAAGGTGAAAAATTAACCATCAACAATCCATCCGATTTGCCGGATCCTACTTATATTGATTATGTAGAAGAGCCTTACATCAAAGCACAATTAATTACTAAGCCTGAATATGTTGGTTCCATTATGAAGTTATGCATGGACAAACGCGGTATCTTAAAAAATCAGGTATACTTGTCTCCTACTAAAATTGAATTGCAATTTGAAATGCCTTTGGCAGAAATTGTATTCGACTTCTATGATAATTTAAAATCCATTTCGAAAGGTTATGCCAGTTTTGATTATCACATGCACGATTTCAGAGAAAGTGATTTAGTGAAACTGGATATCAAACTAAACGGCGATAATGTTGACGCCTTTTCTGCCTTAATACACAGAAGCAAAGCTTACCATTTTGGCAGCCGCTTATGCGAAAAATTAAAGGACCTGATTCCACGTCAGCAATTCGTGATTGCGATACAGGCAGCTATTGGCGCAAAAATTATTGCACGCGAAACGATTTCTGCCATGCGTAAAGATGTTAC
>ENA-UOWO01003913-UOWO01003913.1-activated-sludge-metagenome-genome-assembly--contig:-NODE-3913-length-16839-cov-5.026394_pt1 | contig 16839 bp, 10 predicted proteins | sample MGYA00238148_ERZ761564 | MGnify/ENA primary metagenome ERZ761564 (study PRJEB28885, sample SAMN05720194) | activated sludge metagenome | isolation source: Anaerobic digester | place: USA...
AAGCCTTGGCTGCAAAATATTACAACATTCCTTTTTATGTCGCAGCGCCATCATCGACTTATGATAAAGACTGTAGTAATGGAAGCGAAATAGTGATTGAATACAGAACAATGGATGAAGTATTGTTCCTAAATGGTTACGATGCTGAAGGTTATGCCAGACGAGTGGTGGTGGCAAACCCCGGATCAGAAGCTTTGAACCCGGCGTTCGATGTTACACCTGCCGGACTTATTACCGGGTTTATTACAGAAGATGGTATTTTTACCCCCCAAGAATTAGAAACAAAATATGCAAGATAATGGATAGCAATAAACATACGGAGTACCGAAATGAGGTTGCATACTGGATGCGAAGGCTTTATGCCCGGGGACTTACCACCTGCAGCGGGGGTAATATTAGCCTCAAATCAGGGGAATTCATTTATTTAACGGCTTCTCAATCCGACAAAGCTAGAATACGAGCAGGGAACATATGCATTTTAACCCCCGATGGAGAAAATGTCTGCCCTGAATTAAAACCAAGCATTGAAACAGGAATGCATCTTGCAGTTTATAATTCTAACCCTGCGGTCCAGGCAATTGTGCATGCACATCCCGAAAATCTTTCAATGCTATCATGTCTCAATCAACCGGTGAAAAATGTATTCACCGGAGAACAAAGGTTTATTCTTGGCGAAATTGGAACGGCTGTATATAAAATTATGGGAAGTAAGGCACTGGCAGAGGAAGTTGCTTTTCTTACCCAATCGCATCGCGCTGTCATTATGCAAAATCACGGTGCAATCACTGTTGGCAAAAACCTTTTTGAAGCATTCGACAGAATGGAAGTATTTGAGCGATTGGCGTCACAAGTTTTATTTTCGTTACAGAAGCCCCCGATTCGTGTTCTGAGTGAAACAGAAATCAGAGATATTGATTTGTTTAAATAAAAAAATGAGGAGAAATCCTCATTTTTTATTATTTGTTTCCATCTGAAATGTTAACCGCCTGCAGTAAAACTGTGTACGTGGTGTAATTGCTTGGACGTTACGCTCAAAACGGGTATTGGAGATTCGTTGAGCATTTGAAGAGCATAGCTGCCAAGAAGCAAATTCGACAAGGTAGTTGTTTGTTCAGTCATTATGGCAATCAGGTCTGCATCGATGGTCTTTGCATAATCGATAGTAATTTCTGTAATATTGTCCCCAACTAAAAGACTCTTTTCGTATTTGATACCATTCTGGTCGAAATATTGCCGTATCTGACGGCTGTATAAACGTAGTTTATTGTGAATACCTTCGTTAGTAGAAGAGGTAACTTTAACGATATGAACTTCAGCTCCAAAAGCTTTGGCAATGCGGGCCACCAAAGGCACTTTTTCGCGGGTTTCGATACTTACATCAATTGGCATTACTATTTTTTTTATCTCTCTGATATACTGGCAGTTGGTTATGCTGATAACCGGCCGGTCGGTTGCTTCAATTATGCGGTAGGTGTTGCTTCCAACAAAAAAACGTGTAAACCCTGATACTCCATGTGTGGAACATATTACCACTGAATTATCGAAGGCTTCAACCTGTTTTACAACTTCTTCGTATATACGGCCTTTTTTAATAATAAAAGAAAAGTCGCATTCCTGAAAGACATCTTTCTTATATTCTGCAAGAACCTTGGTGAATTGTTCCTGTGCTTTTTCGTATTCGTGCTCAATTTCTGCACCGAAAAACGAACTTTGCTTTGTTTGCACATATACCATCTGAATGTCAGCCCGGAGGCGATTCGCAAAAATAATTGCCAATTTCAGGCCGCACAACGATTCAGGTGAAAAGTCAATAGGTACGATAATTTTTTTCATTAGTGTTTCTTATTTTCTGCTAAAATAAAAAAATAAACATGATTTATCTAATTTTGTGTTACAAAAATTTTTGTAATGTCAGAATTTGATTCCAGTAAGATAGAATATATAATTGGTATTATGTCGGGCACCTCCCTCGATGGTTTGGATATTGCCGCTTGCTCTTTTGCCCGTGATACTGAGGTATGGAAATATACCGTTGCTGCAGCAGAAACCGTTGTTTACGATGCTAAATGGAGGCATAGGCTTGCAGGGGCTCAGAATCTATCATCATTTGAGCTTATTCAACTGCACAATGAGTTTGGAAGCTATGTTGGCAAAAGTGTCGCCGATTTCTGCAAAAGAAACAAAATAAACCCATCGAAAAGCTGGATATCAAGTCATGGACATACGGTTTTCCACCGTCCGGAGCAAGGAGTTACTTTACAGATTGGTAGTGGAATTCACATTGCAGATGCCGCTTGTATGCCTGTGGTATACGATTTCAGAACTGCCGATGTTGCTCTTCATGGACAAGGGGCTCCTTTGGTGCCAGTAGGTGATAAGTTCTTGTTTTCGACATATAACGCATTCCTTAATATAGGTGGTTTTGCGAATTGCTCATATTTCAGTGAAGACAGGCTTATCGCGTTCGATATTTGCCCTGCAAATATTGTTTTGAATTATTTTAGTTCACAAGCAGGAAAGTCTTACGATAAAAATGGGAATATTGGAAGAAATGGAAAACTTAATCGAATTGTCCTGGAACGTTTGAATAGCCTTCCATACTACAGTCTGAATCCTCCCAAATCGCTCGGCAGGGAATGGGTCGAACAAAATATTTTTCCGTTTTTTGAGGATGCTGGGCTTTCACCCGAAGACTGCCTGCGTACATATTATGAGCATATTGCCGTTCAGATAAAAAGTGTTTTAAATGAATACAGCAACATTTTGGTTACCGGTGGTGGTGCTCATAATAGTTTTTTAATGGAATTGATGAATGATGATGTAGTTAAACCCTTTGTTATACCCAACAAGCAATGCGTCGATTTTAAGGAGGCCATTGTATTTGCATTTTTGGGCTACTTAAAGCTGCTTGGTCAACCGAACGTATTGTCGTCGGTAACCGGTGCCGACTACGACCATAGTTCGGGTATTGTTGTGTATCCATCGAATTCTAAACAATTTACCGTGAATAAATGACCTGTAACGAGCATTTTAATTTGCGTTGCTGGTGCTATTTTTAATCAAAAAAAATTATGGACACGAGGCTTGCTTTACAACAATTGTATTCCGAAACATTCGGCACTGAACCTTCAGCCATCGTTCCTTTACGGCAATCTGGTTCCAATAGACAGTACTTTCGCATTCAGGGGAATAGTGAAAGCGTGATTGGTACCTACGGTAACGACGTTTCCGAAAATAAGGCGTTCTTTTATCTGACAAAACACTTTACAACAAAGAATATTCCGGTTCCCCGACTTATAGCAGTAAGTGCCGATAATTATTTTTATTTGCAGGAAGATATTGGTGATACATCGCTTTTCAGCCTGATTGAGCAATCGCACAAGGAGGGAAAAACATACTCCCCGGTGATTGAGAATTACTTTAAGAAAGTCATTGAACAATTGGTACTCCTTCAACGGGAGGCCTCAGGAGGGATAAACTTTCGCCTGTGTTACCCATATCATAGCTTTGGAATTGATTCGGTGCTGTACGATTTACGATATTTTGTGTTTTATTTTGCCAAGATTTTTGATTTAAACTATAATGAGCTATTTCTGGAAAAGGAATTTAAGCGATTTGCTGCACTGCTGGTAGCGGATAGCAACACTTGTTTCATGTACAGGGACTTCCAGAGCAGGAATATTTTTATTAAAAACAGCGAAGTAGTTTTTATCGATTATCAGGCAGGGCGAAAAGGACCACCTCAATACGATCTGGCATCGTTACTCTATCAGGCGAAAGCCATGATTCCCGAAAACAAGCGCAAGGAATTACTTGAGTTTTACCTTGATTTGTCGGGAATTATTGATCGACATGATCGACAAGAGTTTACCCGGAAATATTACATGGTTGTTTGTGTAAGGCTTTTGCAAACTCTGGGAGCTTATGGTCTGCGTGGTATTATTGAACAAAAAAACCACTTTATTCAGAGTATTCCACCTGCAATTAGTAATCTGAAGAATATGCTGCCGGTATTTGATTTGAAGAAGAGCTTCCCCGAAATGCATAACTTATTGCTGCAAGCCACCGAAATATCCGGACTGGATGAAGCTACCAGTGAGCAATCAACTTCAAAATTAAATGTTCTGGTTCACAGTTTTTCATATAAAAAGGGTGCGCCACGCGATTACTCCGGAAATGGAGGGGGTTTCATTTTCGACTGCAGGGGTTTATTGAACCCGGGAAAATTAAATGAATATAGTCCTCTGACGGGAAACGACAAAGAAGTAATACGGTTTCTCAATAACGAAACCGAAGCCAACCAGATTGTTGCAAACGCATGCAAGATTGTGGCAGTAAATATTGATTCATATATTGAACGAAATTTTAAAAACCTGATGATAGGCTTTGGCTGCACAGGTGGGAGACATCGAAGTGTTTACTGCTGTAATCGGTTGGCTAAAACACTCAATAAGAAATATAGAGATAAAATAGTAATAAATGTATGGCACAAGGAGCTTAAAATCAAGTATTCCTTGTAAGAATGAATTTAATCATTTCATTATCGTAAACTTTGTTGTTTGAGTAAGCCTTTTCTTATTCCAATTATTTATTGAAAAGCCTTATATTCAGTTCGTATAGTCTGTACTTGTAAGTTTTTATGTTTTTAACTGTTTCTAAAGAATAGTTATTGAATGGGCTGATATTTATCTGATAAAAAAAAATCAATAGAGGTTTCTTTGTTTCGAAAAAGATTAAATTTGCCCAAAAATTACAAATAATGAAGCACTTAGCCATCTTTTTATCCCTCGCTTTTACAACAATCTTATCAATGTTTGCAGCTCCTGTAAATGAGCAAACAGCAAGACGGGTTGCATATAATTTCATGAACTACCAGGCTGTTTTGGTCGGTAAATCAGGTTTCAGCGGCGAAATATCCTCCCTTTATATTTGCATGAAAAATGGGGAAACATATTATTACACTATAAATTTTGATCAGGGTGGTTTTGTGATTATCAGTGGAGATGATGCAACTGTACCGGTTCTGGCATATTCGCTCGATGAAAGTTTTGACCCTGCAAATGTACCTCCTGCAGCCGCTGAATGGATGTCAGCCTACGAAAAGCAATATGAACTTATGTGGGAGAATAGTACTCCGGTATATGAACCATATATGGAATTGTGGGCAAATATGCTTAATAATAATTTTGATATGAACAAAAGTGTTAGATCTGTTTCACAACTGCTTACAACGCGCTGGAATCAGGATTATCCATATAATATGTTCTGTCCATACCATATGGCCGGCCCCGGAGAACATTGCTACGCCGGTTGCGTTGCTACTGCAATGGGTCAGGTAATGAAATACTATAACTACCCGGCTACCGGTAGGTTTACTAAAACCTATTTCTGGGGCGATTATTTCACTGTGGATTTTGGTGCCACGACTTATCGCTGGGATGAAATGACGAATGTAATCAACAATACCAGTAAAGAAGCAATTGCCGAACTCCTATACCATTGCGGAGTAGCATCTGAAATGAACTATGGCCCTGATGGTTCTGGTACTCAGCTCGAGTACGCATGGTTTGCTCTGAAACAGTATTTTCGCTATCGCCCCGATTGCAAATTCCTCGAAAAAGACGACTTCACCAATGCCGACTGGAAATTTTTATTAAAGCAGGATTTAGATATGGCAAAACCGTTAATTTACCGTGGTACTAACGATTATGGCGAAGGTCATGCTTTTGTTTGCGACGGTTATCAGGATACATCATATTTTCATTTCAATTTTGGATGGGGTGGTTATAGCAATGGATTTTATTATCTGGATGATATCAACCCACATTTGAGTTTTTATTGGGGGCAGGCAGCTATTTTTAATCTAAACCCTTACGATGCAGAATATTGTAACTCGATGGTTTACGAGCAGCAGTCGTGGACAGTTACCGATGGGAGCGGACCAAATTACTACTGGAATAACTCAGAATGTTCTTGGCTAATAGCCCCCGGAGGAGCCGAAAAAATTGATTTACACTTTACTGAAATGAATACTGAAGAGGGAAAGGATATTGTGTATGTGTATGACGGTGCCGATGAAAACGCTCCATTGCTGGGGTCATTTTCAGGATTTTCAATTCCAGCCGATTTACATACTACCGGCGGAACCGCGTTTATAAAATTTGTTACCGATAGCCAAAATCAGTTTGATGGATGGGGTGTTGAATATGCAGTTAACACTACGTCAATCAAGGCTAATAGCATTGGAAGTTTTGGTATAATTCCTAATCCGGCATCAAAATATGTTGAATTTATATTTGGAAACGACTGCAGTTCTATTGTCATCGAAAACACTCAGGGTAAAAGGATTCAATCGTTTGAAGCTGAGGGGAACGCTGTTAAAATTAATATCGAAAATCTAACTCCAGGTATTTACATCGTTACTTTTAATTGTACTGATAACATATATACCCGGCGTTTGGTTGTGCAATAAGTTCATGGTCTAAAAATCAAAATCTTCATTCACTCCCCGGGATAATTGGATTTTCCTACATTTGCTGTAATAAGTTGGCTTTAGTAATCTTCTGTTTTTTTGTTGAAAAGAATGTAGCCGATATGAAACAGGTAATAAAACCTGCCGCCTTCTTTCTGGTAATAATGTGCACTTATTGACGCAGGTCCGATGGGAGTTGTGAAAACCACTGTTGCTGCCACAACTGGCTGTAGAAATGAAATTGGATCGGTATAGAAAGGCTTACTATAATATGCTTTGAAAATCTGATTCCCGATATCTTGTTTTATTATTTTCTGGTAGGGAACAAATAAAAACCCCTCTAATCTTAAATCGAGTCGTTTTGTGAATTTATAAATGCCTTTTATACCTGTGGCAAAATATACATTGGCACGGTATTCCTCCAAATAAATTGTTCTGCTGTGGGGAGTAGGATAAAACCCTTGTGCAGTTATCACCGTTGATGTATAGTTGTTCATGAGAGGAATATTGCATGCAGAGAACTCTCCATACAATCCCAGGGTAAATCTTTTTGAAAGGTTCAGATAGCTATCGTTTACAGCTCTAACGTGCAACCAGTAATGGGTGTTGAAAGCTGTGTCGGATGCTGATGATGTTGACCCGGGGTAGTTCACTTCCTTTCCAAGGTAGTACGATACTCCAATATTCCTGTAAGTTCCTTTGTTGGGATATATTTTGTAGTTCAGTGTATTATGTTCAAAGTATCCGAAAATGCGCAAATACGACAAATCTGTGACATCAGCAGTGTCAGATTGAAGGAAATTGTTGATCTGAAAATAGTTGTCGGTCAGCAGTCCGGTATTAATACCCGCCGATAGTTTACTACTGTTTGTCATAGGTGTTTCCAGCTCGCCCCGCAGGTAATAATCGTGATGAATAAGATACGGGGGTCTGATATCCTCGAAAAAAGTCCGTGAGCTGCTTTTATAATAATCCCACCGGTTGAGTGATCCGGAAAACTTTAGAGCCAGAGGCGTTTCCGATGGTATATCCATCCGGGCTGAAAGATATAAAGATGAATAAAGTCTTCCGAAATAAATATTCGCATGGAGAAAATAGGCATATTTCCCCAGGATCTTATAATTTGCTCCGATAAAAGCCATGTTTGCAAATCCCGATGATAAATTGGCTCCGATAAGCAGGTCGTAGCGTTTGGTTTTTTTTACATTCAGATACATGTCGAAATATCCGGTTTCGCTGTTGTAAACAGCTTTTGGCTGAGCCGACTCAATCTGGTTGTCGAGTACCAAAGTGTAATATGCTTTTTTGAATTGTTCCAGAGTGAGAAGCTTTTTATTTTGCTTCAGGCTATTCAGTATGTATTTCTGCTCATATTTGTCGACACCGTATATGATGATATTATCAATGAGAAACTCAGGTTGTTGTTTTTTGTATATTTCTCGTCTTTTGTTTACTTCATCCAGCGGAATGCGTCGCGATATCTTCTTTTTTATCATTTCCATGTTGTTCATGGTATTGATATACCCAATCGTGGAAAACTCTTCGAGCCTCGAAAACTCCAGTAGTCCGGTTTTCGAAAAGTCTGATTTTATGGTTATCCCCAGAGAGTCGGGCATGCTAAGTGAAAGTTGCTCATTCATTATCATGTTTTCGATCTGCCCCAGTATATCATCTTCATCCGGCATTTGGGTATCGCTGCTTACAAGGCTGCCAATGATTACATCGGGCTTAAAATCGCGCTGCATCACATCGTAAGGGAAATTGTTGACAATACCTCCATCGAATAGTAATGTGCTGTCGATGGAAATGGGTTTAAAGTAAAACGGAAACGTCATGGAGGCTCTCACCGCATAACCCATATCGCCTTTAGAGAAAACTACCGCTTTGTTTCGGTGTATGTCGGTGGCAACGCAGCGATAAGGTACAAATAATTTGTCGAAATCGTGTCCGGCCCCGGCACTGTTGCGAGAATAAATCTCAATTATCCCGAGGTCCATGGGTTGATTGGCCACTAAATTTGTTGGAAGCACCGGAACCAGCGAAGAGTCTCTGACGGCAAATTTCAGGTTTAACATTTCGGCGTGATCATCTTTTTTCTTGAAATAAATTTGATAGTTATCAGGCACATTCCCCTTATACCAGTTAATAAAATCTTCTGATTGAATTATTGCCTCCATTTCATCGGGAGAATAACCTATGGCATACAAGCCTCCGATGATAGCCCCGATAGAAGTGCCTGTAACGTAATCGATGGGAATGTTGTTTTCTTCGAGTGCTCTGATTACTCCAATGTGAGCCAACCCCTTCGATCCGCCACCACTAAGCACAAGACCAACCTTCTGTGCATCTACTAACCTGGTGGCAGCAAGACAAACTAATAACAACAGTATTATTTTTATCGAAAAACGCGGCATAAAGTCAATTCCTGAGTACAAAAATATTTAAAAACCTTAACATGAAGGATGCGTTTGAAAAAAATGTTTATTCAAAAAAAGGCAGTTCGTCGACTGCCTTTTTTTATAAATTGTGATTAAATTATTTCATCAGCATGGGAACCAGATCCACAACGCGGTTACTGTAACCCCATTCATTGTCGTACCAGGAGAGGATTTTCACGGTTTTACCAATCACCATTGTGCATCCGGCATCAAAAATTGATGAGTGTGGGTTGTGAATGATATCAACCGAAACGATTGGATCTTCGGTATATTCAAGGATTCCCTTAAGCGGTCCTGCAGCGGCTTCTTTCATAGCTGCATTTACTTCTTCTTTTGTAGTTTCCTTTTTCAAATTAACTACAAGGTCAACCAACGACCCGGTTGGAGTGGGGACCCTTACAGCCATTCCATCGAGTTTGCCTTTTAATTCAGGGATTACCTTACCCACAGCTTTTGCAGCACCTGTGGTGGTGGGAACCTGTGACACAGCGCACGAGCGGGCACGGCGCAGGTCTTTGTGAGGTCCGTCGAGAATTATCTGATCGTTTGTGTAACTATGTATGGTTGTCATCAGACCGTTTTCGATACCGAATTTATCGTTCAGTATTTTTGCAACCGGAGCAAGGCAGTTGGTGGTGCAGCTTGCATTCGATACGCAAATATGTTCAGGCTTTAGCATATCGTTATTCACTCCCAGAACAATCATAGCATCGATCTCATCTTTTGCAGGTACTGTAAGGATCACCTTTTTTGCACCGTTCTTAATATGGTCGCCATAGCCGCCTTTTTCGCTTTCTCGGTTCAGGAAAACACCGGTTGATTCAATTACAACATCAGGCGTTTCTCCCCATTGAATTTTTAATGGCGACTTCTCAGCACTAACTTTGGTGGCTTTACCGTTAACAATTATCGAGTCGGCAGTATAGCTGATTTCTTCGTCGAATTTGCCCTGAGTTGAATCGTATTTCAGCAAATGAGCCAGTGTTTTGGTATCGGTCAGATCGTTAATGCCAACAATCCTGATATCGTTACGCGAATGAGCAATTTTAAAAACATTGCGCCCTATGCGCCCAAATCCGTTAATAGCTACTTTAATTACCATGATACTATAGTTTTATTGTTTGATTCATGCAAAATTAATAAAAACCTGTATTGAATATAAATTTGTGATATGTTATATAATCTGATTTTGTAATAAATTGAATGGTAATATGTTAGTTAGTGGTTTTAGGATTATTAGGTTATGATTGTTGTTTGAGCAATGATTAATTTTCCGAAAATTAATTATATTTGAAACTCAAATACCAAGCAATGCATCGGCTGCCAATAATACTACTATTTACCCTGCTGTGTTTCCCTTGCCTTTCGCAGTGCATCACAGCCCGCGATTACCTTTTTTCTGGAATATGTAAACGTACATCCACACCGGCCGACCTTGGGGGATCGGTTGCTGATTTTGATACCGCCATTCTTCTTCAGCCTGCTTTTGCCGAAGCATACGCAAACCGTGGGTATTCGTTGTATGTAAATAAGGATTTTTACGGGGCTATTAGTGATTTTAGCAAAGCAATTCAATTGAGCAGATCAGCCGATTCGGTTGAGTGGACAATACCATTGTCGGTTGTTGGTGATATGCCCGGTTTATACGCTTGCTATTATTTACGAGGCGTTGCTTATTTCATTCTCGAAGACTCTAAAAGTGCAATTAACGAATTAACACAAGCCATTCAGCTTTTTCCTGAAATCGCCGATGCATATGCATTCAGAGGTGATATAAAAACGTTTCTTACCGATTATAAATCTGCAGTAGCCGATTACGATATGGCAATTATTTTGAATACTCAAGACCCCGGATATTTTGAAATATACTACAGAAGAGGCGTTGCAAAAGCAGAATTAAGCGATTATGAGAGTGCCATCCTCGACTTTGGAGTCTGCATTGAGATGAACCCCGGTTTTCCGGCAGCATATTATTATCGTGGTCTTTCGAAACTGATGATTTCCGATTCAAAAGGTGCATGTCTCGATTTATTGCATGCTGAAGATATGGGGTTTCAACAAGCAGCAGAACTGCGCAAAAAACACTGTAAATAAAAAGCCTTGTAATACTTCGTTTACAAGGCTTTGCGCTTGTGGTATCACCTGGAATCGAACCAGGGACACCAGGATTTTCAGTCCTGTGCTCTACCGTCTGAGCTATGATACCAAAACAGCGGTGCAAATATAAATCAATTTTTTTATTATGCAAACAATTGAAAAATATTCAAACGTACTTGAATATGTAGTTACTTAAAAATGCTGGTGGATTAGATTTTTATAGTAAAATTTTTCTCTGAAATACATTGACTATTACTATTTTGATATATTTGTTGTTTATGAAATTTACATTATGAAAAACAAAATTTTAACTCTTTTAATTTGTTGTATCGCAACATTAAGCTTTAGTCAAAGCCATAACAGAAGTAAGCACCCATCAGTTCAAGTCATGAACTCTGCTCAAGGTGAAATAGTTCTGAATATTGAAACCGGTGAGTATAACCTTGCGCGCGTTGAAACCCCGAATGGTATACAATATATCGTTAATGCCGAAGGTGCATCTTCATTGCTGCATGCGGCCGCACCCGATATCCCTTGTTTATCGGTATCGGTAATTGTGCCTGATAACGGAAGTTTTACTGCCGATGTTACTTACTCCGATTTTGAGGATATCGAAAATGTGTTAATTGCCCCTTCAAAAGGTAGCCTTTCACGTAGCATTGATCCGGCAACAGTTCCATATAGCTATGGTAGTGCTTATCAGAACGATGCTTTTTTCCCGGGAAGTGATCTGCCCGTATTAAGCGACCCTTTTATTTTAAGAGATTTCAGGGGGATAACAGTAATGACGTATCCGTTTCAGTATAATCCGGTAACAAAAGTACTCCGCATTTACAAAAATGTAAGTGTCCGTATCGTCAATAACCATTCGGCCCAGGCAGTGAATGAGTTGTTCAGAACTAAGTCGCTTTCTGTAACAGATAGTGATTTCGATAAGCTGTATAACGACTTCTTTGTCAATTATCGAAATAATCCTTTGCGTTATACTTCTCTTGAGGAAGGTACACCGGGCAATATTCTAATCCTTTGCAAAAACACATACTTAGCTGATATGGCTGATTATGTGCAATGGAAAACCGAAAAAGGATTTCATGTTGAGCTGGTTGATGTTGCCGAAGCCGGTACTAACGCTAATGCAATTAAATCTTTTGTGCTGAATTATTTTAATACCAACGGTATAACATATCTATTGCTGGTTGGCGATTCTCAACACATTCCGGCTGTTTCAGCAAGCTCCGGCGATTCCGATAATTCTTATGCTTACGTGTTGGGGAGCGATGGATATGCCGACTTTTTTGTTGGTCGTTTTTCGGGGGAATCTTCAGCCAATATACAAACACAGGTACAACGCACCATTCAATACGAAAGGGATTTGGATGCTTCGGCTATCTGGCTCGAAAATGCATTTGGTTCAGCATCGAATGAGGGCCAGGGGCAAGGGCATGATGGTGGAGAGTCGGACGTTACTCATATGAATAATATCAAAACCGATCTTGAGAATTATGGCTATACTGTTACAAGCGTATATCAAGACGGCGGCAATAATGCACAGATAACCGCAGCATTCAATTCAGGTATTGGACTGGCAAATTATATCGGACATGGTGATGTTGACCAATGGGTAAACACTACATTCACCAACAACAATGTAAATCAGCTACTTAATGAAAACAAGCTCCCGTTTATATTTAGCGTTGCTTGTATAAATGGCGATTTTGCCGGTCAGACATGTTTTGCTGAGGCTTGGTTACGGGCAACAAAAAACGGAAACCCAACCGGTGCTCTTGCCTTCCTGGGTTCAACCATCAATCAGTCGTGGGCAGAACCTATGACAGCACAGGATGAGATGAACGACGTACTGGTAGAATCGTATAATCATAACATTAAAAGAACATTTGCAGGAATCGCTTTTGCAGGAATGTTTCTGATGATTGAAGAAGGAGGGCAGGGGCAAGCAATGGCCGATACGTGGTCGGTATTTGGTGACCCTTCGGTAATGGTTCGCACTAAAACTCCTCAAGCGATGGCTGTTTCTCATGATCCAGTATTCTCAGTCGGTGCAACTGACTTCACAGTTAATTGTGATGTTGAAGGGGCTTTGGTTGCATTAAGCACATTGGATGGAGAAAATACTGTTTTACTCGGCTCAGCTTATGTTTCGGCAGGCAGTGCACAGGTAACAATCCCCGCTTTTTCTGCACCCGGTACAATGAAAGTCACTGTTACAGCCTATAATAGAATAACATATCAGGGCGATGTAACAATTATTGTCCCCGACGGCCCATATGTAGTTCTCGATCAGGTTTTGATTGATGATTCCGATGCAAATAATAATTTGCAGATCGACTATAATGAAATTATTTATTTGGGACTTGAGCTTACCAATGTCGGAGTTGAGGTGGCTTCCAATGTTGTAGTTACAACTTCTTCCGAAAGCCCGCTTGTTGATGTAACCGACAACACTCAAACTATTGGTGATATCACGGTTTCGGAAACAATCACCGAAGAATGGGCATTTACTGCTGTGTTTTCTGACGGAATTGCCGACCAAACAATGATTCCATTCACTTTGTTAATTTCAGGTGATAATGAAAACAGTTGGAATACTTCGTATAATTTACGGGTGAATGCACCTTCGCTGGCTATCGATTTTATAGGAGTTAACGATGACGGTACAGGAAACGGAAATGGTCTTCTTGATCCGGGCGAAACAGTACAACTCATGTTCAGGCTGTCGAATAACGGACATTCCGATGCATTAGAAGGCTCTTTGACTTACAGTGTGAGCGGACCCTGTCAGACTTCCGGTTCACCGCTGCAGGTTGATGCAATGGTTGCTGGTGGCAATGGAATGTATAGCATTGGTGTCACTATCGACGAGGAGGCTGAAAGCGGTAGCCTGATCGGCTGTAACCTTATTTACGATGCGGGTGCGTATTCAAAGTCCTTGGCAGCATCCGTTCCGGTTGGTTTGCAGATTGAAGACTGGGAAAGCGCCGATCTTACCTCGTTTGCATGGCAAAACGATGCTTCGCATCCTTGGTTCATTACCGAAAGCAACCCATATGAAGGTAATAATTGCCTTCAGTCAGGCGATTTACCGGAATCAGGCGGAGAGTCTGCCCTGATTCTGGTTGTTGATGTTGTTGCCGACGATAACATAAGCTTTTATAAGAAAGTGTCATGCGAACCTTCATCGTGGGGTTATTACTGGGATTTCCTGGCATTTTACATCGATGATGTAATGAAAGGGCAGTGGGCGGGAACCGTAGCATGGTCGAATCAGTCCTATCCGGTTACAGCAGGTCTCCATGAACTGAAATGGACATATGAAAAAGACAGCTACCAGACCAATGGGTCCGACTGTGCATGGATCGATTTAATTACACTCCCGGCTCATTCACAGAATGTGGCTATTCAATATGTTACCTCTGATATCGAAGAATTCAAGATGAACATGTTCCCAAACCCGGCAACTGATATGGTAAATATTTCTGCTTTGCTTCCGGAAAATGGAATTATGAGCATTGAGATGTATTCGGTTACTGGACAGTATGTTAAAACAATTGTGCATGAAATGGATTTTAACGAGGGGAGCGCGATATTTCATTTTTCGGTCAATGAACTCCCTGCCGGTTTTTATATTGTTGTTAGCCGTTTTGGAAACACAAGCCATACAATGAACCTGTCGGTAATCCGTTAAATATTTATCGATGAGAAGAATATCTGTTCTGCTTGCGCTGCTTGTTATGCCTTTATTTCTTTTTTCACAGCAGCCGATACAATCGAGTTTTGAGGGTAGCCACCATATGCTGAGCCACGAGGAACTGTTGCCTTTTTATGGTTCTAAAGCATTTGAAGAAACCGACCCTCCGGTCGGTAATGTCAGAAGCATTGCTGAATTTGAGACAAACTCTGGGGTAATAGTCAGCCGGCCCTCTTGGGGCGGATTTGGTATCCCCCTTGAGCTAATAGCAAGCCTATCTCAACAAGTTGCCGTGTATGTAATTGTCGCCAACTCTTCTGCGAATAGTTCTGTGTTGAATTCGCTTGATGATGCCGGTTGCCAGATGGAGAACATTACTATTATTAACATTAATATCGATTCATATTGGTCGCGTGACTACAGCCCTTGGTTTATTGCCTATGGCGATTCATTTCAGATAGGAATTGTTGATTTCCCATACAATAGGCCTCAACGGGTGAACGATGACCAATTCCCGATTGAAATAGCCGATTACTTCGAGCTTCCGGTTTTTGGAATGAACCTTACCCATACAGGGGGCAATTATATGTGCGACGGCCTGGGCGTAGCTGCAAGTACAAAACTCCTTGAAGCGGAAAATGACAATTTGAGTACTGCAGAAATAAATCAGCTTGCCTCTGATTATCTAGGCATCGACCACTATCATCTGATACAGGACCCATTGGGTGAATATATTGAGCATGTAGATTGCTGGGGTAAATTCCTTGATGTTGATAAAATACTCATTTCACAGGTTGCCGAAGCCGACGATCGTTACGATGATTTTGAGTCTGTAGCCAATTATTGGGCTAATCAAACCACCTCCTATGGTAACAAATATCAGGTGTTTAGGGTATACTCACCTAATGGACAGCCCTATACCAATTCCTTAATTATGAACGATAAGGTTTATGTTGCACTGGTTACCGGAACTGGATCTGAATGGAATGATGAGGCTCTCGATGTTTATGAAAATGCCATGCCGGGTTACGAGGTTATTGGTATGTACAATACAACATCTTCGCCATGGGAAACGACCGATGCATTGCACTGCAGAACTCATGAGGTTCCCGATTTTGGAATGCTTTACATCAGCCATATGCCGTACTACGATACAATTGATTATTCGGGTAGTTTTACATTTTCTACCGAAATACAACCCTATTCCGGAGAACAAGTAGTAAGTGAATCAGTGAAACTTCACTACAAAATCAATAATGGAAGTTTTGTAGAACTGGCGATGCAGCAAGCATTGGATAATGTTTGGACTTGTTCAGTGAACAGCTTTGATCCGGGAGATGTGGTGGATTATTACCTTTCAGCCTCCGACGAAAGCGGACGTTCTGCAACGCATCCTTTTATTGGTAGCTCCGACCCGCATCATTTTGTTATAGCAGAAGACAGTTACAGCAAAACCTTTTTGTCATCAGAATTCACTGTATATCCAAATCCGGTTCGGGACAGACTTACTGTTATTGTGGAAGGTAATATGGATGGAAAGCTGCAATATAAGATTGTTGACGTTTATGGTAAAACAATGGATTATGGTGAATTGAGTATCTCCTCCGAATGGCAGCGAAGTATAATCAACACCGACAGGCTGGCTCCGGGTGTTTATATGCTGGTGTTGGAAAACGAAGGAAACGTCACATCAAAGCGTTTCATTGTGTACTGATGAATTTTAACACCGAAGCGGTTACCAAGCGCAGTCGAGGTGCCCACTATTTGAAAACAATCTTTTTAATCCAGTTAGCATCAAGCCGACATCTCGACTACTCGATGTACTCGATGTACAGCTGAATAAAAATTAAAAGATAACATTTTCTGATATCTTATTTTATTGGTATCTTTAAGCAACAATTTTTAAACGTATAATGAAAAACACGACCAAAATTTTTGTTCTCGACACAAATGTTCTGCTACATGATCACGAGTGCCTGTTTAAATTTCAGGAAAACGATATTATCATTCCCATTGTTGTTCTTGAAGAGTTAGATCATTTTAAACGTGGGAACGACCTGATTAATTTTCACGCCCGTGAGTTCACACGTGTATTGGATGAGCTCTCCGGGGAGGAATTGTTTGAA
>ENA-UOWO01003915-UOWO01003915.1-activated-sludge-metagenome-genome-assembly--contig:-NODE-3915-length-16836-cov-6.380013_pt1 | contig 16836 bp, 11 predicted proteins | sample MGYA00238148_ERZ761564 | MGnify/ENA primary metagenome ERZ761564 (study PRJEB28885, sample SAMN05720194) | activated sludge metagenome | isolation source: Anaerobic digester | place: USA...
AAAATCTGATTTCAGTCTAATCAAAATGCAGACGCTCCAGATTTCTGCAATTTTTTCTGAAACTTAAACTTTCGGGCTTTTTACAGGTATACTTAAAGAAATATCCTGTTCGCGGAGTTTAACTCATGAAAAAAAGTTTCAGTCGCCTGCTAAATACTGCCGCGCTTGCCATGTTTCTGGCTGCAGGCTTTTCGACCAATGCTGCCGCCCAGACAAACCAGCAGAACAATCCGTTTCAGGTAAACAATGTCTACATTTCTGCAGGTAAGAGCTTCGATATCAGCCAGCTCAACGCCAGCGCCACTATCGAACTCAGCGAAGAAGAGCAGAAGTTTCTCGATATGCAGCTTCTGCCCTACTATTACCCGGTCCTCAAAAGATGCGCCGAAGGCAAAGAGCCCTTTACCGGCAAAGACGGCGGTCTGACTGCGGCCAAAAATCTCTGCAAAAGCTTCTACCCGCAGGGTAAGGGGCACTATTCGCGCGACTTCGGCAACCCTGTCAGAATGCTCGACTGGGCAAAACGCTGGCATAAAGACGAAAAGATGGTAAAGATGGTCACCTCGACAAAGCGTGGCGACATTTTTCTGAACGGGCCCAAAGCCAAACAGGAAATCGACAAGAACTTCATCTGTCTGATGACCAAGGGCCCCTATTATCACGCAACAATGGTAGTAGACAGTGTGCCGCCGATCATCATCGAAGCGGTCGGCATCACCGCCAACAAATCAGACACGACCAGCGACAAGGTGCGTATGAGCACCTGGTATGAAGAAATGGGCGGCTGGTGCAACTATCGTCTTGTCAGGCCAACCCACGGGCTACCGGCGTCACAGGCCAATACCATCATCGAAAAGGCAATTGGCTACGCTGAAGCGCAGCTTGGCAAGCCTTACGATTACTCGTTTTCGAACAGCGATGGTGACCGCGCCTTTTACTGCAGCGAACTCGTCAGCAAAGCTTATTTTGACGGCGCCGGCTTCAAGGGTAACATCGCCCAGAAAGACCCTGAACGCGACAAGATCATCGTCGCCCTGCACTCGGTAATCGACGGTCTTGAACCCAAAAACAAATATCAGCTCGCTGACAAGGTGATGAACTTTGCGATTGCTTACAGCCACAGCCCAGATATCAACAAACTGCAGGAATTCATCATCAACGATCTGGTTCCTGACTGCAAAACTCTCGACCGGGCTTTTCCGGGCCCTGAAGGGCGCGCCAAGCTGAATAAGGTATTCAATAAAATCAAGAGCAATGAAGGTTTTAAAAGCTTTACCGCCGCCAACAAGTCATACGAAGACGACAAAAAAGCCGGAAAATTCAATGCCGGCTGGGGTATCGGCAAACTGCGCGAACTGAAAAGCAAGGCCAACGTCGGGCTCTCACTGCTGAAAGACATCGACAGGCTCGGCAAAGAAACCGGGGCCAGCCGCAAAGATCTGACCATGGTCGTCATGAAAATTTTCATACCCGTGTATCAGAACCTGGGCACTTTCGGTGAAGTTCTCGGCGGCATGGACAAAACCGATCAGGTCAACCTGCCAGAAGGCGTTAAAACCGTACTGAAAATCGTCGACTGGGGCGTCAGCAAACGCGAAAGCGTCAAGAACTGGCCGGTCATCGGCAGCACCCTCGCCAAACTCATGCCCGGTAACGGCGACGGCAAGATCTTTACCGATCTGACCAGCCCGAGCGACCTGGCCCAGGCCAGCCCCGGCTTTACCATCGACTACCCCTGAGATATCAGACGCAGATCAGATCCTCGCCGCCAGCCGCCGCGAAGTGCAGGCTTCGCGGGAATGACAGATTTCGCCACGACAAATAAGAACCCGGCAGTGCATCTGCCAGAATATTGTAAAAGCCCTTGACGACAACACCCCGCACTGATGCGGGGTGTTGTGTTTTGCGCAGCTGTTTTAACTTATTTGCGGCGGCCGATAAAAAGGCGTAACGGCAGGTGTATTCTTTGTTTCCATGAGGCTTCAGAATGGCTGCCACCCGTAAATTCGCGGTAAACAAGACCTTTAAAGGCCGGACATTTCTGTTTGACGGTTTCGGCGAGCTGGCGGCTGAAGCTTATCGCCTCTTCACCTTCACGGGTGCCCATGTCAGCCCAGATTTTGCCATGCCACGCTGCCAGATTGTTCTGCAGCAGCCATTCGATTATGCCGCCATTGGCCCACCAGATTGAAGGCGACATGGCGATGATCCCCGAAAATACTTCTGGCCGCGAAACTCCGATATAAAGTGATATCAGGCCACCAAGCGAAGAACCGCCGACGAAGGTATTGCGGCGATCTTTGAGGGTTCTGAAACTGCGGTCAACGAGCGGTTTAAGCTCTTCGACGAGAAAGCGCGCATACTTTTCCCCATTGCCGCCCTTGTGTTTCGGGTCGGGAAACGGTGTATATTCACTCATGCGATCAGCAGTGTTGCCGATACCGACAACGATAGCTTCATTGAGTTCGCCGCGGGCGATGCCTTCATCCATAGCCTCGTCAATGCCCCAGTCGACACCGCCAAAAGACGTGCCGGGGTCGAAAAGGTTACCGCCGTCGTGCATGTAGATAACGGGGTAACGACGGGCTGAACTGCCAGATTTGTCGTAGGAAGGCGGCAGCCAGACGATTACATCGCGCGCCGGTGCAAGAAATGCCGACTTCACCTGGCGAAGAATTTTATAGTTTCCGGTTATCTTTGGCGGCGGGTTTGCAGTGCCGCCTCCGGTCTGATCTGACCAGGCCTCTACCACAGCACGCTCGACCATTTTGTCGCCTTTGACCAGCAGACGGCGGTTCGGTCTTTCGAGGCCCTGCGCTGTCTTTTCGACCGTGTTGAAGCTGCCGCGGGTAAACTTGAATTCGAGCATCGTTCCATCAGGAATTTCGCCACGGAACTGGTGCAGCCCGGGGCCGGTTTCCTGCAGGGGTATACCGGCACCAGACCATTCGGAAAGAAGTTCGTGATTGCCGGTAATGCAGATCTTTTCGCCGTCGGGCGTAGCGACCGGAACATTGACCACAATAGCCAGTTCTGTTGCCGGAAGGGCCGAAGAAGACATGAACAGAACCGCAAGCGCCAGATTTTTAATCTTGTTTATCATAACGGGTTTCCTCACTCAAAAGTCACTGGGTTGCGTCAAGAATGAAGCTTTCAAGGCGTTTGAGCAGCTTCGCGGCGGTTTCGTCGCTGTCATGCACCACGCGATGTTTCAGCGCATCACGCAGCGGCTTGAGATTGCCTGAAACAGAGAGAATGAACGGGCGCCAGCGCTTCGAAAAGCTTTCGATTTTCGCAATGGCCATTTCAGCCCGCTGATATTCACCACCGCTGATTCCCTCGCAGACGATCTTCTGAACTTTATTTACCGCCATTCTGAAAATATTGGCCTGGTTTTTCTGCTGAGTTGAGTTCAGGCTGCCCTTCATGGCTTCGAGTGAATTGTGCAGCAATTCAGTATAATCGAGAAGACGGGTGAAATCTTCGATCTTTTCAGGGTTGAATACCCAGACAGTAGGATTATTGCGCAGAGTCACGAACCTGTCTGACCCGCCACGTTCTGACACCGAGACCAGAACGGCATATTTTCCGGCAATTTCGGGAGCGGGAATCTGGTTGAAGCGCAGCGACAAGCTTGATTTCGCTCCATTGCCCTGCAGGTTGGCGGTTTCAAGAATGAAACCATTGCGGAAAAATCTGATCTTTTCGTCTTCAGTGGTATTGCGATTGCCACGCAATACCTCGACTGCTCCGCGTCCAAGCCCTTCAACCTTCCAGCGGGCCGGGTATTCGACCTTGATCTGGTCAATGTCACGACCATTGGCAAAAATGTGCATTTCGCCCATAGAGATTGGCTCGCCGGCAAAAGGCAGGTCGGCAATCTGCATGAATGCGGCCGCATCGCTGAATTTTCCGAAATATTCGGCGAATTCTTCACGAAACATGCCGGCAATTTTTTTCGAATGCAGCACCATGATGTTTTCATCATTGGCCCGGTTGCCGTTAGTAGAAGCATTCTCGGAGCCGAGAACCACACGCGGATCTTTGCCGCTGGAATCGACCACAAAAACCTTGTGATGGAACTTGCCTTCATCCGGATAGATTCTGACAGGAATTCCGACTTCGGTCAGGTGCGAAAATTCGCCAAACGGGCCGGTACTGCGGTAGAGCATGCGATCGAAGATACCCTTGACATCGCAGCCTGCTTTGAATTTTTTGATCAGCAGATCACGAAGGTCGTCAGCGGTAAAGGCGAACTGCATAAAGAACACTTCTTTTTCGGCTTCAGAAATAGCCTCGGCAATTCGGGCATTCGGGTTGTCCTCGGGCGCGAAAAACACTTCGATACTGGTATCGTCGACTTTAACTATCTGGCGTTCGGCGTGGCGGGGCGAACCTGGCCCAAATGAACGGTCGAAAAACATTTCTTTAAATTCGGCTGAATAAATGGCGGCGAGTTCTTTCGACCTGACCTGAATGGCGTTGTTCGGGTTTTTGTAGCTGCAGGTATCGGTGAGGTTGAAGCTGCCTGTCCAGACAGTTTCGTCATCGCGAATGCCGAATTTGTTGTGCATCAGGCTGGAGCGGTTGTTGTCATCTACAATTTCAATGCCGGCGGCCAGAAGTCTGGCAATAAAAGGGTTGAGTTCAGGCTGGGCCGGCTGAGCGCCATTGCGACGTGCCGGAGATTTTATCGGGTGTGGAGTCAGAGCATCGACATCATCCTCGGTGGCAGGGTCAGGCGGCAGAAAATAGTAGTTGTTGTCGACGACCAGCTTAACGTCAACGCCGCGCTTCTTCGCGCGAATAAAGGCATCGACAACCGAGTCGAGACGAATTTCGAAAAAGGCTCCATGCAGAGTTTTCCGGGCGCCGTCGACGAATTTGATAAATTCAGTATCCAGACCGGTTTCGCCCTGTTTTGAAGGACCAAAACCGATTCTGATATTTGGCGAAACCTGAGTCATCGGCCTGGCCAGAACATCAGAAGGCGCAAAGCAGCCTGCAATCGCCAGTGAAAGGGCAAGAAAATATCTGCGCATAAAAGCCTCCACCCAAGAATACTGCCTGAGCTACTAATTATACTGACAGAGGAAAATTGCGCAATCCGCTTCCGTCATTCCCGCGAAGGGGCTTGTCGATTTAACCCCTGAAAATGGCTTTTTCAATGCGCCGCCCACCATGCAGTTCTCTCCAGATAAGAATCGCTTTGTATCGAAACATTAAAAATCTCAATAAATAGACAGACCCGAAGGCAGAAATCCAGTCCTGATTGTAAATCCAGGGCGTTTCAGTATAATCGCACCGGTTTTATCGTGGAATTCTGACAGCTACCATCGTCAGGTCGTCGAAAAAAGGGCCCGGAACGACGAAGCGGCGGTAATCTTCAAGCAGCGACGCGACGAACTGTCGTGCGTCGCAAGCGGCAAGCCGTTCGACGCAGCGCATCAGTTCAACCTCGCCAAACGACTCCCTGGCAGCGTTGCGGCCATCCCAGAGGCCGTCAGAATAAAACAGAAAGACATCGCCGGGCGCAAAAGTCAGACAGCTCTGCTCAAATTGCCGGTTAAAAGGCAGACCCACCGGGCCGCCATTCCCCTTGACTTCGCGCCAGGTCTTTTCTGCGGCAGAATAGTAAAGAATCGGGGCGTGCCCGGCGTCGACGAAAGTCATCAGCTGCCGTGACATGTCAAAGCTGGCATACATCATGGTGATGAATTTCTGTACCTGATTCAACCCGTTTTCCATCGCATACCTGAAAGAGTTCATTATTTTTTCCGGCTCAAGGGCACGAGTTTCGTCACACAACGAAAGCTGCCAGAGTACCCGCGCCAGCTGATTGCGGGCCCCAGCCCCGACCATGGCCGCATGCAGCCCTTTGCCCATGACATCGCCAACCACCAGATCAAAGCGATTGGCATTGAACCTGAAAAAATCGATAAAGTCACCGTCCACATCTTTTGACGGCACGGTAACCGCTGCAATATCGAGCCCGTTAACTTCAGATGGCACTTTTTCCATCAGCAGCGTGTTTTGAATTTCGCCGGCAATAACGAGTTCCTGCTGATGCGCTTCTTTTTCGAGCTGCTGCAGGCGGTATTGCCGGTAGGCTTCGTGCAGCGAGCGATTGAGCTGTTCGAGCGGGCAGGGCTTGGTAATAAAACGAAAAATATTGCCTTCGTTCACTGCCTTGGTGGCAATATGAAAGTCACCTTCGCCAGTCAGCATCATGCGCACGCTTTCTGGCGACAATGTAATAGTTCTGGCCAGAAAAGCGATGCCATCCATGCGTGGCATATTGAAATCGGCAACGATAACGGGAAACGGGCCATGCTGATCGATAGCCTGCAGGGCTTCTTCGCCACTCAGAGCGGTTACCAGCTCCCAGTCTTTGCGTAAGCCGCGGCTGTAAGAGTGAATGATATTGGGTTCATCGTCAACAAAAAGAACTTTTGGTTTCATCAGGATGCTTCCCTGCTGCTTTCATGGTAGAGAACTCCGGCACGCTTTTTCCAGCTGTCGAAAAGTTTTTTGACGTTTTCGTAGCCGGCGATACCCGGGTCGATGGTCGCTGTTTCACCGGCAGCCATGCATAAAAAGGCATTGGCCAGGTGAGTAGCAACCAGCACGGTCGATTTTTCGAATTTCAGCTGGCCGGGCCTATGGTGACAGGCAACGGCTTCTACTACGGGGTCAGGCAGGCCCCAGAGGCCGAGAAGATAAGCACCGATCTCTGCGTGCGAAGTACCAAAAGTTTTATACTCGGCTTCTGAAAATTCTTTTTCGGAATTGCCTGAAAGCGGCTGCAGCACCCGGCTGAAATAACGCGGATGATCGAGCAGCAGCAGCTTGCCGACGTCGTGCAGCATGCCGGCAAGAAAGGCGTCTTCCTGAACGCTGGGCGGCGAATTAAGATTGGTGGCGATTTCGCGGCTCAATCGTGCTGTCAGAGAACTGTGCAGCCAGAGCTTATCGAGCGACAGGCCAGGCATGATGATGTCGGGTGCCGCAAAAAAGAGCTTCACATAGCAGACAAGCGATTTGATGACGTTGATGCCGAGAAGAACCACTGCCGTCTGCGGGTTTGAAACCTGGCGCGGCAGGCCAAAAAACGCCGAATTAACCAGATGCAGCACCCTGCCGGTCATCGACACGTCGCGGGCAATGATTTCGCCAATCTCGCTGAGTGAGATCAATGGTGACTCAACCGCCCTTACCAGCTCATGATAAAGTTGCGGCAGGCTTGGCAGGTAGGGAATACCACCTATAATTTCAAGAAGTTCGCGACTGTTGAGCAGACGCCGCAGACTACCGGCCTTCTCGATCTGCTCGAGCAGCATCTCGCCTTTGCAGGGTTTGGCGAGAAAGCGATGGGCGGATTGTGTCGATCTGAGAATCACTTCGGATTCGCCATCTGGCTCGCTCGAAAGCACGATACGTATAACCTCGGGGTAAGCCATCTGCACGGCCTTGAGAAGATCTGAGCCGTCTTCAAGCTTCATGTTCAACTCTGAAACGACGACTTCAGGACGATACAGGGTAATCTTACCCATGGCTTCACGTGCTGAAACTGCAAAAAGTAAATTCCAGTCAGGCCTCAGAGCTCTGATCATGCGCCGATGCCCATCATGCACCTTCTGGTCAGGGTCGGCGAACAGAATACTGTATGCTTTCACGTTTCCTCCGCGGTTTTACAGATCTTTTTCATTGCGCCGGTGCGGCAGCAGAATGCTGAAAGTTACACCAAGCTGCGGCTTTGAAGCAACGCTGATCTGACCGCCGTGCGCCTCTTCAACAATCTTTCTGACAAGGCTCAGGCCAAGCCCGGTGCCTTCACCTGCGGGTTTAGTCGTAAAATTTGCTTCAAAGATTTTTGCAAGGTTTTCTGGCGGTATGCCGGGCCCGTCATCGGCAACCTCGATTGCGATACGATCACTGACCGCGCGGGTACTGATTTTGATGTTACCTCGACGGTAAGTGCCGGCGGCAATTTTCTCGCCAATAGCATGGGCAGAATTGACAACCAGGTTGAGCAGCATCTGATGCAGTTCGTCGCGTGATCCATAAATATATGGCAGGTCGCCGGCAAGGTCAAACTGCAGGTCTGCCAGGCGTTTCCATTCGTGTCGCGATATGGTACAGACCGTATCGATGCACTTATTTACATCGATCAGGGTAAATTCATGCAGCGAAGGGTGCGAAAAGTCTTTCAATGCCAGCACCAGCCGCGAGACCATGTCGATACCTTCGAGAGACTGTTTCAGGGCGTCGGCAAGTTCTGCCTGCAGATATTCTGGTTCGCTTTCGGATTCGATTTCGCCGAGTTCCTGCCAGTCGTGGGCAGAGGGCATAACCCCGGTTCTGACCGTTTCGAGCAGCTTTTTATAAATATTGTTCAGTCTGATCAGATCATTGAAAGAAGATTTCATGAAGGTCAGATTGTTTTCAAGATAATGCATCGGGGTGTTGATTTCGTGCGTAATGCCCGAAATCAGGGCCCCAAGCATCTCAAGCTTTTTCTCTTCTGCCCTGGCGTTAGTGTCAGAAACCGACGGTGCTGCCATCTGCGGGTGCTCAGCCATCATCAACCTCGATTACATGTTCTGCAAAAAATTCATCAGAGCTGATTATAACACGCATAAAGAATTACGTTTTTCTGCTTCTCCCATTGCAATCGCAGGCAATTTCCGGGTTTATACCGCGGAGTTTGCAGGCAGTAACCCTTTTGATAAGAAACATAAACACTTTTGTTATCCGTAAGCAAAAATTTTCGGCAGATATTGACGAATTTCCGGCACAGATTTGTCAATGCAGCATTTTCAACAAAGTAAACATTTGCCTGAATACTTATTATCAGCGACATAACGCCTGCTGCACTGCAAAATTCAAATTATGGCACACAAATTGCTCGATGCTGGCTCGCGCCGAAAAACCAGAGTTTTACGGCCGGCATTACTGGCAGTTCCAAGGTCTGCAAAGACCCTGCCAGAGTAAATAAAGAGGTAAAGGTTCATGAAACGCAATTTTTCGAAAGTTCTCTGTCTGGTATTGATCTGTTCTTTTGTTTTTTCTTCGCTGCCGCAGCTGTTTGCCGGCTATTACAGTCAGAATGATCTCATTAACGCCATTTATTCAGACCTTAACAGCGCCTGCAACATAGTTGCCAGCGGCCGGGCCTATACTGAAATACAGAATGCCAGACCATATCTGAAACATGCCCAGAGGCTTCTCAAGAAACAGGGCGTGTCACACTGCTTCGATCACCGCCTCGACCGCGTCATCGACAACGCCAAAATGGAAATTCTCTGGAACAACCGCCATGAAGCACTGCAGCGCATAAATCTGGCAATGCGCCTGGTAGAAAACTGCAACGCCAATGCCTGCTCTCAGAACAATCACCACAGAACCCCGCACCACAGAGGACACTCTGCAGGCAGAACCGCCGCCGGCGCAGTAATCGCCGCCCCAGTTGCTGTCGGCTTTGGCGCCCTGCTGGTAAATATCTTCAGAAATTTCAACTGGGGACAGGTAAGCGGCACATCAACCCGCGTCAGAATGCCCAACATACCCAGCTCGATTGTTCCTATTCGCTGAAACTGCCATTAGACCAACTCTGTAACTTACGCCTGCCTTTCTCAATAATTGCCGACCAGAGATCTTTCTCCGGTTGGCAATTGTTTTCGAGGTAGGCTTTAACCAGCATAGACATTGCAAATTTCTCTCTGTCGGCTGATGCAAGGCCGGCCGGGGCTATTGCCAGTTGCGCCGCGAAGTCGGCTTCGCTGGCATCGATAAGGCCGAGAAGCCTTTTTGAGTGTTTGAACAAGCCATCTGAGCCAGCAAACACAAGAATTTCAATTATTCTGTCTTCTTTGCCGGCCGGGGCCGACGGAACTGACGGCAGTTCAATCGCGGATTTTGCGCCGCCATCGTTGCCAGCACCCGAAGGAGGCGGGCGTCTACTCATCAGAGAGAAGCCTCTGCCGGAATCTTCATTAAGACTGCGCAGAATCGCCGGCGCCGGTGAAATACTGGCCGCAAAAGAATCAGCGAGATAAGTACAGCAGCGCGAAATGATGCCACTGCCGGCAACGCTGCCCATAAAATCCCGGGCAGCCGGAACCATAACCGGAACACGCCGCAGTTCAACCCTGCCATCATTCTTTTCGCTCCCGACGCGTTCTTCTACGCCTACAAGACTGGTTTTTGCGCAGATTATTCCGTATTCTTTCGAAAGCTCGATCATTTCAGAATCGGCATTTTTTGTTTTTTTGCGACCCTGATTACTGCCAGAACCGATTTTATTCTCACCATTCTCGAGAATTTCAATACGCTTCTGTGCCCACCACAGAGCCGGAACACTGCCGACCGACAAACGCGGAGATTCGGCGGTAAAAGCCAGCTTCTTTGCGCCGCACATTGCCGACAATGCCACCTTAAGCTTATCAGGCAATGCTTTTCCAGGTTCTGCCCTCGCAGCCAGACGAATCACTTCGCCAGAAAACAACCTGTTGAAAACCGCTGGCACAGCCTCCAGTCCGCTGCATTCCCAGGCGGCCTCAATTTCTGAAAGGATCGGTGCCGACAACCGTTTAAACTGGCGCAGAACTTTTGGTTCAATACGTTCGCCCGGAAAAACAAACTCAGCGGCACCGCCACTGCGGTCAGCAACCCCGCGCACCAGCGATTCACTCGCACCATTGCCGATACCGAAAGAAAAGACGCGGCATTTCCCTCTGCTGCTGACAGCAAAATCAATGACTTCCTTTTCGTTGCCAACTTCACCGTCGGTAAACAGCATCAGGCTGGCAAACTCTGTCTGAAGGCCCTGAACCGCAGCCTGCATGGCCGGCAGAATTTCAGTGCCGCCCATATCAGCGCCGATACACGAAATAAGACGGGTAGCTTCTTCGAGTGTCTGGTCATTCAACACCTGTGGCTTTTTGAAAAGACGTCGATGATTGCTGCCGAAACAGACGATTTGAAAATAATCACCCTCATTCAACGATCTCACACACAGCTGCAGTGCGTTAACCGCCTCTCTGATCGAGTCACCCTGCATCGAACCGGAGCAGTCAACGACGAAAACCACTTCTTTAGGCGCTGTCGATTCTTCGGCCTCAATTTCGGGAAAAAGTTCGACAAGAAAATGCTCGCGACCCTTAAAAACGCAGCGAGTGATACCGGGCTGAATTTTTTCGACAAGCGAAAAATTGACGACAATGTCTTTATCTGGCATTACCGAAGCCTGAGAAAGATTGATATCAGCCTCATTCCGGCCAAACTCAACCCTGATCGGGTGACTGGGCGATTCTACCGTTCGCAACGCTGAATTCTGAATTATCTTGAGGTTAAAACTGAAACCATACGGAACCCTTGCGGCATAATCGGGTGAGATTCTCTCCCATTCCGAGATTTCGGCAGCGCTCGCCGCCGGAAAATACCTGGGCACAATCACTACCGGAAAAGAAACTCTTGCCGAATCGGCCTGAGCTTCGAGCAGTTGAAACATACTGAGCTGAATTTCGACCTGCTGCCCTGGCAGAAGATTGCCAAGACTCATGACAAAAAGGTCGGGGCGTTCCTGGTCGAGCAGAAAGGCGCCATTGCCTTCGCTTATCGCTTCGTCGTATCGTTCGAATGCCTTTTCACGTTCTTCGGTGACCGCAGTGACAATACGATCTCCGGTGATTATTTTGAGAGAACTGAGCGTGGCCCCCGCGGGCAATGGAAAGGAGAATACCGCCTCGATCGCTTTTTTTTCATTATTGGTAAAGCGCTGAATCACCTGCCAGCTCACCGAAAGGCCATCAACCACGCCTTTTACAGCCACTGCCTGTAATGGAACAAGCCTGTCGTTAGTTTTGTCGTGCAATGAACAATAAACGTTACTCATCAGAAACCTCTCTCTGGGTTGAATTTGCGCCAAACAGCTGATAAACGAATTTTTGCAGTTTTCTGACTCTGGCTGGAGTCACCGGGTAAACGCCGCCCTGGACATTCAATTCAATACCCGGGCAGACCTCGATGCGCACCCAGGTGGTCGGCAAAGGGTAAGCAGTCTCTTCAGGCTGATTCTGAAAGTGCAACTGCCCGGCGACTTCTTCGAGGCTGAGATTATTTTCTTTGAGAGTCTTTATGCGCAGCAGATCACGCAGATGCTCTTCTGTGTAATAATGGCCACGGCCAGCCCCCAGCGGCGGCTGCAGCAGACCATTCTGAACGTAGAATCTGATGGTTCGGCGGCTGACGCCGCTCAACTCGGCGAGCTGCCCGATATTTATCTTTTTTTCTTCCATAACCAGAATATAATCATTTTTTAGACACCTGTCAATTAAACACTTACTGTCTTATTAATTTCACACATGGTCATGGTGTAATTGCACAAAAAACCTTATAATTCAAAGTAGAGTAAAGACATATTCGTCGAGGAGTCATTGATAACAGCTGTCTACCGAATCTGCATAATAAACTTTAGCCAGACAAGGTACAATGAAAATCCTGGAATCATTCAAGGCACGGGTGTTTTTTTTGACAACAGCGCTGGTACTCATAACCGCGCTGTCAATTTCTGTATTTCAGCAGATTCAGGTTGAGCGCCACACTGTTGAACTTGAACTTCACAATGCGCGAAGCATGCTGCAGCTGGCAGCAGCCCAGATCGAAAACCAGTATGACAGTTACATTTTTCATCGTGAATCACTGACAAATGAACGCAAGCAGAATCTGCAGAACATCATCGAAATTACCTGTCGCATGGCTGATAGTTATCAGCAGCAGATCGTCAATGGTCAGCTCGACGAAACCACCGCTCAGCAACGCTTTCTGCACAGAATCAGGCATTTTCGCTATGCCGGCGGTGCTGGCTATCTCTGGGTAAACACGGCAGAAAAACCGCACCCCACAGTCATCGCCCACCCGGCAATGCCAGAAATTGAGGGTCAGAGAATGGACAGCGGCGACCCTTTGTTCAACAACGCCCTGGGTCGCAAAGAAAACCTCTTCAAGGCCTTTGTCGATGTCTGCGACAAAAACGGCGAAGGAGTTGTCGATTACCTCTGGCCCAAACCAAACGCCTCAGGCACTACTGAACCCAGCGCCAAGCTTTCATATGTGAGACTTTTCAAACCATGGAACTGGATTATCGGCGCCGGCATGTACATGGATGATATCGAAACAGACAGTCAGCTGCGCATCAAAGCTATAATCAAAGAGCTTAAAAAAGCTTTCAGCAAAGTCAGAATTTCTGAGAACAGTTATCTTTTTCTTTTCGATTCCAGCTTAAATATGCTCGTCCACCCTGATTACGAAGGCAAAGGCCCGGAAGGCTTTCAAAACCCCGAGCATGAAAAAGCGATTCTTGGTCAGCTGATGCAGATAGCAGATCAGCCGGACAGGCTGCTCTCATACAGATGGCAGAAGCCTGGCAGTGACAAGAACACGCTCTTTGAGAAAAAGGCCTATGTCTTTCATTTCAAACCGCTCGACTGGTATGTCGCTGCATCTGTCTACACCGACGAACTGATGAGCCCGCTCTATCGCCTGCGCTGGAAAATTCTGCTGATACTCACCCTGCTTCTCTCCCTTTCATCATTTTTCGCATCCAGACTTGCCAACAGTCTCAGCCGGCCATTGCAGGAGCTTGCGGCAGCGGCAGCACGCATCGAATCTGAAGGAATCGGCGCGATTGAGCTTCCCCAGAGCAGAATTAAAGAAATAAACAAGCTCGGGCGCTGTCTGAATTCGATGGTAACCTCGATTAAATGTGCAATTGAAGACCGGGATCAGCTGTTTGAAGAAATTAAAAGCGAAGAAGAAAAGCACCGCACAACCCTCAATTCCATCGTTGATGCAGTAATTTCGACCGATACAAAGGGCGCAATCAAAAGCATGAATCCTGCTGCCGAAGAAATTACCGGCTGGAAGCAGGAAGACGCCATGAACCGTGACATAAGCGAAGTTTATCAGGTCAACCCTGGCTCGACCCTCGAAAGATGCAAGTCGGCAGTGCAAAAAGCGGTGCAGAACACCAGACATTTTCGCACTTCAGAAGACATAATACTTATCAATAAAAATGGCGATGAGCATCACATTGCCGAACAGGCCTCTCTGATTCACGATGAAAATGGCAATCTGAAAGGCATGGTTGTCGTCTTCAGAAACATAACCGAAGAATACCTGGTTCACCAGAAACTGAAGGAAGCGGAATGGAAGTTCAACGCCCTCTTTGAAAACGGGCCTCTTGGGGTCGCCTACCACCGTATGCTTTATGACGAGCAGGATAACCCGATTGATTACTATTTCATCGATGCAAATAAAAATTACATGAGCCTGACCGGCGTCGATCCTCGCGGCAAGACTGTTAAACAGGCATTCCCGGGCATAGAAAACGACCCGTTCGACTGGATCGGGAACTTTGGGCGGGTTGTCAAAACCGGCAAACCCTTCAGATTCAGGCAGCATCTGCCGGTTAACAACCGCTGGTATGAAGGGCTTACATTTCAATACAAGCCAGATCATTTTGTTACGGCTTTTTTCGAAATTACCGAACAACGCAAACTTGAGCAACAGCTGCAGCAGGCGCAGAAAATGGATGCGATCGGCAAACTCGCCGGCGGCATTGCCCATGATTTTAACAACGTTCTTGGTGGAATCATGGGCGCAGCCGAGCTTCTATCTCTGGAAACCGGCGATAATCCAAGGCATAAAAAGTTTTTGAGTATAATTCTCGACTCCTCCCACCGGGCCACCGAATTGATAAAGAAACTGCTGGCGTTTGGCCGCCAGAAACCGCTCAATACAGTCCCGGCAAACGTGCACAATGCAGTGCATGAGGCCATAGCACTGCTCGAGTGCAGTATCGATAAAAAAGTCAAAATCGAGCAGAACCTGCAGGCTCAGAATTATGTAGTCAACGGCGATCTTTCGCAACTGCAGACCGTTTTTATCAACCTCGGCATAAATGCCAGCCATGCAATGCCTGACGGCGGCACGCTGTCATTCAGCAGTTCGTGTATTCAGCTTGACGAGATCGCCGCCCATGCGCACGAGCTCGATCCCGGCCCTTACATAAAAGTTCAGGTAAGCGATACCGGCGTCGGTATAAGTCCCGAAAATATTTCGCGCATTTTCGAACCTTTCTTTACCACCAAGCCCTCAGGCAAAGGGACCGGTCTTGGGCTGGCCGTAAGTTTCGGCATAATCAGACAGCACCTCGGCGCAATTTCTGTTTACAGCGAACCAGGTAATGGCGCGGTTTTCAACATTCTCCTGCCACTGTCGAATCTTGAATGCCATGAAGAAGACAAAACTGAAGCCCCACACCATGGCAAGGGCAGCGTTCTCGTCATCGATGACGAAAAAGTCATCAGGGAAACCGCAACCGGCATTCTCAAGCACTTCGGCTACGATGTCATCCCGGCAGCATCAGCAACAGAAGGCATCGAAGCTTTCAAAGCCAATCAACAGGACATCAGGCTGGTGCTGCTGGACATGATCATGCCCGAAGTGAACGGCCGCGAATGTTTTGAACAGCTGAAAAGTATCTGCCCTGACGTTAAGGTGGTTCTTGCCTCAGGCTTTTCAAAAGAAGAAGACATAGAACAGATGAAGGAAAAGGGCCTGTGCGGATTTATTCATAAGCCCTACAGCCTGCGCGAACTCAGCTGCCTGCTCAACAGTATTTTTACCTGACCGGGGCTCGCGGCATCAGCCGGCAAAAAAACGCAGCAAACGGCGCAGCCAGCCATCTGGTTTAAGCCTGACGCTGTTTTCGACTCTCTGATAATTCATATTTTCGTCGAGCAGACCGAAGCCTTTCCAGCTTTCAGGCAGGCCGTGAAAATCGGTTCCGGCAATAGATGCATGAAACCAGCGATGATGATGCCCAAAAAACCAGCGACAGGGTCTGAAATGCGCTACAAGTTCCTGACTGCGGGCGAATCCGGGGGTTCCATAAAATTCAAACCCCGGAGTACCCGGAACACCAATACCAGCAGGACAATCATGGGTAACAATCATGTCGACCGTATCTGACGGATTGCGCAGACACAGGTCAATGTCATGATCAAGAATTTCAGAACCGCAGGGCGAATTAAGCGCATCCATATAGCAGGCGCCACCAAGCGACAGAAAGCGCCGGCCGCAGATTTCAGTCACCCGGCCGCGCGGCAGCCAGGTAAAGAATTCGCGATATTCTTCGGTCAGCGATTCAAAACAGGAGAATTCTTCGTGGTTACCGTCGACAAAATATACCGGCCGCATAAAACGCTGCTTCGCATCGACAAAAAAACGCCGCAGCGTATCGACGAAAATGCCCATGTCGCCCAGCACGATGACGGCATCGACATGACACCCGCAATGGGTTTCAGCGTGCATGATCTGCTCATTGATCACCTGAAACTGCCCATGCACGTCACCAATTATCAGTAGCATCGCTTATTCCTGTCAGTTGCTCATCATGCCGGTAAAATCGTAACTGAGACGCACCTGAAAGTTCTTGATCTGCACAAATATTTCTTTGAGAATTTTCTGATCGATCGAGGTCAGCAGATCGGGGCTGACGAAATTGTCAGGTGACAGCCCCTGATCGATCGAAACGGCCTGTTTGTCGAGTCTGATACGCATCAGGTAACTCAGCGCAATTTTCAGCTCATAATAACTCTGATCAGAAAAAACGCCGGCTTCGCGCAGGGCCTTCAGCCGCTCATGTGTATTGCGTTCCTTCAGGCCATGTTTCAGGGCATAGATGCGGGCAAAATCGACCACCAGATTCATAACCGACTTGATGTCGAGCACATCGGTTTTATGCCTTTTGTTTTCGACAATAAAATTGCC
>ENA-UOWO01003917-UOWO01003917.1-activated-sludge-metagenome-genome-assembly--contig:-NODE-3917-length-16824-cov-13.883833_pt1 | contig 16824 bp, 8 predicted proteins | sample MGYA00238148_ERZ761564 | MGnify/ENA primary metagenome ERZ761564 (study PRJEB28885, sample SAMN05720194) | activated sludge metagenome | isolation source: Anaerobic digester | place: USA...
CGCTCGATCCCGGCCACCCCGCTCATATCCGCGTGGCCGACCGGCTTTCCGTCCGGGTACCAGATGCTCTCGCCCGGCCGGCGCGCCCCGATGAGGGTGTCCCCGAAGAACCAGAGCAGTCCCGCCCGGGTCGGGATGGAGTAGGCCCCGTCCTGCCCCACCATGCGGTGGGGGTTATTCGTGAACTGGGGGCCAAGGTCGTGTACCGAGGCAATTTTGATCATGGTCATCAGCTCATGGCTTCTTTTCGATGCCGATGCGCATCAGGCCGTTGGCAGGAAGCGTGAGGGTGATCGCATTCGTTTGCACCGGCACAGTTCCGAGCGTGCAGCCGAGCAGGTCGAGTTCCGTGACCGCGGCCCCGGCCAGCCAGAGGGCCGACTGCAGGGTCACCACCTGGCCGGCCTCGGGATCGCTGTTTTGCAGCAGCAGTTCATAGCGGCCGTTCTCCTCCCCGGCGGGGCGCAGCGAGATGATCTTGACCCGGGGATTGGATGAGGTGAGGTACTGCTGCACCGGTTTCGCGCGGGTGTACCAGCTGCGGCGGGCCAGGGGCTCCGCGGCGGCCTCCCAGCCAAAGGCGGTGATATCGGCCTGCTGCGCATCGGCGGCGGCCAGATGGAAACGGAAAGTGAGGCGGCCCGAGTTCACCTCGTTGCGGTTCCACGATTCAGGAAAATTGTTGACCAGATTGGCGATGACGGTGCCGGCGTTGTTCAGGGTGTCGAGGGCGAAGACGCGGCAGTCGGGAGAGGCGAGCAGCAAAGTGCCCTCCGCCGTTTCCGCACCGAGCGCCCGGCGGATGGAGAAAAAGGTATGGCCGACGCCGCTGAAGCGCTCCTCGAGGGTCGTCAGTCCGCCCAGGGTTTCGCAGCGAATCTCCCCCCCACGGGCGTTGAAAGCGAAAGCGAGCCCGTACTCCTCGGTATGTTCGCTCTTTTGCAGCGCTTCCAGGTCGATCTCCACAGCGATGTCGATGCGGTTGAGGCCGCGCCACAGCCGGAAGGTAATGGTGCGATAGAGTGCTCCGGTGTAGCCCCGGCTGAGCTCTTCATAGACCGGATTTCTGGCGATACCGGGCTCACCGGCCCAGCCGGCGACGGGGGCGAAGGATTCGTTGAGCTGAAAGCGTTTGCGCAAGGGGAGAAACGAGGGCAAGGCCGCGGCGGGATCCATAAGGGGCCTGCCGGTGGCCGCGTCGAGGATCTCGATGCCCTTGCCGGTCGAACTGATGCGGTAATATTCATTTTCAATGGCGGGGCCCGAGGCCGCCGGCAGGGCGGCATGGCCGCGGGCCTGCACGGGCGCAGACCGGCCCTTTTCCGGCTGCGAGTGAGCGCGCTCTTTGCCGGCTGCCGCCCGGTTCTTCTCCGTCAGCGGGCCGGCGGCGGGCGCGGCCGGGGCCGGCCGGGTGACCAGCTCGAACTGGCGGCTGCCGATACCGGGCAGACCCCTGGCGAGGAAGGAGAGCCTCTCGCCGCTGCGATGGCCGGGGATTTCTGCACCGCTCGCCAGATCGATCACCGCATAGTCATTGGTGTCGGTGGCGGGAAAATCGATCTCCACCGGGGCTGACCGCTCCCAGGAGAGGGTATTGTAGACCATAATCCCGTGCGAGTCAAAGCTCTCCTTCGGAGCGGTGAGCCGGTAAAGCAGGCGTTCGCGGAGGGCGCGGGCGCGTTGGGCGGCGTTGCGGACGTGGTCGTCGCGCACGGCGTCGGTATAGAGGTTCTCTTCACGCGAGCCGAAGCCGTACTCGAGGCCGCTACCGTGGCCGGAAAAACCGAGCAGATCCTCGTAAACGGCATCGATCTCGCCGGCGCCGGTGCGGGTCTCGGGATGCATGGCCGCAGAGAGAGCGGCGAGGAGTTCGACCCCGGGCAGCTGGTTCTGCACTGCGCGGTAGCCGGTCATGCGCCGGGTTTCGCCCTGGTAGAGGATATCCCAGTCTGAGGTCCAGTCGCCGCGGCGGGTCTCGAGCAGGGCCGGGTTTTCGGCGCAAAGGGCGCGGCCGAAATCGTCGAGCGTGGCGATGACGAAGCGCGGCCAGGCGTAGAGGTTATTCCAGCGCAGGGCGTTTTCGTACTGCGCCAGGGCGATGCCGCTGTTGTCGGAGTAGGCCCCGCTGATGAGGATTTTGGTGAAAGGATAGTCGCGGCGCAGCAGGTTGTGCACGCGGTGCCAGATGCGGCAGGCGGTCGCCTCGGGTTCGCGTTCAAGCCCGTAGCGCGCCCCTTCAATGTAGGCCTCGGTCAGGTAGAGGAGCAGGGTGTCGCTGCTCGAGCCGGCCCAGTGGAAGACCTTGGGAAGGCTCTTCTGGAATTTATAGTCGGCGAAAAGCTCGTTGATACCGTCGGCCAGAAAGCGCACCCCGGCCTTGCGCAGATACTGGGGCAGGGCCCAGGACTGGCCCGGCACATCGTTATAGACCGCGGCGAAATAGTCGAGGCCGTAGCGCCGTTTGTACTCGCCAGCGATGCGAAAGCTGGCGGCCATCTCCGCCTCGCTCACCCAGCCGGTGTAGGGATTGGAGTAGATGGGCGAGACCGCGATCCGCCCCGCCCTGATCAGGGCGATGAGGCGGGCAAAAGCCGCTTCCGAGCGCGCGCGGCGGTAGTTTTCTAGCAGCCACATGGTCTCGATGGTCCAGCGGAAGCTCGAGTCCGCTGCGCACTTTTCGACCGCCTGGTCAAGGGTCTGGAGCTGGCGTTCGATCACCACCGGCTGGGGGTTGGTATAGCCGATATCCATGTGGGTCAGGGGCATGAAATAGAGCTCGTATCTGGGGAGGGATTTCAGCTCCACCCTCTGGTTGAGGCTCTCCCCCGCCATTTCGAGCTCGGCCGGCACCTTGACCGGGGCCTCGACGGCCGGCAGATAGAGCTCGCGCTGGTTGGCCCCGAAAGCGATATCGTTGAGGGTGAATCGGACCTGAGCGTAGGGGATGGATATGACCGCCCGGGTTTTAGCCAGGCGGCCGGAATGGATCTCGAGCAGATATTTCTGCACCAGTCCGCCCCGCTTCTTTTTATAGAAAAAGGTGGGCGTGAGCGCAAAGCTGGTCACGGGCTTGCCGGTCCCGACCAGCTGGCTGATGCCGGCCAGCGGGCTTTTACCCCGGCTGTCGAGGAGGCGGCAGTAAAAACCCCATTCGAAGCGGAGCGGGTCGAAAAAGTCGACCGCATGGTTGCGATGCGAGTTGGCGGTGCGGATGAGGAGTCGGTTGTTCCCCTTTTTCAGGGTCACCGGCACGGAAAAGTTGTCCCGGACGGCGTTGCACTCCCTGAGGGAGTGATAGACGGTTTCGCCGTTGAGGACGATGCGGGTGATGGTGTTGCCGCCGAAGCTCAGGATGGCCTCCCGATTCCGGTCTGCGACCAGTTCCGCGCAGGCGTAGACGATCTTGGCGTACCAGACCTTCTCGGGGGTGGCGAGGGTCTTCCAGCCGTACCAGGCATTCAGGTCGGTGAAGCCGTCATCACGGGCGCTGAGATAGAGCCAGGGGCTCTTTTCTTCCGCGAGGCCGGGATTTCGCTCCTCCTCCCCGCTGCGCGGAGCAGCCCGCTCCTCGTCCAGGGGGGCGTCGTCGGAGAGGTCGCCGAAGCCGACGGTCCTGATTTCAAAGGGACCGTTGGTCAGCCAGGCCTGGAGGCTGCCGTCCGGCCGCAGAGGGAGAATCTCATCGGCCTGCACAGCGACGGCAAGAATCAGGATGGCGAGAAGAAGCTTGACCGGTTTCATCGTTGGCTTTCATATTTTCAGATGATCGAAAACCGCAAACAGTGAGCGGCAGCTTGACGGGTTTCATCAGAACCGGGTATTCCCCTGTCGGCCGTGCAGCCGCCTCCCCCTCACGTCGGGCCCGTTCACTGGATCAGCATCATCTTTCTGGTCTCGCGCCGGCCGGAAGTCTCGAGGGTGTAGAAAAAGAGACCGCTGCTGAGGTTGTGTGGCTGCCAGCGGGTGGTATAGCGGCCGGGAGCAAAGTTCCGCGCCTCGAGCAGGGTCTCGACCAGCTGGCCGCGGGCGTTATGGATTTTCAGCGTCACCTCCGTCCGCTCCGTGATTTCAAAGGCGATCTCGGTGGCCGGATTGAAGGGATTGGGATAGTTCTGCAACAAGGCAAAGGCCGCCGGCGGCGGGACCGGCACCGCCACCCCGCTGCCGATACCGGCGGTCGACAGCTTGATGAAACGGGGGTGGTAGATATCCGCGATGCGGAGGTTCTCGCCGAAATCGAGGGTGTTGACGTTATAGGTGATGAGCAGGGAGTCGGGATCCGAGAGCGATGGGTGGGCCTTGGCGTTATAGATAAAAACGTTGTCCGAAATCTCCACCTCGGGGGCCCTGTAGATCTCCCGGTACATCTCGAAGGGACCGACGGGCGAGTTGCCGAGGCGGACGGCGACTGAGGAGCCGATCTGGCAGACGAGGATATAGCGGCCATTCAGCTCGGAGAGGCTGAACTCCTGCGAGATGCGGTTGGTGATGGCGGCGCTGGCGGTGTGATCGCTGCTCCAGCCGCTCCCGTCCCAGAATCGCCAGGCGGTAAAATCGAGAAACTCTTCGGGCAGGACCCGGCCGGCGACGAGGCTCTTGCCCGAGTCATCATCGCGCGGGCCGTAAATGTAGATATAGCCATCAGCCTTGCTGTTGCCGGAGGCGGCGGCGTTGGGCAGGATCGCCTGGCCGAGGACCGCGGTCAGCTCGCCATCCTTCATGAAGAAGGGCAGATCGCGCTGCTGCACCCCGGCCGGATAGTGATTCTCATCCAGCGTGAAAGAGATCACCACCACCCCGGTGAGCTTCCAGTCGAAAGCGCCGCTGCCGGTGGTATGGAGCCGCAGGGCGAAGAGATGGATGAGGGAGTCTATTTTGACCCCGTCCATCAGCCAGTAAAAATCGTTGGCAACCGCAGTGGGAGTGGCGGGTGTGAAAACCGCGCGCGGCGAGGTACCGCTCTGGTCCCACATAAAGGCGATGCGGTCCGGATCGGGCCGGTTGCCCTGCAGGTGGGCGAGGGTGTTGTTGACGATGGTGGAATTGACCCTCCTGCCCGAACCATCGACCTGGCCGATGAAGGTGTCGCTGAAGATGATGAGATGGTCCTGGCCGTGCGGCTGCTCGCTGCCGTCGAGCGGAATCGAATAGATGCCATCGGCGCCGGTCCAGCCCGAGGTACGCGTCACCAGACTCTCCCACGAATCCGACCTGCGGACCTCGTACTCCCCCGCACAGACAGCGCCGGCGGGGAGGGCGATCGGGTTGGGATAGGAAAAGGGGGCCCAGCCGTCATTGCCGGAGCAGAGCAGATCGGGCGTGGCCTTGGTGACAAGGTAGCCAAGCTTGAAGCAGCCTTCGTTCTCGCCGGTCTGCAGCCTCACCTCGATATCGATGGTGAGGGGCGCAGCGGGGGCATAGCCCTGGTCGGAGATCAGGCCGACCCATTTCATCTCGCCCTCGAACTCTTCAGGCGGATAGCAGGCGACGAGGGAGTCGGTCCAGGCGGCGCTGTACTCGAGATCGCCGTCGCCGACGGGCGAGGTGTAGACGGCCTCCAGCACCCGCCAGTCGGCGGGCAGGAGGATGCCGAGTACCCCCTTGTGGATGTTCGCATCCGCACCGTCCTGGATGGAGAGACGCACCGTGATCTCGCTGTTCTTGTCCGCCGACTCCGGCTGGGTGATCTGGGTAATCTTGCAGCTGCTGAGTAAAAGCGGCATGACCAGGACCATTCTCTTAATGAGTGCTTTTATTTTCAAAATATAAATCCTGCTGTAAAGCGGTGAATGTCATCAAAAACCCGTTCGGACTGGACGAAGGAGTAATCGAGGCGGAGGCTGACCCCGGCCATGGCGGGGGTGATCAGGCCGAAGCCGCACGCGAGCTTGCCCTCGTCGGTGTTGAAGCGGTAGCCGCCGCGCAGAAAGAGGAGATTATGCAGCTGCAGCTCGGTGCCGATGTTGACGATTTCGACATTGTCGGTGGGATGGACCAGTTCGGCCCCGAGGGTCCAGGCCATTTCCTCCGATTTGTAGAGTTCGTCGGTGGCGTTGATGCGGAAAAGAAGCGGAGTCCGGTACTCCTGGTCGACCAGTTCCATGTCGGGTCCGAAATGCTGGAGCGAGAAGGCGAGGCGCAGGCTGCGGAAGCCGGTGTAATAGAGGGCGCCGATGTCGAAGAGCAGATTGTTGATGCTGTAATCGTCGAGTTTTTCACGCACGTACTTGACCTGCCCGCCGATGGAGAGTTTATCGGTGAACATGCGGGCCGCGGAGAGTCCGACCATGAGGTCCCCCGCGCTCACCATGCGCCCGGTCCCCTCCGGGCTGGTGACGGTGGTCTCCTCAAAGTCGTCGATGGCGAAGGAGAGGGCGCTGAGGGCGACGGTGAAGGTCTTTAAGGGAATCGCCACCGCAGCGGCCATCTGGCGGCTGTTCACCAGCCAGGTATTGTGGGAGAAGGAGGCCTGATAGCGGGTCGCATAGGCCAGACCCGCCGGGTTCCAAAAGACCGCGTTGACATCGTTGACGTCGCCGGCGACCGCTTCACCCATGGCGCTCTCGCGCGCGCCGACCCCGATTTTGAGAAACTGCAGGCCGCCCGAGCCGGTCTTGGCAAAATCAAAGCCGTAATCGTATTGGGCCAGGAGCAGGCACGGCAGCAGCAGTAAGGCAAGGAGTATTTTTGCTTTCATAGTCGTCTTCTACTTTATGATAAGTAAAGTGCCCTTGGCATGGCCCACGGGGGATTCGACCGTCCAGAAATAGATCCCGGGGGCAGGCCGCTGACGCGCATCGGTGAGCTGGTCCCAGGTCTCCTCACCGGAGAAGGGACTGTTGTGTACCATGGTTTTGATCAGCTCGCCGTTGCTGGTGTAGACGCGGATGGTGCACTCGGCCGGCAGGTTGGTCCAGACGATCGAGTTCTCCGCCCCGCTGACCGGAAAGCCGGAAGTGATGTGAAAGGGATTGGGAAAGACGGTGACGCTGAGGGCATTTGCGGCAGGGCTCCGGATCGCATAGACCGGCGAAAAATTGCGGTTGGTCAGGGCGCTCTCGTTTCCCTCCGCATCGACGGCGGTGACAGCATAAAAATAGCCGGCGCCGAGGCTGATGGTATTGTCCTCATAGATCCATTTATTCTTCATGGCGTCGAAGTAGCGCGTCACGTCGGTCGACCGGCTGGGCCGGATCGCCTTGAGCAGATCATAGGGTCCGATGAAGGCGAGGCTGCTGCGATAGACGCGATATTCGAGAAAATCGGGACTCCCGGTGAGGGGATCGACCCAGCTCAGGTCGACGGGCTCCCAGTTGAGGGTGATCGACTGGTTCTCCGGCACCGGGATGATCTGCAGCGCCGGCGAGGGCGGCGGTACTTTTTTCATCGCATAGTTCGCGGCATGGAGCTTTTGCGCCGCGAAGACGGTCTCCTGCAGCATCTCCTCGCCGTCCTCCAGCATGGGCTGAGCCTCGAGCCCCTTGAGGGCGTCGCGCAGCGAGATGCCCGCCACCGCCTCGACGAGGACGATGCGGACCGATTCATCCTTCGCCAGGTCGTAGGGGCCGAGGCTCATCAGCATCATTGGGGTGAGATGCGCCTCCTCATCAGCCTGCAGGCTTTTGTCCTGTCCGCTGAGGATCTTGTAGAGGTCCGCGGCGGAGCTGCTGGTCAGCGAAAAATAGCGCTCGTTGTTCAGAAGCTGGGCCCAGAGGACGACCGCGGGCTGGAAGCGGTTGCCCTTGGCCGGCGTGGCCTGGAGCAGGGCATAGCCGGCGTACCCCGTGGTCCGCAGCTCGTTCTGATCATCCCAGTAATTGCCGACATCGGTCGGCAGGGTATAGTTGGGAGTGTCGTCCCAGGCGTAGAGCAGCTTGTAATCGTCATCGAAGCGGACGATCTCGTCGGTGCGGTTAAAATCGTCCCCCCAGCCGTTGTGAACGACGAAATCCTGGTAGCTGGGCCGGATCAGATAGGGAAAGCCGAGAAAGAGATCGGTGACCCGGCCCGCATTGCGGTTGGTGAACTCGTACTCCAGGATGATAAAATTGTCGACGCCCGGGAAACTCCAGGCCCGGCTGGTGCGCTTGACCTCGATGCCGTGGGTCGTGCGCAGCCGCATGGTGATGACCTGCTCGGCCTCGGCCGGGTCGTAATCGGGATTGCCGATGAAATTACTCCTCTCCTCGAGGGGCTCGAATGTGCCCTGGTCCACATAGCTGAAGGGGCCGTTCTCGGTGTAAAAGAGGGTCCCGTCCTCGTGGTAGCCGCCGATCCAGAGGCCGGCTCCGGCCATGTAGGAGCGCTGGTCATCCTTGACCATGGTCTCCGGCCCGCCCGGCCAGTCCATGCTCGGATAGTACTGGAAGCGGTTGGAGGGATCGGGGGCGCCGATGGTGCCGTCGTCCTTCATGGTCTCCCACAGAACGCCGCGATTGTGAAATTTAAATTCGGCCTTGCGCGCCTGGGCGAAGAGCGACAAGGGAATCAGTAACAGGCAGAAAAGTCTGAATTTCATGGCATGCCCTTTTCGGTTAGCCTTTTTCTATTCACTACCATAACAAAACACAATTTTCGCGCAGATCCGCAGAGACGTCAAGCCCCGCCACCACTCCAAATAAATTTCTCACGGAGGCACAGAGACACAAAGAAAATTAAAAAACCTCTGCTATCTCTGCGGCTTTGCGGGAGTCTTGTTTTTTCCTCTTTGTGCCTCCGTGCCATGGTGAGATATATTTTTCTCTTTGCGTCTTGGCGCGAGCTCATCTAAAATGAATACTTCACCCCCATATAGATCCGCCGGGTCTCGAAATAGTTCTGCCAGCCGATATCATAGCCGTCGGCGTCCACGGTCGAGACCGTCCCGTTTTCGATAAATTTCTTGGTCGCTTCACTGTCGAAGAGGGCGTCGCCGTAGGAACGCAGGTTTTTACGATTGAAGAGGTTGGTGACGTTCAAATAGAACGAGGTCGCATGGCTGCCCCAGAGGGGAAACTGCTTCTCGATCTTGAGGTCAAAGGTATAGATGGCCGGAAAGCGGTAGTTGTTGTAGGTATCCGGCGAATCGGTGGCCTGCAGATAGGTGAAAGCCTGACCGCTGTAATAGTTGAAGAGCAGGCTCATGGTGCTCTCCCGGAAGATGCGGTCGACCAGGCGGGCGGAGTTGACCTTTGGATAGCGGGCATAGCTGTTGACGCGCAGGACGTGAGGCCGGGAGAAGCTCTTTTCGATCGGGATGCGCTTGTTGACATCGCTGTCCCAGGTGTAGGAAGTGTTGCCCTCGCCGTCGTAGCGGATGACGCCCGGGGTGGCGCGGCCTTCCGTGGCGCGGCTAAAGCTGTAGTTGACGTCGAAAAAGAGCACGTCGCTGAAGAGCGAATGGAGCGCCACCTCAATGCCGCGTGAATCGCCATAGTCGCCTGCCAGGTAGGTCTGGTAGGAGGCGTTGGGCGTGGTGACCTCGTTGAAGGGATCCCAGCCGTAGATATGGTGGTCGAAGAGGCCGATGCGCTCCTGAGTCTGGTCGAAGACATCCTTGTAATAGGCGACCAGGTCGATGACGGCGATGCCCTCAAAACTCTGTTTGAAACCGGCCTCGAACTGGATGGTCTTCTGCGGCTTGAGGGGCTGGTTGGTGAATCCCACCACCCGTTCGGCGTCGCCGTCATTGGAGGGGATGTGGCGCTCTTCCCGGCCCTCGGCCGCGGCGGCCTCGCGTTCGGCAAGAATGTTCTTGACGATATACTCCGGCCGGAAATAGCCGATCTCGAAAGACTGGTCGAGCGGCGGCATCTGGTAATAGTGGCCGTAGTTGAAATGGAGCAGCGAGTTGTCGCTGATCGGGAAAGAGACCCCGAAGCGCGGGCTGATCATATGAAAGGATTTGGCCGCCTGGCGCGGCTTGTCAAGCAGGTTGTCGAAGGAGTATTTGACATGGCCGTTGGCATCGACCTGGTCCTTGTCCGGATCGAGCGCCGGATCGAACTCGGGATCGATGGCGAGGTTGTAGAGCGTGGTCGGAGCGAACCAGTTGATGTTGGGATCATAATAGTCGTAGCGCACGCCGACGTTGAGGATCATGGACTCGAATTCCATCTTGTCCTGCAGGAAGAGGGCGGCCTGGACGGGATGATAGCTCTCCATCAATCCGCGGTTCAGCCAGAGCGACTTGTCGCGGCTGAAGGAGGGGACACGGAAGGTCTCCCGCTCGTCGTAGGTATTGTAACGCAATTCAAAACCGCTCTTGAGCAGGTTGTTGGTGTCGAACTGCCAGTTGACATTGCCCGTGAGCGAGAGATCGCCGGTGAGGATATCGTTGTAGAGGACCGGCGAATAGTTATCGAAAGGCTCCGATTCATAGCCATCAAAGCGGTGGAAGCCCCAGAGGGTCGGTTTCTGGCTGGCGCCGACCAGGGAGAAATCGCTGGGCTTCTCCTTGAAATGCGACCAGTAGGTGGCCAGCTTGAGTTCGTAGAAGAGCCGGTCGTTGAGAAACTGGGTAAAGCCGTAGTTGAGCAGCCAGGTATCGGTGTTGAGCAGCGAGCCCCAGCCGCGGTAATATTTGGCCTGATTGGTGAAATCGCCATTCTCCTGGAGCGTGGAATGGGCATCCTGGTTGTAAAAGCCCGTCAGCTTCATCTTGATGCTGCGGGGATTCCAGGCGAGGTTGAACATGACGTTGTTGGCATCGCGCGCGTCGCGCGGACGAGGCAGGGTGTAGGCCTGCTTTCTCAGGTTGAGTGAGGTGAAAAAAGTGACCGGAGCGCCCTTGAGGCTGAAGAGCGGCCCGTCCAGGCTGAGGGCGGCGGTGTAATCAGGGATCTTGCGATAATCGTAGACCTGGGACTGGCGTGCGGCGGTCCACCAGCCGGGATCGAGGCTGCCGTCCGGCAGGGTGTTGTCGACGAACTCTTTCTGTTCTGCCCGGTCATAGAGATAGGGGCCGAAATGGTGCTGCCCGGCGAGACCGTAGCTGAAATCGGCGGAACCGTGAAGGGCATCACCGCCCTCCCGGGTGACGATGCTGACCACGCCGGACTGGGCCTCGCTGTATTCGGCGGTAAAGCCGCCGGTCATCACCTGCACCTCCTTGATCGCCTGCATCGGCACATTGGTAAAGGCGCCGCCCCAGTCGGCGCGGCCCAGGAGCAGATTGCTCACGCGCGCGCCGTCGATGAACCACTTGACCTCGTCCTGGCTGCCGCCGCGGACCGAATAGCGGGTCTCGCCCTTGCCCGCCGAGCCGAGGCCACCAGCGACCGGAATGGGATCAAGAAAGACGCCGGCCTGGACCATCAGCCCCTGCTTGGCGTCGCGCATCGGAATACGCGCGAACTCGGCGATGCCGATGTTCTGGATGCTGGCGGTGACGTCCTTCTGGATGACCGGGGCCTCCGCATAAACGGTCACCTCCTTGCCGAGGGCGATGGCCTCATCCACCATCCTCACCCGGAGAGTAGTAGTGAGATCGACCTTGACGACCACATTTTCAATGACCACACTCTGGCGGCCGATCATGCTCGCCCGGACCGTGTAGGTGCCGGGCGGCACCTGGAGGATAAAAAACTCCCCGTCCAGGCCGGCAGCGGCCCCGAGCGAGGTACCCACCAGGACGACATTTGCCCCGGGAAGCGGGGCGCCGGTGTCGCGGTCGACGGCGATGCCTCTGATTTTACCGGTTGTGCCGGCCTGCAGTACTCCGGCCCCCGCCAGCAGGACGATCAGCAAGCCGCGTGCCCATTTCATTTTTCTCAAGTCCACCTCCAAAAAGCAAGAGTTATTCCTTGATCCCGCTCATTGTGAATCCCTGAATAAAATATTTCTGGAAAAGGAAGAACAGCAGAATCACCGGCAGCATCATCAGCACCGAAGCCGCCATCAGCACCGCCCACTCCGGCTGCTGCTGCCCGGCCAGCTGCCCGAGACCGAGCGCCAGGGTGCCTTTGGCTTTATCGGACAAATAGATCAGGGGCGTGAGAAAATCGTTCCAGGTGAACATAAAGGTCAGGATGGCCACCGTCGCCAGGGCGGGCTTGGCCAGGGGCAGTACGATTTTCCACCAGATCCCCGGCTCACTGCAGCCGTCGATGCGGGCGGCGTCGAGCAGGCTCTTCGGAACGGTCATGAAGAACTGCCGCATGAGAAAAATATTAAAGGCTCCACCGCCCAGGAACATCGGCACCGTCAGGGGCTTGAAGGTGTTGAGCCAGCCCAGTTCCTTAAAGATGACAAAGACCGGAATCATGGTCACCTGCATCGGCAGCATCATCGTGGCGATGACCAGATAAAAAAGGTGGTCGCGGCCGGGCCAATCGATGCAGCCGAAGGCATAACCCACCAGCGAGCTGGAGAGTACCACCCCGATGACCGAGAGCAGAGTGATCAGCACCGAATTCTGCAGATACTGCAGAAAGGGCATCTTTTGGAAAAGCTTGTAATAGTTGTCGAGCTGGAACGAGCCCGGCAAAAAGCTGTTCGAAAAAACCTCAGCCTCCGGCTTGATGGAGGTCAGCAGCACCCACAAAAAAGGCAGGAGGAAAAAGAGGGCGATGATGGCCATGAGCAGAAAAACCAGATATTCGGTGCGTTTTTTGGTGGTCATTTGCCGGTCCCGCCGCTGTAATAGACCCATTTTTTGCTCACCCGGAACTGTATGAAGGTGATGATCCCCGCCAGCAGGAAGAGCAGCCATGCCAGGGCCGAGGCGTAGCCCATGTCGAAATCGTCAAAAGCCTTGTTATAGAGATAGAGATTGTAAAAGAGGGTCGAGTTGAGCGGCCCGCCCTTGGTCATGACGTAGGCTTCGACGAAGACCTGCAGGGAGCCGATGATCTCGAGGATGAACCAGAGAAAGAGCACCGGCGAGATGAAAGGCAAAGTGACATGACGGAACCGGTCCCACCAGTTGCCGCCGTCCATTTCGACCGCCTCATAAAAATGGTCCGGTACACTCTGAATGGCCGCCAGGAAGACCAGCATACGGCCGCCGCCCAGAGACCAGACGCTCATCAGAATGATCGCCGGCTTGGACCAGCGTGGATCGATAAGCCAGAGCGGCCCCTGCAGCCCGAAGAACTGCAGGGAAGTGTTGATCAGCCCGTACTCGGGATTGAGCAGCCACATCCACAGCACCGACAGGATGACCCCCGAGATGATCGAGGGGATAAAAAAGATGGTGCGAAAGAGCCTGACCCCGCGCGCCGCTTTGCTGACCAGCATCGCCAGCAGCAGCGAGCCGAGGATGACCAAAGGCGTGCGGATGCAGGTATAAAAAAGGGTATTCCAGACAGATGCATAAAAATAGTGGTCCTCAAAGAGCAGCTCACGGTAATTCCGCAGCCCGATGAACTGGGGGATGCGCAGCACATCGTACTGGCAGAGGCTGTAATAGAGGGACATGATCATGGGATAGAGGCCGAAGACCAGGAAACCGATGATCCAGGGCGAGACAAAAAGGTAGCCCCAGAGCGTATTTTTCTTCAGGGGTTTCATGCCGGCCATCCTGCGCCCTGCCGCGGCGAGGTGGTGAGCAGCTCTTGGGCTGCTGCGTTAGGCGTGATATGCGCTGCTCTCAATCGAAAAAATCCTCGGTCTTCATTCTGGCATTGACATAGGTATCGTATTCGAGTGCCCGGTCGAGAAAGGACTGAATGGTGTTTTCGGCCTGCTGCAGGGCTTGCCGCGGGGGCATGACGCCCCGCAGCGAGCGCTCCCGCGCCAGGGAGAACTCGCGCCAAAAGATGTCATGGACCAGCGGCACGATCGACTTGGAGCGGCTCTGCTCCATCTGGCCGCTAAAGATGGCAACGTAGGGATTCATCGCCAGAAAGGTCGAGTCGTTCGCGGCCAGGCGGTTGACCGGGAAGAGGGTCTCCTCCCGGCTCATGCTCTCGGCCAGCTGGATCTCGCGGCTGACGACAAATTTCATAAAGGCCCAGGCGTCCCGCTTGTTTTTGGCTCCGCGCGGAATCGCCAGCCACCAGCTGCCCGCCGAGGAGACCGAGGGGGAATCGCCGAAAGTCGGGATCATCGCCACGCCGTAGTCAAGGCCGGGATGGTATTTTTCGATCTGGTCGATAAAGCTGTTGTCGTTGATGAAGAGGGCAACCTTTTCGGCGATGAAGCCATGCTGGTTGCCGTAACCAAATCCGCCCATAAAGGCGGAGACCTCCTCGACCGAATAGAGATCGAAAAAGTCGCGTTCCCACTGAAAGGCCTGCACCGCCACCGGATCGGTCAGGTTGATGCGGGTGCCGGCGGGATCGATAAAACGCGCGCCCAGTTCAAAAGCGATGATCAGGGGGGTCTCGATGGTGCCATACTGTGGGATGAAGCCCATGCGCACGATGCGGCCGTTTTCACGCTTCGTCAGCCGGCGCGAGTACTCGCGGATCTCCTGCCAGGTCGCGGGCGGCCGGCCGGGATCGAGGCCGGCCTCGCGCAGCAGCCGGCGGTTGTAAAAGAGGGCGTAGGAGCCGGTGTAGGCGGGCAGCGCGTAGGTCCGGCCGCGATATTTCATCTCCTCCCACAGAGAGGGAAAGAACTGGGCCGTGTCGAGGCGGTCCGCTGCGATGACCGCATCAAGGGCGACCAGGGCATTGCGCGCCGCCCATTTGGGCACCGGGGTGACCAGATTGACCATATCAGGAGGGTCGCCGCTGAGGATGGCGGTGAGGACCTTTTTCTCGTGCTCATTCCAGGGGATTGGAATGCTGTTGACGTAAATGCTGTCCTGGGCCTGATTGAAAAGCGCGACGCAGGGTGGGCTGTCGTCCTTGACCCCGGCGACGAACCAGTAATCGACCTGACGGCGTCCGGGTTGTCTGACCTCCCTGCCGGACCAGAAAAGCGCTATCATACAGGCGAAAAGGAAGACAATGCCGGCAATTTGGGCGGATTTTCTCATCATACCTTCGGGATGGGTAGTTAGTCAAAACCTAACAGATTTTTGGAAGAGATGCAAGCAAATAATGCACAGGCCCAGTCGAAGGGTGACCGCCAGGCGGCAGAAAGTTGCCGTTGAACAAGCCGGTGTTACGGGGCTGGAAATACCCTGAAACAGAAGAAAAAGCTCCCGGAGTATGAGGCTATTTTCGCCGCCTGGGCGCGCTCACCTTTTCCCGCTTGCTCTGCCATTGCCCCTCCTCAAAATAGGCCACCCACCCCGAAGGTTCGCCGTCCCCGGTCACGCCGACCAGATACTGCTTCCCCTCCTTGCGCTTCCAGCGGATCTCGAAAAGATGGCCGTCCGGGTCGTTCTGCGGCGCGTCGGCGAGATAGTGGAATTTCGGATCGAGTTCGCCGCGGTGACGCGTCAGATCGGCCACTTTGGGCGAGGCGGTCTCGCGCGAGCGTGGAAAATTATGGGCGGCGAGAAAGAGCCCGGCGGCGCCGTCGCGCAGGAGAAAATAGGCGTCGGATTTTCTGCATTTCAGCTCGGGCATGGGCACGGGATCGGACTTGGGCGGGGCCACCTGTCCCCCGCGCAGCAGCTTGCGGGTGTTCTTGCACTCGGGATAGCGGCTGCAGCCGAAATACTTGCCGAAGCGCCCGGTTTTGAGCTGCATCTCCGCCCCGCATTTGTCGCAGACCAGCACCGGTCCGTCATAGCCCTTCAGCTTGAAGGTTCCCTCCTCCACCACCCAGCCGTCGCAGTCCGGACTGTTGCCGCAGACGTAGAGCTTGCGGCGGGCGTCCATCAGCCAGCTGTCCATTGCCGCCCCGCACTTGTCGCAGCGGCGGCGGGCGAGCAACTCCTCGGCGTTGCCCTCCTCCTCCCCTTCCAGCGTCTCCTTGGCGGGCTTGACCGCGGCGGCCTCGTCGCCGGAGATGAGGTTGACCGTGCTCTTGCAGCGCTCCTTGGGCGGCAGCTCGTAGCCGGAGCAGCTGAGAAAAACGCCGGTGCCGGCGGTGCGGATCACCATCGGCCGGCCGCAGGCGGCGCAGGGGATGTCGGTCGGCACCGGCTCATTGCGGCGCATGCCCCCGGCAGCGGCGGCGAGCTGCTTTTTGAATCCGGCATAAAAGGCATCGAGGGTCTGCTTCCACTCCGCCTCGCCAGTGGCGATGGCGTCGAGCTTTTCCTCCATCGCCGCGGTAAAGCCGTAATCCATCAGGTCGTCAAAGTTCTCGACCAGCCGGTCGGTGACGATGTCGCCGATCTTGAGGGCATAGAAGCGCCGGCTGACGAGCTTGACGTAGCCGCGCTCCTGGATGGTGGTGATGATCGAGGCGTAGGTGGAGGGCCGGCCGATGCCGCGCTTTTCGAGCTCGCGCACCAGGCTGGCCTCGCTGTAGCGGGCCGGGGGTTTGGTGAAGTGCTGGGTGGGATCGAGCCGGATCAGCTTGAGGAGATCGCCCACCCTGAGGTCGGGCATCTCGGTCTCGTCCTCTTTTTTGGCCGGCGGCAGCACCCGCATCCAGCCGTCGAAGCGCATCACCCGGCCGCGGGCGCGCAGCTCATAGCTGCCGGCCATGATGGTGATGGCCGTAGTGTCGAATTCGGCCGGCTTCATCTGGCAGGCGATAAACTGGCGCCAGATCAGGTCGTAAAGGCGCTCGGCGTCGCGCTCGAGTCCGGGGATGGATCCGGGCACAGCTTCGGCCCGGGTCGGACGGATCGCCTCGTGGGCCTCCTGGGCCCCCGCCTTGCTGGCGAAGTAATTCGGTTTTTCCGGCAGATATCCAGCGCCATACTCCTTTTCGATGAAATGGCGGGCCGCGCCGACCGCTTCGGGGGCGAGATGGAACGAGTCAGTGCGCATGTAGGTAATGTACCCCGCCTCGTAAAGAGATCGGAAGAGCGTCGTGTAGGGAAAGAGTGTG
>ENA-UOWO01003918-UOWO01003918.1-activated-sludge-metagenome-genome-assembly--contig:-NODE-3918-length-16824-cov-6.888365_pt1 | contig 16824 bp, 16 predicted proteins | sample MGYA00238148_ERZ761564 | MGnify/ENA primary metagenome ERZ761564 (study PRJEB28885, sample SAMN05720194) | activated sludge metagenome | isolation source: Anaerobic digester | place: USA...
ACGACGTCGTACAGGTGGTCGGGGTTGAGCGACATCACCGTGATGACGACCTGGATCTCGTTGCGCAGGCCCTTGACGAACGAGGGGCGCAGCGGGCGGTCGATCAGGCGGCAGGTGAGGATCGCGTCCTCGGACGGCCGGCCCTCGCGGCGGAAGAACGAGCCGGGGATGCGGCCCGCGGCGTACATCCGCTCCTCGACGTCGATCGTGAGCGGGAAGAAGTCGAACTGCTCTTTCGGATGCTTGCCGACGCTGGTGGCCGACAACAGCATGGTGTCGTCGTCCAGGTAGGCGGCGACGGCGCCGGCGGCCTGCTGGGCCAGCCGGCCGGTCTCGAACCGGACCGTGCGGGTCCCGAACGAGCCGTTGTCCAGGACGGCGGTGGCGCTGGTGGTGGTCGGATCTGACATGTGGCTCCTTGGTTGCCGGTCGCGGCGACGCCGGACCGGTGCTGGGGGCCACTCGGGTGCGAGACGACGGCGTGCGCGCTCGCCGGAAGATGCCGGCCTTCGATCGAAGCCGCCGGACCCACGGCCCGCCCGCGGGGCGGGGTCGTGTTCCGGTGGCCACTACCGAGGACCGGCCGAGGGAGCGTCGCGATGACGACGGCGCCGTACGAACAGGTGAGTGGCCCTGGTGTGGGGTATTCAGTTGGACTCGGCGCCCGGGCCGCCAACGCGGCGGCCCGGTGGCCGAGATGATGCTATCGACGCAGCCCGAGCCGCTCGATCAGCGAGCGGTAGCGGGTGATGTCGACCTGCTGCAGGTAACGCAGCAGCCGACGCCGCCGGCCGACCAGGCCCATCAGGCCGCGGCGGGTGTGGTGGTCGTGCTTGTGCTGCTTGAGGTGGTCGGTCAGATCGGCGATCCGCTTCGAGAGCATCGCAACCTGCGCCTCGGGCGAACCGGTGTCGCTCTCGTGCAGGCCGTACTCGGCGAGGATTTCCTTCTTCTGCTCGGCGGTCAACGCCACGTCTGGTGCTCCTACTGGTTCTTGTCCCGTGCTCGGCCCGCTCCGGACTACCTTCGCCGGGGGGATGACGGTGCCGGCCGCCACGGACTGCAGCCGGACCCAGTCGACCAGTCTATCAGCGCCGACGGTCGGACCCGGACCCGGACCTGGACCCGGATACAGCCCGACCCCCGGCGATCACGGCGACGGGCGCGGGCTGCGGATCCAGGCGGCGACGCCGACGAACAGGGCCGCCGCCAACGCCACCACCACCCACAGCACCACCAGCACGTCCACCCACGACCCCGGCGGCGGTGAGCCGGGGAAGAAGTTGCGGATGGGAATGGTGGCGAACAACAGCGCCGCGGTCCAGCCCAGCATGCCCGCCTCGAACAGCCGGCGGTCCCGGTAGAGCCGAACCTGCACGATCCAGCAGGCCACCGGCAGCAGGATCAGCACCAGCACCAGGGTCAGGCCGAACAACATGATGGCCGACGAGCGGTGGAAGCTGACGTCGACCAGCAGGTCGGGCGCCTGCGGGTCCGCGGATTCGGCCAGGTCCCAGCCCTGCACCGAGCCGTCCAGCTCGATCACCGAATCGACAAGGACGGCGTCGGCCCCCTGCCCCACGGTGACCGTCGCGGTGAGCGAGCCGGTGTACCGGTCGAACGGCCAGTCCTGGATGTCGCCGTCGAAGAGCACCGTGAGCTGGCGGGCCTGGGGCCGCCGGCCCGCCTCGAAGACCAGGTCGGCGTCCTCCTCGGTCGGGTCCACCGCGACGGTGATGGGCCGGCTCGGGTACCCGTCGGACCCGAGCAGCGACGGATCCGGATCGATGGCGACGTCGACCCGCATGGTGCCGGCGGCCGCGGTGATGGTGCGCGCGGTGAGGATGACGGCCACCCCGCCGTCCGGCCGGGGCACGGCCTTACGGTCCACGGTGGCCGCGTCGCTGAGCGCGTAGGTGACGACCAGCGCGACGTAGAGCGCGACCACCACGGCCACCGCGGCCACCACCCGGGCGCCGGCCCGCAGCCGGGCCCGCCGCCGCCCGGAGGCGGGGTCGATGGCCGGGCCGGTGAGCGGATCGGCCGGAGTGGGCATGGGCTGCATTGTGACCCGCACCATCGCCGACCCTCTGATCGGGCCGCTTTCCGGGCATCGCCGGGCCGTCGCTGGCACAATGGAGCCATAAGTTACTGACGAGTAGGGACCGGTATGGGCAAGCTGGATCGACGGGTGCGGGCGTTCGCCTGGCTGTTCGCACACACGCCGGGTGGATCGGTGGACACCAAGACCCCCGAACAGATCGTCCGGGCGCAGGAACTGTTGGCCAGCCACGGCAAGCTGACCACCGGGGTCACCGGCAAGCTGGCCAAGGGCGTGGTGACCCAGGACCGGGTGATCGAGCAGGACGGCGAACGAGTGCCGATCCGCATCTATCGCGCGGCCACGCAACCGGCCGACAGCCCCGTGGTCATCTACTTCCACGGCGGCGGGTGGGCCCTGGGCGCCCTGGACCATTCGGACTGGCTGTGCAGCCAGGTCTGCCTGGGCGTCGGCGCCGTCGTGGTGTCGGTGGACTACCGGCTGGCCCCGGTGTACCGCTTCCCCACCGCCGTCCTGGACAGCCTGGCCGCCGTGACCTGGGTGGCCACCCACGGCGACGAGCTCGGCGCGGACACCTCCCGGATCGCCCTGATGGGCGACAGCGCCGGCGGCAACCTGGCCGCCGTGGCCTGCCAGGTCTTCCGGGACCGCGGCGGGCCGGCCATCGCCCACCAGTCGCTGATCTACCCGGCCACCGACCTGCGCACCCCCGAGGACTTCGACGCGGCTGCGCCGGCCCGGGGCGACTGGCCCATCCTGTCCTCGGCCATCATGATGACCTTCCGCGACCAGTACCTGGGGCCCGACGGCGACGCCGACAACCCGATGGCCTCGCCGATCCTGGCCCCGGACCTGGCCGGGCTGCCGCCCGCGTTGATCCAGGTCGCCGAGTACGACCCGCTGCGCGACGACGGCATCCGCTACGCCCGGGCCCTGCAGCACGCCGGCAACCAGGTCCGGCTCACCGAGTACGTCGGCATGCCGCACGGCTACTTCAGCTTCCCGTCGGTCATTCGCGGCACCGTCCGGCAGGCGCTGGCCGAGATGTGCGCCGAGCAACGGCTGGCTCTGTACCCCACCTCGGCACCCGAGCGGGCCACCCGCCCGCTGCCCGGGGCGGCCCCCTCGACCCCGCCGCAGGCTCGGGATACGGTCGGTCACGGCGCGGTCGACCCGGTCGCGTCGCGACCCGTGGGTGATCACGAGATCGGTCAGAATCCGGTCCCGCAGCATCACGCGAGTTCCGCCGGCCACTGACGGCCGGGAAGGGCGGCCTCATGAATGCCGGCGTCATGAAGGTCCTGGTGTGGGTGGCCGACGGCGTGTGGGAAGCCGCCGTCGACCAGGCCCGGACGATCGCCCCCCAGACGGCCGAGTTCACCCTGGTGCACGTGGTCGCCGACGACGTCGGCGAGGTGGCCAAGGGCGCCTTCGCCGGCCTGCTGGGACGCCGCTACTCGGGCGGCTCCGGCATCGACGAGCAGCTGTCGGCCTCCTCGACCGAGGTGCTCGACGCCGCCCGGCACCGGCTCGACCGGCCGGCCGAGCTGGTCAGCCGGCACGGCCGCTTGGAACGGGAGGTGGTGGCCGCCGCCGAGGGCGCCGACCTGCTGGTCCTGGCCCGCGACGGCGACCGCAGCCGGCTCGGGCCCCGCTCGCTCGGTCCGGCCACCCGATTCGTCGTCGACCACAGCCCGTGCCCGGTGCTGCTGGTCTGGCCCGAGCGCGCGCCCGGGGTCGGCACGATCCCGCCGCCCCCGCCGCCCGGCCACCAGCCGCCGCCACCCCCGCACCCGCCGCACTGACGAGCGCGGCCGAGCCGGGCTCAGACCAGGCTGTGCCCCAGCCACAGCGCCAGCACCGCGGCCAGCAGGGTGGGCCCGACCGTGGCCAGGCCGAGCAGGGTGAACCGGCGCAGCGACGGGCCGTGACCCTTCTCGTGCAGGATCCGCCGCCACAGCATGGTGGCCAGCGAGCCGGCGTAGGTCAGGTTCGGTCCGATGTTCACCCCGATCAGCACGGCCAGCACGGCCGCGGCCGCCGGGCTGGCGCCCAGCGCGGCCAGCATGACCAGGGTGGCCGGCAGGTTGTTGATCAGGTTGGCCAGCACCGCGGCGATGACCGCGAGCAGGATCAGCTGGCCGATGCCGTCCCCGACCGGGAGCACGGCGGCCAGCCCGTCCTGCAGCCCGTGCCCGATGGCGGCCTGGACGACGACGGCCAGCGCGGCGACGAAGACCAGGAACCACGGGTTGAGCGCGGTCAGCAGCGCACCGGCCCGCACCCGCCGGCGGGCCAGATCCCAGATCGCCCAGACCAGTGCGCCGAGCCCGGCCACCCACACCGGTTCGACCCCGAAGGCGGACGAGCCGAACACCGCGACCAGGATCGCCCCGAGCAGGATCAGCGACCCGGTCGGCGCCGGCTGCGGGTCGGGGTCGGCGGTCCGGCCGGCCGGGCTGTCGTGCGAGGGGGCCAGGTCACCGGCGAACATCCACCGAAAGATCACGTACTCGACGACGATCGCCGCCACCCACGGCCCGGCCATCAGCCCGGCGAACCCGACGAAGGTCAGCCCCGAGGCGTGGAAGGCCAGCAGGTTGGTCAGGTTCGACACCGGCAACAGCAACGAGGCGGTGTTGGACAGGTGCGCCGCCGCGTAGACCGGCGGGGCGGCACTGACCTGCAGCCGGCGCACCGCGCCGAGCAGCACCGGGGTCAGCAGGACCACGGTGGCATCCAGCGACAGCAGCGCCGTGGTCAGCGAGGCGACCACGAAGACCAGGGTGAGCAGGCGCTGCGCACTGCCCCGGCTGCCGGCCACCAGCAGGCCGCCGATCCAGCGGAACACCCCGTCGTCGTCGGCCAGGTGCGCGATGACCAGGATGGCGGCCAGGAACCCGATGGTCGGCCCCAGGGTCTCGACCCCGGAGAGCGCCTGCGCCGGGCTGATCAGGCCGAGCAGCAGGGCCAGGCCGGCGGCCGGGACGGCGGCGACGGCCTCCGGCAGGCCCTTGGGCCGGGCGATGGAAAAACCCAGGACGGCCAGCAGCAACAGCACACCGATGACGGTGGCCAGGATCGGCGACATCAGCGTCCGTCGGCCCAGCGTCCGTCGACACAGCGTCCGCCGGCCCGGCGGAACCGAGAAATCCTCACTGCCGGTAGTTCTCGACCTGCTCGACGCTGCGCACCTCGACGTCGTCGGTGTTCTGCCCGAACTCGCGCCGGGCCCGTCGCTGGCGCAGCAGGTCCCAGCACTGGTCCAGGGCCCCCTCCAGCGCGGCCAGCTGCTCCCGTTCGGAGTCGCCGGTCAGCTCCCCCCGCTGGAACTGGGTGCGCAGCTCGTGCTCCTGGTCCACCAGGGTCGTGATCTGGGTCAGGATCGAATGCTCGTCCACCACGGTCTCCCTACTGCTCGTCCCAGCCCAGCACCTGCCTGGTGCGAGCCACGTCCGTGTCGATCTGGGCGATCAGCGCGTCCACCGAGTCGAACTTGACGGTGTCGCGCAGCCGTTCGACGAAGTCGAACGCGACCCGCCGGCCGTAGAAATTCCCACCCTCGTCGATGACGAATCCTTCGACCGTGCGCTCGCGCCCGGAAAACGTGGGGTTGGTGCCGATGGAGACGGCCAGCGGGGACCGCCGGGTGCCCAGTACGAACCAGCCGGCGTAGATGCCGTCGGCCGGGATCGCGGCGTGTTCGGCGACGTCCAGGTTGGCCGTGGGATAGCCCAGCTGCGCGCCGCCGCGGCCCTCCCCGTGCACGACGAAGCCCTCGACCCGGTGCGGGCGGCCCAGCGCCGCGGTCGCGGCGACCATGTCCCCGGCGCCGACGCAGGCCCGCACATAGGTGGAGCTGACGGTGACCTCGTCCGGTCCCGGCACCAGGGTGATCCCGTGCACGGCGAAGCCGAACCGGGGACCCAGCTCCCGCAGCAGGTCGACCGAACCAGCGCCGCGGTGACCGAACCGGAAGTTCTCCCCCACCACCACGTGCGCGGCGTGCAGCCGGTCGACCAGCACGTCGTGCACGAACTCCTCCGCGCTGACCTGGGACAGGGCCGGGGTGAACGGCAGGACCAGCAGGGCGTCCACGCCCTGCTCGGCGATCAGCTCGGCCCGCCGGCGCAGGGTGACCAGCATCGCCGGATGGCTGCCGGGACGGACCACCTCCGCCGGATGCGGGTCGAAGGTCATCAGCACGGTCGGCAATCCGTGCTCGCGGCCGACCCGCACCGCCTCGCCGATCAGCGCCTGATGTCCGCGGTGCACCCCGTCGAACACGCCGATGGTCACCACGCACCGGCCCCAGTTCGGGGGGATCTCGTCGACGCCACGCCACCGTTCCACGGCCGACAGCCTGCCACCTTCCCGCGGCGCGGTGTGAGCCGGGACGAGACCGGCGGATCCGGTCGGGGTGGGCGCGCTCAGGCCGGGCTGTGCCAGCCGAAGACCGACCGGGCCTGGGCGCCGTCGTCGCAGGCCAGGGCGATGAGCGCGCCACTGCGATCGAACGCGGCGTAGGTGCCGGGCAGGCCCGCGGCGGGGATGCGCCGGCCGTGGCCGAGGTCGACGGCCTGCCGGTCGTCGACGGTGTGGACCGGGAACGCCCGCCGGACCGCGTCGGCCGCGGGCAGCAGGGCGCCGGACACCGCGGCCACCAGCGCGTCGGTGACCGCCGGCCGCTCCGCCGGTGGACCGGCGTACACGTCGACGGCGTCGGCGACGGTGAACGGCCCGACCCGGGTCCGGCGCAACGCGGTCAGGTGGCCGCCCACGCCCAGCGCGGCGCCCAGGTCGCGGGCCAGCGAACGCACGTAGGTGCCGGTGCTGGCGTCGACGACCACGTCCACGTCGATCCCCGCCGGGCCGCGGCGCGCCGGGCCGGTGCGGGCGAAGCGGCTCACGGTGACCGGCCGGGCGGCCAGGGCCACCTGCTCGCCGGCGCGGACCCGGTCGTAGGCCCGGCGGCCGTCGACCTTGATCGCCGACACGGCGCTGGGCACCTGCATCAGCTCGCCGGTCAAGGCGGCGATGCCGTCTTCGAGCTGCCGGTCGTCCACCGCGGCGACCCGGGCCGGGTCGGCGGTCGCGACCACGTCGCCGTCGGCGTCGTCGGAGTCGGTGCTGATCCCGAGCCGGATGGTGGCCAGGTAGGTCTTGTCGGTCAGGGCCAGGTGGCCCAGCAGCTTGGTGGCCCGGTCCACGGCGATCACCAGCAGGCCGGTGGCCATCGGGTCCAGGGTCCCGGCGTGGCCGACCCGGCGCAGGCCGAGCACCCGCCGGACCCGGCCGACGACATCGTGCGAGGTGCAGCCGGCCGGCTTGTCGACCAGCAGCAGCCCGCCGCCGGGCGGCAGCTGGACCGAGCGGCGTTCCGGGCGGGCGGGGCCGGTCACGGCTCGCGCCGCACGGGCGCGGGTCGCTGGTCGGTCGAGGGGTCGACCACCGGTCGGCGGCTCAGGTCCTCGAACCGCACCTCGCCGGGCTTGGTCCCGGTGACCAGGCGGAATTCTCCGGTGTCCAGCAGGTCCCAGCGATGGGGCACGATCTCCACCGGGACATCTTCCCCGCGGGCCGCGGCCCGCAGCACGTGGACCCGGGTACGCAGGATCCAGGTGATCATCCGGGCGATGCCGAACGCGGTGAGCAGCGCGATCGCGCCGAACGCCCACCGGTAGGCGGCCGCGGCGTGGGTGACGGCCCCCGGCTCGACCAGGTCCAGGATCTGGCCGACCGCGAACACCATGACCACGGCGCCGCAGAAACCGCCGACGTTGACCAGACCGGTCGCGGTGGAGATGCGATGCCGCGGGTTGTAGTCCCGGGCCAGCATGAACCCGATGCCCGAGGCCGGTCCGCCGACGGAGAAGACGCAGATGACGGCGACGACCACGGCCACCGGCGGCTGCCCGTTGGGCCAGCCGATCAGCACCAGCCAGCCGGTCAGGCACAGCCCGGCCACGATCAGCGCCAGCCAGCCGCGGATGAACGGGCGCCGAGCGATGACCGGTCCGAGCAGCAGGTTGCCGATCAGGCCGCCGAAGACCAGCAGCATCAGCAGCGAGGAGGCCACCCCGGGCGAGTAGCCCAGGGCCTGGGTCAGGTACGGGTAACCCCAGAGCACGGCGAACACGGTCGGCCCGGCCATCGTCGACAGGTGGATCCAGAAGCCGAGCCGGCCGGCCGGCAGCGTCCACGCGTGCTTGACCTGGGCCAGCACCTCGCGACCACCCATCGGGCCGGCCGCGCTCTCCGCCTCGCGGTAGGGGGCGGCCACCGCCGGGCGCAGCAACAGCAGGGCGTAGCCCAGGGACAGCCCGCCGGCGATGGCGAAGGTCGGGCCCCAGCCCAGATCGGTGAGCATCAGGGTCAGCGGCACGGTGGCCACCACGTTGCCCAGCATCCCGGTCAGGCTGGTCAGGCCGACCATCATCGGGTAGCGGCGAGCCGGGAACCAGCCGGCGACCAGCCGCAGCACCGAGATGTAGGTCATCGCGTCGCCGACGCCGAGCAGGCCCCGGGCCAGCAGGGCCAGCGGGTAGCTGTGCACCAGCGAGAACAGCACCTGGGCCGAGCCCATGATCAAGGTGGCGGTCAGCAGCATCCGGCGCGGACCGAACCGGTCGATCAGGATGCCGGCGGGGACCTGCATGGCCGCGTACACGCCCAGCTGCAGCATGACGAAGCTGCTCAGCTGACCGGCGGACAGATCCAGCCGTTGGGCGGCCAGCGGACCGGCGACGCCGAGCGAGGTGCGGTGGAAGACGGCGAGCAGGTAGCAGCCGACGGCCGCGAACCAGATGATCAGGGGGCGCTGGGCCAGCCAACGCCAGCCGGCCCGCAGGCGGTTCATGCGCGCACCCCCCGCAGGGCGCGGTCGGCGTGCCGCAGGTGTTCCCGGGTCAGGTGCTCGGCCAGCGCGCCGTCCTCGTGGGCGATGGCGGCGGCGATCGCCTCGTGGTCGGCCACCGTGGTGCGCATCCGCACCGCGTCCAGCTCACCGTCGGGCCCGGCCAGATTGGCCGCACCCATCCGCAGCTGCCGGTCGCGCAGGGACCCGTACAGGCGGATCAGGATCAGGTTGCCCTCGGCCGCGACGATCGTCGCGTGGAAAGTGCGGTCGGCGGTGACGTAGGCCGGCACGTCCAGCGCCTGGGCGGCGGCGCGCAGATCGGCCAGCGGCACCTCCAGCGCCCGGGCGACCGCGGGGCCGCGGCCGGACTCGATGACCGAGCGGGTGCAGTGCGCCTCGACCAGCAGCCGGGTGGACACCACGTCCCGCCATTCCTGGGCGGTGACCGGGAGCACCAGGGCACCCCGCTTGGGTAGCAGCCGGATCATGCCCTCCGCCTCGAGCCGGAGCAGCGCCTCGCGCACCGGGGTGCGGGACACCCCGGTCTCGGCGGCGATGCTGCCCTCGGCGAGCAGTTCGTTGTCGGCGTAGCGGCAGCTCAGGATGCCGTGGCGGACATGGTCGTAGGCGCGGTCGGCGGCAGAGGGTTGGCCGGTTGTATCCATGATGTATCTATGATGCGTGCCCACGCCGGCAGGTTCCAGTACTGCGAGCGGGCGTGACCAGGGTCACGCCAGGGTCAAACGTCCCGTCTCCCGGCGGCCGGCCTTCGGGCCGCTAACGGTCCAGGACCTCGCACAGCCGGGTGACGGCCTGCATCGCGGTGCCGACATGGGAAAAGCCGGCCGAGCGCACGTGCCCGCCGCCGCCCAGGGCGGCGGCCGCGGCGGCGACGTCGACGCTGCTGCGCGAGCGCAGCGAGACCTGCCAGGCGTCCGGACCGGTCTGCTTGATCACGGTGGCCACCTCGGCCTCCTGGGCGGTGCGCAGGATGTCGATGACCGAGTCCAGCTCTTCCTGCCGCAGGCCGTCCCGGACGGCGTCGTCGATGATCGCGTAGACCAGGCCACCGCCGCCGGCCGCGTCCGGGACCAGACCGGCGCCGTCCAGCACGCGGGACAGCATCCCCAGCCAGCCGAACGGGTGCGAGTCGGTGATCGGGTGCAGCACGTCGACCGGACGCACCCCGCAGTCGATCAGGCGAGCGGCCAGCCGGTGCACGTCGGCGTCGGCGTGCCGGAAGTGGCCGGTGTCGGTGGCCAGTCCGGCGTACAGGTTCTCGGCGATGTCCCGGTCGATGGGGATGCCCAGCCGGTCCAGCAGGCGGGCGACGAGCACCGCCGTGGCCTCGGCGCCGACGTCGATCAGGTTGTACCGGCCGAACCGGGCGTTGGACGCGTGGTGGTCGATGACCAGGCTCATCGGGCAGGCATCCAGCACCCGCACCAGCGAGCCGAGCCGTTCCCGGGAGCCCACGTCCAGGCTGACGAACATGTCCGAGCCGTCGGCGACCAGCTCGTCGGGATCGACGACCAGGGCCATCCCGGGCAGGTGGCGCAGCGATTCGGGGACCGTGTCCGGCTCGGCGAAGGAGACCTTGACCTGCGTGCCGCGGCGGGCCAGACCCAGACCCAGGGCCAAGGCGCTGCCCAGGGCGTCCGCGTCGGGATGCACGTGGGCGACCAGCACCACCGAGCGGGCCGCGGCCAGCAGCCCGGCGGCCACGTCCATGTCCCGGGCCGATCCGTCGGCCCCCGGTTCGGTCGGCCCGGTCGGCAGGTCAGCCGTCGTCGCGGACATGCGCACGCGTCCCCCGCGAGTGCGGTTGCGGATCGTGCGGGTGTCCGTCACGGCGCCTCCGGAAGTCGGTGACCGGCCCGAGGGCCGGCCCACAGTGCAGTCGGTTCGGCCGACCCTGCTGACTCACCGTGACCGGTGCGCCCGCGCGGAATCGACCGTTTGCCGGCTCCCATGCCGGCGCATGATTACGGTACTCGCTCGCCCGGCACCGGCGCCGGGTCACCGGCGCGGCCCGGCGTCGCCGGATGGTCGAGCCCGTCCGACTCGGTCAGGTCGATCTCGTCCGCATCGATCTCGTCCGCATCAATCTCGTCCGCATCAATCTCGTCTGCTTCGATCTCTTCTGCTTCGATCTCTTCTGGAGTACGGGGCGCCTTGTACGGGTCGGCGTCGCCGGCGTACCGCGCCCCGGCCGCCTGCTGTGCGACCCGGGCGTCCGCGTCCCGGGCGGCGGCCAGCAACTCGTCGATCCGGTGCGCGTTGGCCGGCACCGCGTCCAGCCGGAACTCCAGGGTCGGGGTGAACTTGATGCCGGTCTGGGCGCCGACCGCGGACCGCAGGACCCCGGTCGCGCTGGCCAGTCCGGCCCCGGCCGCGGCGACCACGTCGTCGTCGCCGTAGACGGTGTAGTAGACGGTGGCCTCCCGCAGATCGGGGGTCACGGTCGCAGCGGTGATCGTCACCATGTCCAGCCGCGGATCCTTCACCTCGTGCTGGATCTGGGTGGCCACGATGCTGACGATGCGCTTGGCCAGCCGACGGGCCCGGGCGGTGTCCACCATGGTCGTTCTCCTTGTCGGAACTATTCGTCGTGCGCACCGACCACCCGTCGCCGGGTGGACAGCACCTCGAACTCAACCTCACCGACGATCTGTCGTTCGCAGGTGTCCAGCACCCGCTGCACCGCAGCGGGGTCGCCGGCCACGGTAGCGATCGCGATCAGGGCCCGGCGATGCCGGTCCGGATCGCCGGCCTCGGTGGCGGCCACGTCCAACCGCCGCAACCGGGCCAGCACCGGCCGGATGATGGCCCGCTTCTGCTTGAGCGAACCGACGGCGCCGAGCAGCACGTCGCACTCCAGGACGCCGACGTAGACCGCCCCATCCCGGTTGATCATGGCGAACTCTGCCGCCGGGCCGGCGTGTTGCCGGCGTGTCGAGCAGAGTTCGCCATGATCAATCTCAAGTGGGGCGGGTGCGTCAGCTTCGCGGCTTCTCCCGGACCTCGTAGGTCTCGATGGTGTCCTCCAGCTCGATGTTGTTCCACGAGCCCAGGCCGATGCCGCATTCGAAGCCCTCGCGGACCTCGGTGACATCGTCCTTGAACCGGCGCAGCGAATCGATCTGCAGGTTGTCGTTGAGCACGACACCGCCACGGAGCAGCCGGGCCCGGGCGTTGCGGCGAATCTCGCCGTTGCGCACGATGCAGCCGGCGATGTTGCCGAACTTGGAGGACCGGAAGATCTCCCGGATCTCCGCCGACCCGGTCTGGACCTCTTCGAACTCGGGCTTGAGCAGGCCCTTGAGCGCCGCTTCCACCTCGTCGATGGCCTGGTAGATCACCGTGTAGTAGCGGATGTCGACACCCTCGCGGTCGGCCAGCTCCTGCACGCCTCGGACCGGCTTGACGTTGAAGCCGATGACGATGGCGTCGGTGGTGGCGGCCAGGTTGATGTCGTCCTGGGTGATGCCGCCGACGCCACGGTGCACCACCCGCAGGTCGACCTCCTCGCCCACGTCCAGCTTGAGCAGCGAGTCCTCCAGCGCCTCCACGGTGCCGGAGTTGTCACCCTTGATGATCAGCGTGAGCTGCTCGATCTTCTGCTCGGCCAGGGCCTTGCCGAAGTCCTCCAGCGAGATGCGGCGACGGTTGCCGATCTGCGCCTTGCGGGCTCGGGCCTGCCGCCGCTCGGCGATCTGCCGGGCGACGCGGTCCTCCTCGACGACCATGAACGAGTCGCCGGCGCCGGGCACCGAGGTGAACCCGAGCACCTGCACCGGACGCGACGGGGTGGCCTCGGCCACCTGCTCGCCGTGATCGCCGAGCATGGCCCGGACCCGGCCATACGCGTTGCCGGCGACGATCGAGTCGCCGACCCGCAGCGTGCCGCGCTGGACCAGGACGGTCGCGACCGCGCCGCGACCCCGGTCCAGGTGGGCCTCGATGGCCACACCCTCGGCGTTCATGTTCGGGTTCGCCCGCAGGTCCAGGGCCGCATCCGCGGTCAACAGGACGGCCTCGAGCAGGCCGTCGATGTTGATCATGGCCTTGGCCGAGATCTCCACGAACATGGTGTCGCCGCCGTACTCCTCGGCGACCAGCCCGTATTCGGTGAGCTGCTGGCGGATCTTGTCGGGGTTGGCCCCCTCCTTGTCGATCTTGTTGATCGCCACCACGATCGGCACGTCCGCGGCCTTGGCGTGGTTGATCGCCTCGACCGTCTGCGGCATCACGCCGTCGTCGGCCGCGACCACCAGCACCACGATGTCCGTGGACTGCGAACCACGGGCCCGCATGGCGGTGAACGCCTCGTGACCCGGGGTGTCGATGAAGGTGATCAGCCGTTCCTCGTCGCCCAGGTGCGTGGCGACCTGGTAGGCGCCGATGTGCTGGGTGATGCCACCGGCTTCCTTGTCCACCACGTGGGTGTTGCGGATGGCGTCGAGCAACTTGGTCTTGCCGTGGTCGACGTGACCCATGACGGTGACCACCGGCGGCCGGACGACCAGATCGCTCTCGTCGCCCTCGTCCTCGCCGTAGGTGAGGTCGAAGGATTCCAGCAGCTCACGGTCCTCGTCGTCCGGCGAGACGATCTCGACCTGGTAGCCCATCTCGGAGCCGAGCAGCTCCAGGATGTCGTCGGACACCGACTGGGTGGCGGTGACCATCTCGCCCAGGTGGAACAGCGCCTGCACCATCGAGGCCGGATTGGCATCGATCTTGTCGGCGAAGTCGGCCAGCGACGAGCCGCGGGCCAGCCGGATCGTCGATCCGTTGCCACGCGGCAGGGCCACGCCACCGATCGACGGGGCCTGCATGTTGTCGAATTCCTGACGGCGCTGCTTCTTGGACTTGCGACCCTTGCGAGCCGGGCCGCCCTGCCGACCGAACGCACCCGCGGCACCGCCGCGACCACGACCGCCGCCACCGCCACCGGGACGACCACCGCCGCCACCGGCGGGACCACCGGTGCCGCCACCGGGACCACCGCGGTATCCACCGCCGCCGCCACCGGGACCACCGGTGCCGCCGCCGGGACCACCGCGGTACCCACCGGGGGCACCACCCGGACGCGCGCCGGCGCCGGGACGACCACCCGGGGTACCCGGACGGGGACCGGCTCCGGGCGCACCGCCGGGACGACCGCCCGGCGTGCCGGGACGGGCACCCGGAGCACCGGGAGCGCCACCGGGGCGACCCATCGGCGGACGGGGCGCACCCGGCACGCCACCGGGACGCGGCGGGGCATTACGCGGCTGCTGCACGCCGAAGGGGTTGTTGCCCATCCGCGGCGGCCGGGGAGCGCCGGGAACGCCGCCGGCCGGACGAGCCGGACGGGGCGCGCCGGGCACGCCGTCGGGCCGGGCGGCCGGAGCCGTCCCACCCTGGCGGGCGGCCGGAGCCGCCGATGCGGCCGGGCGAGCGGCGGCCGGCGGGGCCCCCGGGGTGCCCGACTGCGGACGCCGAGCCGCCGGTGCGGCGGTCTCGGTGGCCGACGAGGCCGGCGCGGGCGCCGCCTCGGCCGGCCGGGCCGCAGCGGCCGGCCGGGCCGCAGCGGCCGGCGCGGGCCGGGCCGCGGCGGCCGGAGCCGGTGCGGTCCGCGGTCCGGGCGAACTGCTGGGCGCGGTCCGGGCCGGCGGGGCCACGAACTGGGTCGCTGCCTCGGCGGCCGGGGCCACCGGAGCGGCCGGCGTCGCCGGACGGGCGGTCGGCGCCGCCGGGGTGGCCGGACGCGGAGTCACACCGGCCGGGGCCGGCGACGCGGACGTGGAACTGGCCGCCGGAGCGGCGGCCGCCGCCGGACGTCCGGGAGTGCCGCCGGGTCGGCCCGGCTGAGCCGGACGCGACGAGGTCGATCCACTGGAACCGTTGGCCGCGGCGGCACCCTTCGGCGGAGTCGCCGGGAAGGCGTCGCGCAACTTGCGCACGACCGGGGCTTCGATGGTCGAGGACGGGGACTTGACGAACTCTCCGAGGTCCTGGAGCTTCGCCATGATCTCTTTGCTGGTCTTGCCGAGCTCTTTTGCGAGCTCATGTACACGGGCCTTGCCTGCCACTGCTCTCCTCACGGTGAGGGCGGGCGGGCGTTTCAGGCCGCGCTCGTCCTCTTAGTCGATGTGCCGGGTGCTGCTCATTGCTGCTTCACGGCGTGCTCACGTTGGGTCGACCTGCTTTCTGTTCCAGGCGGCTTGTCGATCGTTTCCCGTGATCGGGCCGGGACCCGAGATCCGGGCCGGTCCGATCGGCTGGTCCGCGCCACTCCCCGGAATCGAGGAGCGTTCGGACCTTACTGGTGTCCAGGTGCTCGGAGGCCCGCAGGGCCCGACCGAACGCCCGACGGCGCTCTGCCAGATCGAGGCACCCAACCTCTGGGTGCAACCACGCTCCCCGTCCGGGGAGGCGGTGCCGAGTATCGGGGATGAGGACCCCGTCGACGGCCACGACGCGCAGTAGATCACTGGCTCGTTGCCGGCGCCGGCAACCGACGCACGTGCGGACCGGTCCCGGGGGGCCGGAGAGCGCAGGTGCAGGGGCAGTCGACGAAGACAGACGGGCCAACATTGAAGTCTACCGCCTTTCCGCGACCGTTCGGACCGGTCCGACGCCCGGTCGGCACCGGGTCGATGCCGGGTCGACGCGATCCCCCGGCACCACCCTCATCGACCCTCGCCGGCCGGGTCCGGGGCGGCGTCGCTGCGGATGTCGATCCGCCAACCGGTGAGCCGGGCGGCGAGCCGGGCGTTCTGCCCCTCCTTGCCGATGGCCAGGGACAACTGGAAGTCCGGGACCACCACCCGGGCGGCCTTGGCCACCGGGTCGATCACCGTGGTGGACAGCGCCCGCGCCGGCGAGAGCGCGTTGCCCACGAACGTGGCCGGGTCCTCGTCGTAGTCGATGATGTCGATCTTCTCGCCGTTGAGTTCGCTCATCACCGCACGGACCCGCGCGCCCATCGGGCCGATGCAGGCACCCTTGGCGTTGACCCCGGCCACCGCCGGCCGCACCGCGATCTTGGACCGGTGACCGGCCTCGCGGGCCACCGCGGTGATCTCCACCGAGCCGTCGGCGATCTCGGGCACCTCGAGGGCGAACAACTTGCGGACCAGATTCGGGTGCGTGCGGGACAGGGTGATCTGCGGCCCGCGCAGCCCGCGGGCGACCGAGACGACGTAGCAGCGCAGCCGCTGGCCATGCGGGTAGGACTCCCCCGGCACCTGTTCGGCGGCCGGGATGATGCCCTCCACCGCGTTCTTGCCCTCGCCCAGGCTGACCACGACCACGCCGCGCGCGTTGACCTTGGCGTCGGCCGAGATGGTGCCGGTGATCAGGTCGTGCTCGCGGCCGGCGAAGTCGCCGAAGGTGCGTTCGTTGTCCACGTCCCGCAGCCGCTGCAGGATGACCTGGCGGGCAGTGGTCGCGGCGATCCGGCCGAAGTCCTCCGGGGTGTCGTCCCACTCGCGCACGATCTCGCCGGAGTCGTCGGTCTCCTGGGCCCAGACCCGGATCCCGCCGGTCTTGCGGTCGATCTGCACCCGGGCGTGCCCGGCGTGTCCCTGGGTGTGCCGGTAGGCGGTCAGCAGCGCCGTCTCCAGGGTGTCGATCAACGAGTTGAAGTCGATGCCCTTTTCCTTCTCGACCGCCCGCAGGGCGGCAATGTCGACGTTCATCGGCCGACCCCTTCCTTGTCCAGCAGCTCCTGCACGGCCGCGGGCGGCGCGGAGAACTCGACCTCGACCTTGGCCGTGGCGATCGCGGTCAACGGCAGTTCGACGACCGTGACCACGCCCTTCTTGTCCGGGGCCAGGGCCAGCTCGATGCCCGTGCCGCTCGCGCGCAGCAGCTGCCCGGTGACCGGGCCCTGCTCGGTGGTGACCACCAGCAG
>ENA-UOWO01003919-UOWO01003919.1-activated-sludge-metagenome-genome-assembly--contig:-NODE-3919-length-16822-cov-10.287350_pt1 | contig 16822 bp, 15 predicted proteins | sample MGYA00238148_ERZ761564 | MGnify/ENA primary metagenome ERZ761564 (study PRJEB28885, sample SAMN05720194) | activated sludge metagenome | isolation source: Anaerobic digester | place: USA...
AATTACTCCGTGTCTCCGTGTCTCCGTGGTATGCCTTTGTAAAAAAGCTATCGGTTCTCGGCAACACCGCGGCGGGCCAGCTCGTCGCAGCGCTCGTTCCAGGCCTCGCCAGCGTGGCCCTCGACCCAGACCCACCGGGCGCCGAGTTCCTTAGACAGCGCGTCGAGCCGCTCCCACAGGTCCCGGTTCTTGACCGGCTGCTTGCTCGCCGTGCGCCAGCCGTTGCGCTTCCATGACGCTATCCAGCTGGTCACCCCATTCTTGACATACTGGCTGTCGGTGCGTACCTCGACGAGGCCGGGCTTGAGTTCGCCGGCATCGACGCGCGCCTTGATGGCGGCCAGCGCCTCGGTCGCCCCGATCAACTCCATCCGGTTGTTCGTCGTGGCGGGCTCCCCGCCGTATCCTTCACGGATCTCGCCGCCGGCGAGCGATACCCAGGCCCAGCCGCCTGGCCCGGGGTTGCCCGAGCAGGCTCCGTCGCTATAGACGATGTACGGTGCGTTCATTCCTCAAACCACTCCTCGACCAATCGGGCGCAATCATGCCGTCCATCGGGCAGGAATGGGAAGAGGTGGCCGACGCCTTTCAGCGTCTCGAGCCGGATCTCGGGGGAGAGCCGCGACGTCGACGCTATGCGGGCCGCCGCCGAGGCCGGGACACTCGCGTCGAGCTCGCCCGATACGACGAGGAGGCGTGAGCGTACGCGGGGCAGGGCGGCTCGGGCTAGCCGCATTACGCGGTTCAGCTCGCCGGCCTGCCTGACCAGGGTGTCCTTACGGTACTCCTCGTGGAGCCTGCGACGCTCTCCCTCGGCGTCTTCCGGCGACGGCGGGTCGTCACGCTTGATCACCGGCACGAGTCGGCCGAGCGACGCCGCGAGCGCGAGGCGGCGGTCGGCTATGTCGACGGCCGGCGTCAGGAGCGCGACACGGTCGGGCGCGTAGTCGGCGGCCAGGATGACGGCGATGGCGCCGCCCATCGAGTGGCCGACTATCCTTACCGTGCCGTACTCGGCCGCCAGCTCGATGTACGCGTCGCGCGCCCGCCTAATCCAGTCATCGGCGCCGGTCGCCATGAAGTCTGCCCTGTCGGTGCCGTGCCCGGGCAGGCGAGGCGCGTAGACGGTATGGCCGGCCCGGAACAGCGCTTCAGCCACATAGCCCATCTCGCCCGGGAAGCCGGTATAGCCGTGCACGAGTAGCACGGCGTCCGAGGCGCCAGGGCGGCGCATGAAGATGGGGATGGTCGACGGGCCGTGGCCCGGCAGATCGGTCGAGTTCATGGAGACCCTCCTGGTAGTAGCGCCAACGAGAACCATGGGATCCAGGTGATCAGCGCGAGGACGACGAGCTGGGCCGCGAAGAACGGTAGTACGTCCTTATAGATCCTCATGACGGGCTTCCCGAAGGCGTAGCTCGCCAGGAACAGGTTCATCCCTATCGGCGGCGTCAGGAAGCCTATGGACAGGTTGGCGATGAAGATGACGCCGAGGTGGACCGGGTGGACGCCATAGGCCAGCCCGATCGGAATGACGAGAGGCGATATGACGAGCACCGCGGAGAAGATGTCCATGAAGCAACCGACGACGAGCAGGGCCAGGTTGAGGAGCAACAGGAACACGAAGCGCGACGACACGGCCGAGGTGATCCACCCGGCGAACAGTTCCGGAACTCCGGCTTCCATCGTGTAGAAGGACAGGCCCCTGGCGGCGGCGATGATGATCAGGGCCCCTCCGGCTATGGGGACGGCCTCGCCGAGGGCCGCAGCGAGGCGCCTGGCGTCGAGATCCTTGCGTACGGGACCCTCCACCAGGACGACGTAGAGCAGCACGATGGCGCCGATCTCGGTGAGGCCGGCGAAACCGGTCAGGTACAGCGCCACGATGATCAGCGGTATGAGTATCTCGGGCAGGGCCTTCCAGGAAGCGATGGCGGCGGCCTTGCCGTCGAAGGCGCGCCTGGCCGCGCCCTTGCCGAGGCTCCTCGCGACTCCCATCGCGGCCATGGCGAGCACCAGCATGGCGCCGGGTAGGAGACCGCCCAGGAACATGTCACCTATCGTGAACGACGATTCGGCCCGTACCACGAAGGTGGCGTTGACCGCGTAGACGATCACCGCCATGCTCGGCGGGAAAAGTAGGCCCACCGACGACGAGGCGGTCAGGAAGCCGTGGGCGAAGCGCTCGTCGTAGGCCCCCGAGCCGGTCAGCACGGTGGCCAGAATGCCGCCGAGAGCCAGGATGGCCACTCCGTTGGCGCCGGTGAAGGTCGTGAAGAAGGCGCAGACCAGTACCGCGGCGAAGGCCTCGCCGCCGGGCATCCATCCGAACCATTCGCGGAACACGGCGACCAGCCGACGTCCGGCGCCCGACTCGGACAGCACGAAGCCGGCCAGCGTGAACAGCGGGATGGCCGGCATGCTGTCGTTCATGAACAGGCTGTAGGCCTCGCTCGGCATCAGCTCGACGGCCGAGCCAGCACCGAGGTACAGGAGTATGGCCGATCCGGCGATGACGGCGTAGAGGGGCAAGCCCCTGAACGCCAGCGCGACGAGCAGGACGATGAGGGGGATGGCGGCCGCGCCGCAGAACGCGCCTACGGCGGCTGCCGCGCCGTCGACGGGCTCGAGGTAGACGCCGAAGGCGGACAGGACGTTCGCTATCGGCGAGGCGGACAGGAAGACGCCGACGGCGAGCCCGGCGAACGAGGCCAGGCGGGCCCTTCCCTTGGGCCTGGCGAGGTCGGCGATCGTCATGAGGAGATATCCCACGGCCAGCGGCGAGGCGAAGACGGCGATCGGGACGCCGAAGGCCCGATCGGCCGGCTCGAAGCCGATCAGTACGAGCGACAGGCCGGCGAAGAACAGCGTCGTATCGACGGCCGTGGAGAAGGCCGACCTGAGCCCGGCTATCGTCATCCCGAGTCGGCCCTTCGCGGCGCCGGCGGAGCCGAGCGATAGGTGCGTCCCCCGGATACCGGCGACGGCAGCCGCGAAGAACGCGAGCGCTATGAGCGCGTGCTCGGTCAGCGGACCCGCTTCGGGCAGGCCTCGCCAGAAGAGGCGGGCCAGGATGAGGTTCAATACGGGGACCAGCGTCAGCGCGGCCGCGCCTAGAGCGGCGCAGGCCATAGCCACGTTCAGGAGCGGGCCGAGACGCCCGGCGTCCGTTTCGTCCGTCGGCATGCTAACGGCCTATGGCCTCGTAGACGGCGGCGGTGAACTCCCGGCTGTACCAATCCGCCATGAAGCCTTCCACGGTCGACGAGAACAGCTCGTTCCAGGCGGCCGCGTCCGCCTGCGCGTAGGGCGGCACCTGTAGGCCGCCTCGCATCATCGCCGTTATGCCCTCGTCTTCGAGCCTGGCCGCCTCGTTCCCTATATCGCGGCAGATACTCTCGGCGGCTTCGCGCAGGGCCGGCTTGAGCGCTTCGGGAACCCTGTCCCAGGACCTACGGTTGACGATGATGGCGCCGAAGAAGGGTGCGACCTTGAAACCGGTCATGTGCGTGACGACGCGCCGGTACTGCGACCAGAGCGCGCCGACGAACAGCGGGCTCGAGTACATCGCGTCCATGGCGCCGGAGTTGAATTGCAGTAGCGTCGAGGCCGAGTCCGCCTGCACGGTGCGCACGCCCAGGGATTGCATCACCTTGGTCAGCGCGTCCATGTTACGGTTGACGCCCATGCGCAGGTTGCGCAGGTCCTCGGGCGAGCGTAGCGGCCGGTTCGAGAAGAAGCGTATCCAGCCGGCCTTGGCGACCGCCACGATCTCGTAGCGATCGCCAAGGCGCTTCCTCAGGATGGGTAGGGCGGCGGCGATCGCCGCGTCGAATTCCGCGTCGTCGCGTATGACCGAGGGCATCGATAGGAAGAACACGTCCTTGTCGATGACGCCGAGCCCGCTCGTGTCGAGGACGGCCCCGTCGAGCGTGAATTTGAGCTTCTGGATCAGGTCCTCCATGCTCGAATTGGCGACGCTCTTGGGAAATACCACCTTGACGCGGCCCTCCGAAATTCTCGACCACTCGGCGGCTATCCGCTTGACGCCGAGGTCCCAGGGGCTGTTGACCGGCGCGTTCGAGCCTATCTGCAACGTGACGGCCTGAGCCGAGGCCGCGGACAGCCCGGCGACGAGCGACAGCGCGACGAGGACGATTTTAAGATGCCTCATATATCCCCCAGGTAGAAATATAGATCCTTGTCGTCGAGCAGCCTTCGCGCCTTACGCCTGGCGATCGCGTCCATGAGGGCGGACTCCGGCCGATCCGGCAGGCCGAGCGCCGTCTCGAGCGCCTGAGCGAAGCCGTCCGCGTCTCCCTCCGGGGCGCAGACGGACGACGCGTACGCCACGAAAGCCCCAGGCGACGAGGCGCTCGACGCTGCCTTTGCCAGCTCGAAGGCCGCCCTTGCCTTGGCGCGGTCCCCGCCGAGCTCGGTGGGCAGGGAACCGTACACAGAGATGGCTAGCTCGTGCAACGCTCCGCCATTCCAGTCAGGCTCGACGGCTCGGGCCCGCTCGAACAGGGCCAGCGCGCCCGAGACTCTGGCGGCGTTGTCGAAGTCCATCGGGTCGGACGCGAAGGCGGCCAGGATAGCGGCCGCGGCCCAATACAGCGTCGGTACGTCTTTTTTACCGAGGCGGGCCAGGGACGGGTCCTCAGTGACGACGGCCAGACCAAGGGCGCCGGGCGCCCTGGCCTCGACGAACGGCGCTAGCAGGGCCGCCGCTCGCAGGTACAGCGCGTTGGCCCGCCTGGCGAGCCCCAGGCGCTCTTCGAAGGCCTCGTCGGGCAATAGGAACGCCTCGCCCTCGAGGAAGGCGTTGGCGTACATCACGTAGAGCGACGCCACGAGCGTCGCTGCCCCTTGGTCATCGGGATCGGCGAGTTGGATCGCCTCCGCCGCCTTGATCATCGTCGGAAAGGCGTCCTTGGCTAGGGCCGGGTCGCTCTCGCGCATGAAGGCGCGGGAGGCGTAGTCGCCGGCATCGAGAAGGGCGCAACCCTGCAGGGCAAGCGCGACAGCCATGGCGAAACGCATGAATTTCTTCATACGGATAGTATTTATGCTCGTCGTCTGGCTGTCAACCGCGTTCGCTTCAGCCCGGGTTAGGATCCTGTGGATAGCGCTTGCGCCGGAGAAACGTGATACGTTGAAACTTGACGGAATACGGTATACCATTCTCCGATGCTAAAGGAATTCAAGAGCCTGCTCCCGTACCTGAGGCGTTACAAGTGGCACTACGCGCTCGGCCTCCTCAGCCTCGTCGTCGTGGACGCCGCGCAGTTGCTCCTTCCCCAGTACCTGCGTAAGGCCGTCGACTCGATAGCGGCCGACGGACCGCGATCGATCGTCGCCGCCATCGGCGCGTCCATGGTCGCCACGGCCGCGGCCATCGCCGTCGGGCGCTTCCTATGGCGCTATTTCATACACGGCGCCTCGCGCCGCATCGAGACGGAACTGCGCGACCGATTGTTCGCCAGGCTCATGAGCCTACCTGGCTCGTACTTCGGCGAGCACGCCGCGGGCGACATCATGGCCAGGGCCACGAACGACATGCAGGCGATACGCAAGGCCACCGGTATGGCTTTCGTCGCCTTCGTTGACGGGGCCTTCATGTCTGTCGCCATACTCGCGGTGATGATAGCCCAGAACCCGGGCACGACCCTGTTGACCATCGCGCCTCTGCCGCTGATATCCGTGCTCATCGTCGTCTTCGGCTCCATGGTCGGCAAGCGCTTCGAGCGCGTCCAAGCCCTGTACTCGGGCATGAGTTCGGTGGCCCAGGAGACGTTCCAGGGCATACGCGTGGTCCAGTCCTTCGTCAAGGAGGACGAATTCGCCAAGCGCTTCTCCGAGGCGAACGACCGCTACCGCGCGGCCTCGATGAGCCTCGTGATGATCTACGGCTTCTTCTTCCCGCTCATTTCGTTCCTGGCCGGACTGACGACCCTCGTGCTGATGGTCGCCGGCGGCGCCGCCGTCATCGAGAACCGCATGACGCCAGGGGCCCTCGCGGCGATGCTGTCGTACCTCGAGATGCTCATCTGGCCGATGATAGGCGCCGGCTTTACCGTGAACATGCTCCAGCAGGGAGCCGCCAGCCTCAAACGGGTCAACGAGGTGCTGCATAGCGAGCCGGAGCCCAGATTCGCGCCAGGCGCCCTCCAGGTCGCGGTCGCCGCGCCCAGGGGCGGCGTGGCGTTCGATGGGCTGACCGTCCTGTATCCCGGTAGCTCGCGCCCCGCCCTCGACGGCGTCGAGCTGGCCATAGGCGAGGGCCGGGTCCTCGGCGTGCTCGGCCGGGTGGGCAGCGGCAAGTCGACCCTGGTCAAGACGTTGCCGCGCATCGTCGAGCCTCCGCGCGGGGCGGTCCGCTTCGGCGATATCGATGTCGGCTCGTACCCGCTCGAGGCGTTGCGCTCGGCCATAGGCTTCGTGCCCCAGGATAGCTTCCTGTTCTCCGACAGCCTGCGCGCCAATATATGCTTCGCCGACCCCGACCTGTCGGCCTCGCGTTTCGAGGAGGTCGTGGCCATCGCGGCGCTCGAGCGCGACGAGAAGCTATTCGCCCGCGGCTGGGACACGGTCGTGGGCGAGCGGGGCCTGACCCTCTCGGGCGGCCAGAAGCAGCGGGTGGCCATAGCGAGGGCTTTGGCGCGCGATCCGGAACTGCTCGTGCTCGACGATTCGCTGTCGGCGGTGGACGCCGAGACCGAGGAAGCCATCGTCGAGGCGTTGCTGGCCGACAGGGCCGGCAAGACGACCATCATCATATCCAACCGGGTCTCGACGCTCAGGCGGGCGGACCTGGTGGCCGTGCTCGACGGCGGCCGGCTCGCCCAGTTCGGTTCGCCAGCCGAGCTGGCCGGGGCGGACGGCTTCTACGCCGAGATAGCGGCGCTCCAGGCCCTGAGCGCCGAGCCCGAGGCCCGAGGGGAGCGAGCCGATGCCTGATTTCTTCGAGACCGACGACATCGTCAAGAGCTACGACGGAGCCATAGTCAGGCGCATCTTCGCCTACGTCAAGCCATACAAGGGCCTCCTGGCGGCGGCGACGCTGACACTGGCCCTGTCCACCATCGGCGAGCTCGTCACGCCGGTACTCGTCCAGCGCTCCATCGACGAGGCCCTCGTCGTTTCGTGGGTCTCTCTGGACACCGAGCTAGCCTCGGGCCCCAGGCTGAGAGGGATAGACGTACCGTCCGACGCGCCGCGAGCCGGCGGCAGGCTGTACCTGCGCTCCGGCGAGCTGGCCTCGCTATCGTCCCGAGTGCGAGAGGACCTCGAACGCGACGGCTCGCTCGACCCGGGCCCGTACTACCTGGCGCAGGTCGTAGACGCCGAGGCCTTGCCGGACGTGGTAGCCGCCGACCTTGGAGTCCCGGGCGGCCCGGTCCTCGCCGACGGCTGGCTCGTCGCGCCGTCGGCCTATGTCGCGTCGCTATCGGCGGAGGACGCCCGAGCGTTGCGCTCCGAGGACCGGCGGGTCGTCCGCCTGTACGGCTGGACCCTCCTCGCCGTCCTGATCGTCGTCCTCTTCTCGACCTTCGCCCAGGCTTGGACCACGAGCCTCATAGGCCAGAACGTGATGAAGGACCTGCGCATGGACCTGTTCAAGCGGACGAGCCGCCGCTCCATAGCCAGCCTGTCCAGGCAACCGGTAGGCCGGCTCGTCACGAGGCTGACGAGCGACGTCGAGACGATCAACGAATTCTTCACGAACGTCGTCGTATCGTTCATCAAGGACCTGAGCCTGATGGCCGGATCCCTCGTCGTGCTGGTCGCGATGAGCCCGCGCCTGGCTTTCATAGCGATCGCCACCCTGCCGCCGGTCCTCGTCGCGACCGGCGTCTCCAGGCGCAAGGCCCGGGACGCGTTCCGCAGGCAGCGGACCTGGCTGTCCAAGGTGAACGCCTTCATAGCCGAGCACATAGCCGGCGTCGCGATCGTCAAGCTGTTCGGTCGCGAGCGGGCCTCTTCCGAGGCCTTCGCGCGCGACGACGCTGAGCTGATGCGGGCGAACCTCGGCGAGATGTACGTGTTCGCGGTGTTCAGGCCGGTCATCGAGTTCCTATCGTCGGTGTCGATAGCCGTGATCCTGTGGTTCGGCGCCGGCTTCCACGGTTCCGCCCTGATCACGCTCGGCACGCTCATCGCCTTCGTCAACCTGATCAGGATGTTCTACTCGCCGCTCCAGGACATCTCCGAGAAGTACACGATGCTCCAGAGCGCGATGGCCGGCGGAGAGCGGGTCTTCAAGCTGCTGGACGACGACGAGCGCATCCCCGACGAGCCGACGGCGAGCCTGACCGTCCCGGTTCGGGGGCGCATCGAGTTCGACCATGTCTGGTTCGCGTACAAGGGCGAGGACTGGGTACTGCGCGACCTGTCGTTCACGGTGGAGCCGGGCGAGACCCTCGCGATCGTCGGCTATACCGGGGCCGGCAAGAGCACCGTCGGCTCGCTCCTGGCCAGGCTCTGGGACCCTCAGCGCGGCGAGATACGGCTGGACGGCGTGCCGATACGGGAGCTGCCCCTCGACGCGCTACGCTCGTCGATACGGCCGGTGATGCAGGACGTGTTCCTGTTCTCCGGCACCGTCGCGGGCAATATCGACCTGGGGCTCGGCCTCGGAGCGGACGATATCCGGAGAGCGGCCGAGGCCGTGCGGGCCGCCGGCTTCATCGAGCGCTTGGAAGGCGGCTACGGCGCCACGCTCGGCGAGGGGGCCGCGACGTTGTCCTCCGGTCAGCGGCAGCTCCTGTCGTTCGCGCGCGTCGTCGCGCACGACCCGGCCATCGTCGTGCTGGACGAGGCGACCAGCTCGGTGGATACCGAGACCGAGCAGCTCCTGCAGGAGGGCCTGGCGGCGATGATGCGCGGCCGGACGACCGTCGCCATAGCCCACCGCCTGTCGACCATACGCCACGCCGACCGCATTATAGTGCTCGCGGACGGCAGGCTGGCCGAGGAAGGCGATCACGATAGTCTTATCGCCAAAGGCGGCATATACTACAACCTGTACCGCCTGCAATACCAAGGGGAGGCTTCCGCCTAATGGAAAAAAGTATCCGATTCAATATCCTGGCTCTGGTCGGTCCAGAGACCGCGGGCGTCGTGAGGCGAGCGGTCGACGAGGTGGGTGGCTGCGACCTGCGCGTCGACGCCGGCGAATCGGCCCTCGTCGCCGTCGAGTCCGGCGATCAGGTGGACCTCGTGTTGCTCGACCCGGACGCCGTCTCGATGGCCACGGCCGACGGCATCGCCGTGCTCAAGGCGGCCTGCCCGAGTTGCGAGATCGCCTTGCTACTCGGCGACCACGACATTACCATGGACGTGGAGCTGATGCGGCTCGGCGCCTACGATTCGTTGCCGAACCCGCCGGGCGTCGATTCCCTGGCCCTTTTGATACGCGGCCTCATGGAGAAGAACGAGACCGAGCGCGAGAACCGCGCCATGGTCGAGGCGATGGGGCAAGGCCGTTCCCAGACGATCATCTCCCATAGCCCCGAGATGGAGAAGGTGCTGTCGATGGCCGCCAGGGCCGCCAAGAGCGACTCGACGGTACTCATAACCGGGGAGAGTGGCACCGGCAAGGAACTGGTGGCCAGGGCCATCCATCTGGCAGGGCCGCGCAAGCACAAGGCCTTCGTTCCGGTGAACATAGCGGCCCTGCCGGAGAACCTGATCGAGAGCGAGCTGTTCGGTCACGTCAAGGGCGCCTTCACCGGCGCGATGGCCGATAGGACGGGGCGATTCGCGCTGGCCGACGGCGGCACGCTGTTCATAGACGAGATAGGCGAGGTTCCGCCGGGCATCCAGGTCAAGCTCCTGCGCGTGCTGCAGTTCGGCTCGTACGAGCGGGTCGGCGAGAACGCGCCGACCGTCTCCGACGTGCGCATCATCGCCGCGACCAACCGCGACCTGGAGGCCGAGGTCCGCGCCGGCAGATTCCGCGCCGACCTGTACTATCGCGTCAACGTGGTACCGGTATCGCTGCCAGCCCTGCGCGACCACCGCGCCGACATACCCTATCTCGTCGAGTACTTCATCAAGAAGTACGCGACCAAGAACCGCAAGCCGGTCAGGAGCATCACCGGCGAGGCGATGGCCAGGATCATGCGCTATCCCTTCCCGGGCAATGTGCGCGAGCTGGAGAACGTGCTCGAGCGTGGCGTCGTGCTATGCCGCGGCGAGTATTTGACCGAGACGGATATTTTCCTACCCGAGGAGCCGAACGGGAGTGGCGACGATACGCCGATGCCGCCGGGGGGCTACGACGAGGTGATGAGCGCCTTCGAGCGCGAGTACCTGGGCAAGGTGCTCGAGCGGAACGCCCATAACAAGAGCGCCGCCGCCCGCGAGCTGGGGATCAACGAGCGGCGCCTCCGCTATCGGCTCAAGGTGCTCGGGATCGAGTAGGGGCTCGGCGAGAGCTAGAAGCCGCCGAGGAACTCCGAGCGCAGGAGCTCCTCGTAGGAGCGTACGGCGCTCCCGGCGGCCTTGAGCTCGTTGAAGACCGCGAGGTCGATGTACTTGACGGCGAGCGGCCGCTCGACCGACAGCCTGGTCGCGCCGTCCTCCCAGACGCTCTCGCTCGGGGACAGCGAGTCGGGCTTGCCATACTTACCCGCCAGCGTGGTGAAGACCGAGTAGTGGTCCATCTCGCGCTCGTTCAGGGCCATGATCATCACGAACAGCCGACCTCCGTAGAACTGGAAGAAGGCGCGCCTGACGAAGGATACGCCGGCGACCTCGATCAGGCTCTCGTCCGGCCTCGGAAGGAGGCTCACGTCCGGGTCGCCGCGGTACGCGAACAGGCCGTCGGCGGCCAGCGCGGCCTTGACCTCGTCCATGCTCATGCCAAGCTCGATGCCCCTGAAGGAACGCGGCACGGCCGCCTCGCCCGACGGAGTGTCCTGGGCGAAGGCCGAGCCTGCGGCCGCCATCAGGGCTACTATCGCTGCGAATAGGGTGGCTCGTCTCATCGCGGACTCCTCGTTACCTGGATAGCGCTATCGAGAGGGCCGTCGACAGCTTGAGCACGTCGTCGTTACCCTTGCGGACCCGCGAAGCGAGCATGACGGCGATGCGGCGGGTAAGCTCCAGCCCGAGCCGCGGGTCGCGAGCGCAGATCGCCTCGAACGAGCGCCTGGTCACCTCGAAGAACACGCAGTCGCTGGCCGCGCCGACCGTCGCGCTGCGCGGCTCGTCGCTGAACATCGACATCTCGCCGAAGACCGGCGCGGTGCCGGCCCTGAGCCTGGTCATGGATTTCTCCGCGTGGCCGAAGCCCTTGCCGGAGATCTTGAGCGTCAGATCCTTCGTCACGTCGACGTCGCCCTCGAGGAACAGGTACATGGTATCCGATTTCTCGCCCTCGTGCATCACCGTCTCGCCCGCCTTGAAGCGCACGAAGCTACCGGAGGCCAGTACGAGGGCGACAGCGTCGGAGGATAGTCCGTCGAGGAGTGAGGTCCTGCGCAGTAGTTCGGCGTCCTTAGCCATGGGTGACGCTTCCGCCGACGACGAAGGCCACGCCGGTGCCGCCGATCACGTAGTCGGGGCCTGGCGCGAGGCGGGCCTTGCCCTCGGGCTTGTCGCCAGAGCCTAGATCTATCGCCGCCTCGGCGAATTTGCGCTTGATGAAGTCGTCGATGGCGCCGGAGCTGTCGGAGAGGAAGCCGGTGAACTCCCCGTGGAGCACCACGTCGTCGACCTCGGCCCGCCTGAGGTGCTGCTCGCTCTCCGCCTTGAGTATGGCGGCGCGCACGGCGACGTCCCTGGCTATCGACTTGACGGCCAGGGCCGCGAGTCTCGTGCGTTCGTCGGCGTTGGCTTCCCCGGAACCGCCCGATTCGTCGGGCAGGAGTATGCACGAGCGGCACTGCTGGACCGAGGCTTTGCGGAGCACCGACTCCAGGGTATGGTCGCCGCGGACGAACCTGAGGTCCACGTCCGGGTGGGCCGACCTGATGGCGTCGAAGCGCTCGGGCTCGAGCCCGTTGATCAGCACTATGGGCGCGCCGCGAGACTCGGCCTCGAGTCCATCGAGCACCGCGTCGGCATGGACGTTCCAGCCACAGACGACGAAATGCCCCTTGAGCCGTATGTCCTGCAAGCCCTTGCCCTCCCTGATGCGGCGCTCGACGAAGATCGAGGCCACGGTACCCGAGACGATGGCGCTCAGCACGAAGCCGCCTATCATGAACGCCATCGCCGCCGCCTTGCCGAGGGCGCTCGCCGGGTACGTGTCTCCATAGCCTACGGTCGCCAGCGTCACGACCGCCCACCACAGACCGTCAATCGGTGTCGAGATGCCGCCGGCCGGATCGGTGCGCTCCATGGCCCATACGATCAGGCCGAAGGCGACGATGGCGCCGAAGAAGGCGGCGAACAGGGAGACGAGGCCGGAGCGGCTCGTCTCCATGGTGACGCGGCGTAGCGACGCTACGAGGGTAGGCGCCGTGAGCCGCGTCCCGCCGCGCCTGGCCGATTCGCGCGCCGCGTCGATCTTCGTGGTGGTACTCATCACCTCCTCAATATCGGCAGGAGGCCGTTGCCCGATGAGCCGCCATGTCGGCAGGAGCGGCGCGGGTCCCTTGCATTACCCCGGAGACGCGTATAGGCTTCCGTTCTCGGAGGTCGCGTGGATACAGAGTTCGATCCTATAGCGGAGCCGCGCGTGGTCTACGAAGGCGACGGCGTGATCGTGGTCGCCAAGCCATCCGGCATGCACTGCGCTCCGGCCGGGCGGCTCGCTCCGGCCGGCCCTGGCTCTACCCTCAGCGACTGGCTGTTCGAGCGCTATCCCATGGCGGCCGCGGTGGCGGGCCGGGGTAGGGGCGAGGGTGGGCTACTGCATCGGCTCGACGGCGCCACCTCGGGTCTCGTGGCGTTCGCGACCGACGACGGGAGCTTCGCCGCGATGAGCGCCGCGGCGGCGCGCGGCGCCTTCGTCAAGACCTATCGCGCGCTATGCCTCCCGGCTCCGGTCGGCCTCGCCGGTTCGCGGCCGGAGCTGTACGCGCCGCCTGGAGCCGATCCTGACCGTTGGCGCTCCTGCCTGCTCCGAGGCGACGCCCCGGCCCTGGCGTCGATGCTGGCCGGCGCGTCGATCGAGAGCCGCTTCAGGCCCTATGGCCCGGGAGCGGCCCGCGTCGCCTGCGCGACGATCGGGCCCGGGCCAGCGTCTCGCGCCAAGGACTGGACTCGCGACTCGTACCTCAGCGACGTCGTAACCGCTCGGCCGTTCTCGTCGGGGCTCCTGGTCGAGGTACGGCTCGCGCGCGGCTTCAGGCACCAGATCCGCGCGCATATGGCCTGGCTTGGACTGCCGCTCGAGGGCGACGACCTATACGGCGACGGCGGGAACCGGGCCGCCGAGCTACGGCTCCGGGCCTTCAGGCTGTCGTTCCCGTCGCCCCGAGGCTCGGGGCCCGTCGTCGTCGAGCTAACGGAGCCTTGCTAATACGCCATTCGCCGGATAGGATTACGGATATGGCCAGCGCATCGACGTTCGAAGCCCTCGTCCTCGATCTCAGCCCCTCGGAGCGCTCGGAGATGCTCGAGCGGCTCCAGCGCTCGTGCACGGTCTCGACCGAGCCGCTGTTCGAGCGGGGACACCTCCAGGAGCCGCGCATCGATTACCGGGCCGCCTATAGTGAGCTGGGCTTGGTGACGCGCATCATTATCACCCTGCGGTCGATCTTCGGCGGCGGCAGCAAGGAAGACCTCGTCAAGGAACGCTTCCTCAAGGCCATAGTCAAACGCGTCGAGTCGACGAGCGCGGGGTTGATCGACGCGAAGCGGCGCGTGCTCCAGGAAGCCTTCTATCGGGAGCTCGCGACCCTCAGGCAGGCTGCCAGGTACTTCTACGACCTCCTCGATCGCACTCTCGAGAAGAACCGAGCGCCGTTCTTCGCGTTCCTCGCGTCCCTGGAGTTCGAGGAGATACACCGGGAGCTATCGACCGACGCGGACCCGTATCTCGTCGCCGAGCAGAACTCGACCATGCTCGACTCCGACGTGCGCATAGCGGTCCTCGCGGCGATGGAGTCCGCGCTCGGCCGCATCGATGAGGATAAGCGCCGCCTGATGTACAAGGACGTGCGCAATCTCCACGTGCTCAAGAGCCTTTCGAGCTTCCTGTTCGATCGCATGCTCGCGGCGTTTCAGACCAATGTCTCCGGGCTCAAGGAGCTGTCGATGTACGCGGCCGCCGAGCAGCTCGCGGAGCTCGCGGCGATACTCTGCTCGCTGGACCAGCCGCCCTCGGCCCGGTTGATGGAAGCGATCCTAGGCTTCGAGCTGAACGACGACGTTGGCCGGGAGGGCTTCGACCTCGACGAGGCGGTTACAACCGAGCTCGCCAGCGCTGAAAAGGCCCTCGCGGCCATTCGCGGCTTCAACGCGAGGGTGCCCATCGAGGACATCCTCAAGGTCGCCAACGAAGACCCGAACTGGCAGTGCGCGACCACGGGCGGCGGCGAGGACTGGTTCGCCATCTTCAAGTCGTATTGGCGCGAGCGGATCGACCGCCGATACCAATGCTTCTCCGCGGAGCGGCGTATCGCCCAGCTCGATTCCGATATCCAGGCCCTCGTCGGCAGGGACGCCCCGACCTGGTTCCAGTACCTGTCCGAGTCCGGCGGCGAGCGGATCCCGCCGATGCGCTACGCGAGGGCGCTACGCTTCCTCGAGGCGTTCTACCATCATACCTTCCTGAGCGACATCAACAAGTCGCTCAAGCTGGTGCTGCTCGAGGGTGAATTCTACAAGCGCGACAATAGGCTCGACTTCACCGACGCGTACAACGAGATCCTGCAGATTGGCGATGGTCTCAAACGCCTGGACTCGAGGCTGTCGCCGGACGGGGAGCTCGGCGGCGCCTACGGCCAGGCGCGCACGGAGCTGTCGTCGGTGCAGATCAAGCGCCGTAAGATAGACTCCGCCGTCAAGGCGGCGGATACCGAGGCGGAGGCCTTGCTGTCCAAGTCGGCGGACGCGATGAGGCGCATGAATGAGATCCTCAAAGCCATCCTCTCCCGGGAGACCCGCGGGCGCTACGACTCGCTATCGAACCTCGGCCGCATCGAGGGCAAGGCGAACAAGGAGTTCCAGAAGAGCCTTGAATCTTCCAAGGACAAGCTCGAGAAGGCGAACTTCCTGCTTTCGGAACTGATCAAGACGGCTGTCGGCGGCCTGGATCAAGCGTGAACGCACTCGGGACGACCGGAGCCTGCTCCGAGGCGCTACACCTACCGCTCCGCGGCGCGAACGCCCCTGTTGCCGTTATGAGCCTGGCGGCCGCAGGCGACATGGGCTTCGGCGACGACGGCAACCGTTCGAGGCGACGAGCCTGGCTGGCCGCGCGGGGCTTCGATCCCGGGGCGGCCGCGTCGGTCGACTTGGTGCACTCGAGGACGGTGCTCGAGGCCCTCGAGCCGTCGGGCCAAGTCGGCCGCGAGGCGGACGGCCTCGTGACTAGCGGTGCCGGTCCCGTCCGCGTCCTCGTGATGACGGTCGCCGACTGCATGCCGATCTTCGTTTACGACCGGGACTCGGGCGCCTTCGGGCTCCTCCATTCTGGCTGGAAGGGGACGGGCATCCTGGCCGAGGCGGTCCGGCTCATGGGGCGGCTCTACGGTTCCAGGCCCGGGAGCCTGAGCGTCGCCTTCGGACCATGCATCGGTTCGTGTTGCTACGTGGTCGACGAGGCCCGGGCTCGCGCCTTCGAGTCGGAATTCGGCTCTACAGCGGTCGATAGGCCGGACGGAAGGCCCCGGCTGAACCTCGTCGAGGCGAACCGGGCGCTGGCCGACGCGCTCGGGCTGGTCGACCCATCGATCGCCGGCGACTGTACCTGTTGCGACGGCCGCTTCGGCTCCTTCAGGCGGCAGGGACCGTCGTCGTTCACCAGGATGGCCGTGGCCATCGGGCATACGGAGTCGGTATGACCGCAACCCGCGGCCTCAGATGCGCGATACGCGTTCATAGATGCGTGTCGCGCGGTCTCGCGTGCGCTCTGGCGCTATCGGCCGCCTGTGTCGCGCAGGCTCAAGCTGGCCTCACGCCCTTCAACCCGCCCGAGGGTCGAGTCATCGTCACCGAGCGATCGGACTTCTCGCGCTACGAGGACGGCCGCTACGTCGGACATGCCTACCGGGAGGCGAGGCTCGACCTGTCGCTGACCAGGACCGCCGAGGGCCTGGCCCGCTACTCGGGCGAGGCCCTCGTACTCGAGGAGACGATGCGCGATGAGAGGGCGGTGGCCAGGCGCCTCGACGAGGCCGTGCCGGTTGAGTTCACCGCCGGGCCGGACGGTACGCTACGCTTCTCGGTCGACCGAGGCTATCCGATACTCCGCGGAGTGCCGACCTCGCCACCCGAGGACGTGGCCATAGGCGGCCGCTGGACTGGCTATGGCTCGGTCGTCGTCAGGCCACGGCCCGGCCATAGCGCGACGAGGGTGCGGGTGCTCGTCGAGTACGAGTATCGAGGCCCCACGAACTACGCCGGTCGCGCCGCCGAGGCGATCAGGGCGCGCTACGCCGTCCGATACGACGGGCGCGATCCCTCGGGCGACCCGGATATGAGCGGCGCCACCGGCGGCCGTACCGCCGATATCGTCATCGACGCCGAGGACGGCTCCACGCTGTTCATCCGCGAGACGATCGATGAGAGCTATACCTATCGAACGTATCCGACCGTCAGGCTCAAGGGTTTCATCCTGCATTTCCATCGCGGCAGCTTACCCGGGGACCGGGATCGGGTCGTCGCGACGATCACCGGCGCGCCCTTGTCGTCGCCATCG
>ENA-UOWO01003920-UOWO01003920.1-activated-sludge-metagenome-genome-assembly--contig:-NODE-3920-length-16822-cov-4.785591_pt1 | contig 16822 bp, 18 predicted proteins | sample MGYA00238148_ERZ761564 | MGnify/ENA primary metagenome ERZ761564 (study PRJEB28885, sample SAMN05720194) | activated sludge metagenome | isolation source: Anaerobic digester | place: USA...
GGGCAACAGAGTGTCGCTGGACCCGCGAGATTTCGAAACGCTCCGAACTTCATTTATCCATGTGCGGGCGCGGTTTCGCCAGAGCCCGGATATGAGACCCCGCGAAGCCTTATGAAATATCCGGGCTAGCCGCCGAAGCAGCAGCTTCGCGACGAATTACTCCCAGGTAAGCTCCCACGGCCTTTCCGGCCCGTGATTTCCAAGCTGGTAATGTAATCGCTCGGTTTGGTCCGTGCCGGCAAGTGGGCTGCGATCTTCTGATACAGCGGGTCCTGCCAGTCCACCATCCCGTCGATGTAGGCCGACTTCGCCGTGGCCACGATGTCCACCAATCCGGCCTCCTTGGCCATCCGTTCCGTTTCCGAAACCAGCACCGCTCCAGCCACACAGCCGATCAGCGCTTCCACACTCTCGGCCACGGCCGCTGGCAGCGGCTTGAGCAGCGCCAGGTCCGACACCGCCACCCGCCCGCCCGGTTTCAGCACCCGCGCGATCTCTCGCCACACTTGCGGCTTGTCGGGCGAGAGGTTGATGACGCAATTGGAAATGACGACGTCCACGCTCGCATCGGCTACCGGCAGATGCTCGATTTCGCCCAGCCGAAACTCGACGTTCTCCAACCCCGTCCGTTCACGATACGTCCCGATGTTCTTCCGCGCCTTGCTGAGCATCTCAGGCGTCATGTCCACGCCGATGGCCCGTCCGGTCGGCCCCACCTTCCGGCCGGCGATAAACACGTCGAAACCGCCGCCGGCTCCCAGGTCCAGAACGACTTCGCCGGGTTTGAGCGCCGCCAGGGCGTTAGGATTCCCGCACGAAAGGCCCATGTTCGCGCCCTCGGGCAACGCAGCCAGTTCGTCAGCGCTGTACCCGATATGCTTGGCCAGATCCTCGGAAGCCACCGGCGTCGAACCGCAGCAGGTCGGCGCCGTACCGCAGCACGAACCACCGCTCACGGCAATCTTCCCGTAGCCTTCCCGGACCTTCTGCCGCACCGATTCCGAGTCGATAGGGGACCTCGAATCACTCATAGCACTCTCTCTTTCGTTATCTCACGGTTCGTTACCGTCATCTGAAGTCCAAGCGACGCTCCCTCGTCAGGCCCCAATCAAGCGTCCAATATCCTGGGGGCTGCACAAACACCCCTTCGCGACAATACTGGTGAAGACGCCTGATTTCAGCGCGTCCGTCGACTCCAACAGCGCTTTGATGGTGGCACTGATCGCGATTGAGGGCAGGCTCACCCGCGCGACGACCAACGCCCGCAAATCATTGATCGAAAAAGCGTTGAGATTGTACGCGAGTCCGGCGGCAATGCTCAGTGGACCGTGGATTGCTTTCACCAACTCGCGCACTTCCTCCAGCGTGCTCACCGCCGTCACAAACACCAGGTCCGCGCCCGCCTCCAGATACAGATTGCCCCGCCGGATGGCCTCTTTGATCCCATCTGCTCTCGACGAAAACGTCTTCAGCGCGTCGGTTCTGCCGTTGATCCGTAGGCATCAGGCATGACCAGCGTCTCGTTGGCCGTCAGCAAATCTTTCAGTCTCGTGCTCGGGTTCATAACAGTCGTGGTTCTGTTCGGTCAGTCGCTGACGCCGCCCCACGGGTTCGCCACCATCGTGTTCCTCACTTGCCCCTCACCCCAGACGCGTCAAACCCTCCGGTAGTGTCTCGACAGGTCCACGCCCGCTTCCGCCATCACCTTGACCGCGTGCGGATTCATCCCGTGCTTTTCGATGCCTGCCGAATGCGACTCGATGACGCCATCCTTCAGGTGGCGCGCCCAACCCTCGGCCATCTGGCTCCGACAAGAGTTTCCGGTGCAGAGAAAGAGAATCTTCATTTTTGACATTGGCGCCGGCAGATCGCGCTAGGATCGAGTTTCAGTATCTGCTTGAGTCGCTTCTTGTCTTCCGCGATCCGCTCATCTTCCGCCAGGGAGTCGCAAACCCACTCCAGCGCCCGGCGAACGGGCACCGATGCCTTTTTGCCCGACAGCGAGTAGTAAACCCAGCGGCCGTTCTTGCGCGAACCCACCAGCCCCGCCTGGCAAAGAATCGACAAGTGCTTGGACATGGTGGAAGGGGCCAGCCCGAACAACTCCGTGATCTGGCAGGCGCACAACTCTTGCTCCCGCAGCGCCAGCAGCATGCGGACACGGTTCGCGTCCGCCAGCGCCTTGGTGAGGTTCATGAACTCGCGCATTGCGAGCACTATTCGCCATATAGCGAACAATGTCAAGCACGAGCGCAACGTCACCGCAGACAGTCACCGGGAACACGGAGCGGGGAGGATCACCGAGGCATTCCAGGGAATGGGCTCGCCGGGACCATTGCGGACGTTTGCCGACACACAGTACGCCGAGATGTTGCCGCAACGTGCCGCACGCAGAAACGGATCAACATGCTTTTCAACACCGTGAACATTGGTTTCTCTGACATGTTGGGCGCACCGGCTGGAGGCGGCGGCGACAGGGGGCGAAGCGGGCCCGGAGCTGAGGAAAGAAGGGCGTGTGCATAGACAAGTATATATACTTGTCAACACTTGACGTTCAGCTTAAACTGGCGCTCATGAAAACATCCCGTGCCTCCCTTCCCCTGTCTGCCCGCTATCGGGAACTGCGGCGAAGCCTCGCCCGCCTGGGGTACATCAGCCAGGGCTCGGTCCTGGATCGAACCACCCTCTCTCCACCCCGTAGCGGTTATCAGTGGACGCGCAAAGTCGGTCAAAAGACAATCACCGTCGCTTTGAGTCGGGACCAATACCAAGCGCTGAAGCAAGCGGTGGCCAACGCGCGGACCCTCCGGAAGATCGTCGCCGAGATGGAATGCGTCTCCCGGCGGATCCTCTTTGAAACACTCCCCGACACTCGCCGTCGCAAGCGGCTGTCCAAGAGAGTCTTAGGCCTAATCTAAGCGCCATTCAGAACTGACCCCTTTGCGGGCTCTGGGAATTCGCGGCACTTGCTGATTAGGTTTTGCCCGGGGCTTTGCTACGCTGGGAGATTCAAGGGCCAGGCGCAAGAAGAAGGCCACGCCTGGCGGCGTGGCCTTTTCAAATTGGAACCAGCTATTGGATGAATGAGGTCAGTCAGGCTGTTTGTTCGGACCAATCGCCGAGTTTGATGTATTCCTTGACCTTACGTCGTTCGTACCGGTGTTTTTTCTGTTTACCCGGGCGGTCATCGACGTGAGGGAATGGATGTTTGGGGTTGCTGACCGCATTGGCGATGATGTCGTTTGACTTTGGCATAGTGCTGGACTGGATTGAACCTGAGGGAGGGGAGGAGTTCCCCCGGCGTTCCCACCATCCTGTGGTTTCGCCTTGTTTTGCCTGCTGCATGGCCACTCAGGCTCCACGTGCACAGTGGTATCGACACGTGCCTGCCGATTTCGTTCAAGCGGCTTTACAGAGGCTTCCTCTGCCGGGTTCGAGCGAACGCGCCGCACTGCCACTCGCGTTCCACGCGCGTCGTTACCAACTTGAGGCCCAGGCGCTCATACGCCTTGAAAACATCGCGAAACTCGACGGCCAGAATGCCCGCCAAAACCAGCCGCCCCTCGGGACGCATCCACCGCGCAATCCGCTTGGCCTCAACCATCAGCAGATCGGTTGTCAGATTCGCGCAAACGACATCAAACCGGGCGCCCGGCTCGATCGGGGGACACCGGAGATCACCCCGCAGAAACCGCGCTCGTGCGGCCACGTTGTTCGCGCGGGCATTGGCCCGGGCCGCCTTGATCGAGGCCGGATCGAAGTCGAAGGCGAGGATCGGTCTGTAGCCGAGCTTGGCGGCGGCGATGGCCAGGATGCCGGACCCCGTCCCGGCGTCCAGGAGCGATGGCGGATGCGCCAGGTTGCGGCAGGCCACGATCTGTTCCAGGCAGAACCGGGTTGTGGGGTGCTGGCCTGTTCCGAAGCTCAGTCCGGGATCGAGGGTGACAACGGCCTGGGCGGCCTTGGGGGTTCGCCGGCTCCAGGACGGCTTGAGCAGGAGGGCCTGGCCGATCTCGATCGGACGAAAATGGCGTTTCCAGGCGTTCACCCAACTCTCGGCTCGAAGCCGGCGCAGCCGGAGCCGGCCGGGGCCGACGTCGAGGCCCTCGGCGCGCAGAAGCGCCAGACCGCGCAGCACGGCGTTCTTCCTGGCGTCGGTCCACCGGTGTTTCCGATCAAGGTAGACGGTGACCTTTGTCGCCGGCCTGTCCTGGGCAGTGTAGAGCACGGGCGTCAGGCCGGACACCCGCTCGAGGAGCGCCGCCACGGCTTCCTCGGCCTCGTTGGAGGTGACAATGGAAATCTCGATTAAATCGGCTGTCATCGAAATGCGGTCTACAGGCTTGTAGGCGGGGCCCCGAGGGCCGCATTCTGAGCGTCGATGATGCGGTTGACACCCGCGCGTCCGAGGGCCAACAAGGCCTCGAGTTGCGGCTGGCTGAAGGTATTGCGCTCGCCGGTCCCCTGAACTTCAATGAACTCGCCCCGCCCGGTCATGACCAGGTTCATGTCCACATCCGCCTTCGAGTCTTCCTCGTAGTTGAGATCGAGCAGGACGCGTTGGTCGACGATGCCGAGGCTCACGGCGGCGACCGAATCGGCCAGTGGGTTCGCGGTCAGCTTGCCATCGGCCAGGAGTTTCTGAATGGCCAGGTGCAAGGCCACGTAACTGCCCGTGATGGCAGCCGTGCGCGTGCCGCCGTCGGCCTGCAACACGTCACAGTCGATCCAGACAGTTCGCGCTCCCAGCCGGCCCAGTTCGACCGCCGCCCGCATGGCGCGCCCGATCAGTCTCTGAATCTCCTGCGAGCGTCCGTCGAGTCGGCCCTTGCTGATATCGCGCGGTTTGCGGTCGAGCGTCGAGTAGGGGAGCATCGAGTACTCGGCGGTGATCCAGCCGCCGGGCACGCCCTGCTCCTTCATCCAGCGCGGGATCGTCTCATCGATCGTGACGCCGCAAATGACCCGCGTGTTGCCCCAGGAAACCAGAGTCGATCCCGTGGCATGGGGCGCGATGCCGTTCTGGAAACTGATCGGACGCAGTTCGTCGTCGCGGCGTCCGTCACTCCTCGGCGGTTGAACTCCCGCTGGACTGCGGGTGGCGGGATTGTCGGTGTTTGGTTGCACTTCCACAACGGCGGACATTAGTCAGGCCCGGGCGGGCAGGCAATGAGGAAACCGCCGGCAGATCTGACTTTGAGCGCAGGCAGCGCAGGCGCCGGACCGAGGTATAGACTTGGCAGCGGGCGGGAGACTGCCCGCCCGGCCTGCGGTCGCGGCGTGAGGGTCAAACTGCGAATCGCTGTCTCCACGCGGCGAGGTCTGGATATTGCGGGCCATGGGGATTATGGTCGCCGCCGATGAAGGCAAAGGGCATGGTATACTTTGTGGGCGCGGGCCCCGGCGATCCGCAACTTTTGACCCTGCGGGGGGCAGCGTTGCTGCGTCGTGCGGATGTTGTGGTCTATGACGGGCTGGTGCGCCCCGATTTGCTCAGGCTGGCGCCGCCCGCCGCCGAGCGCATCGAGCGCACCGAGGAGCGATTCCCGGACCAGGCCGCGCTGGGCGCCCTGCTGGCGGCGCGGGCCAGCGCCGGCCAGTGCGTGGTCCGGCTTCAGGGAGGCGACCCGCGTGTTTCGGGCCAGGGCGGCGCGGAGGCGCAGGGGCTGGGGGCGGCGGAGGTTCCATTCCAGGTTGTGCCTGGGGTTGCTTCGATCGCATCGGCGCCCGACCGATCGGGCGCTTCGGCGTCCGAGGAGCCGACGCCGAAGGCGTCGAACAGGCGGGAAGACATGCCGCTTCTCGGCCAGCGTGTGGTGGTGACACGCGCGCGCAAGCAGGCGTGCGAATTCGTCCAACTTCTTCAGGAACGGGGCGCGCAAGTGCTCGAAGTGCCGTGCATTCGGATTGTGCCGCCAACGGAACGGGAGCCATTGATCGAGGCGATCGCCGGGCTGGGGTGCTATGAGTGGCTGATTTTCACCAGCGCCAACGGAGTCACGGCTTTCTTCGATCATTTCTTCATGGCGTTTGACGATCTGCGCGATCTCGGGGCGGTGCGTTTGGCGGCGGTCGGCCCCGCCACGGCTGGCAAGCTGAAGGAACTGCATCTCAAGGTCGATCTGATGCCCAAGGAGTACATCGCGTCGAAGATCGCCAGGGCACTGTGCAAGGAGCAGAGTCTCGAGAATATACGCGTGCTCCTGTTGCGCGCAGAGGCCGCCAACGCCGATCTGCCCAGGCTGCTCGAAGACATGGGAGCGATCGTGGATGACGTGGCCTGCTACGGCACGGCGTGGGAGACCGAGGATGCGGCGGGGCATGGGGCGCTCCTGGCGGAGACCGGGGCGGATTGGATCACGTTCACCAGCGGCTCGACAGTCGAGAGCTTCAATGCGCGTTTCGATCTGCCGGCGCTGATGCGCCGGTTTCCGAAGCTGCGCCTGGCGACGATCGGTCCCGAGACCAGCAAAGCCCTCGAGGCGCTGTCGCTGCATCCCAGCATCGAGGCCAAGAGGCATACGATCGAGGGTCTGACATCCGCCCTGGAGCGGGCCAGGCGAACGGTCTGAACCCCTGCGAGCGAGGGTTGTTGGATGAGGGCCGGGCGGGGAACTGTTCGGACACGGTCTCGATCGAAGCGGGTGAACGTTAATAATCTTGACCGGCGAGGCATGTGGCCACTAATGTCCGCGGCGTGTTAGGCAGCTTTCATGTTCGCGCAACTTAAAGGCCTGTTCTCCAACGATATTGGCATCGATCTCGGGACGGCGAATTCGCTCGTGTACGTCCGGGATCGGGGGATTGTGCTTCGCGAGCCGTCGGTGGTGGCGATTCAGGCTGGCACCAACAACGTGCTGGCCGTAGGCGAGGAGGCCAAGCGGATGCTTGGCAGGACCCCGGGCAACATTATCGCCATTCGGCCGATGAAGGATGGAGTGATCGCGGATTTCGATGTCACCGGGGCGATGCTTCGGCACTTCATTCAGCGGGTGCACCATCGGAAACTGATCGCGCCGCGTGTTGTGGTGGCCGTCCCATCGGGCATCACAGAGGTCGAGAAACGGGCGGTCAAGGATTCGGTGACCCACGCCGGGGCGCGGGAAGTCTATTTGATCGAGCAGCCGATGGCGTCGGCGATCGGCGTTGGCCTGCCCGTGCATGAACCCGCGGGCAATATGATTGTCGACATCGGCGGCGGCACATGCGAAATGGCCATCATCTCACTGGCCGGCATCGTGTTCAGCCGCAGTCTGCGCGTGGGAGGCGACGAGTTCGACGAGACGATCGTCGCGCACATGAAGCGTGCCCACAACTTAATGATTGGCGAACGTACGGCGGAAGAAATCAAGATTCGAGTCGGATCGGCTTATCCTCTGGAGCAGGAATTGACCATGGACGTGAAGGGACGCGACCTGAGCACAGGTCTGCCCAAGACAATCACGGTGCGCTCCGAGGAAATCCGGGAAGCCCTGAAGGAACCTCTTTCCAGCATTTTGGAGGCCATTCGTATCACCTTGGAACGGTGCCCGCCCGAGTTGGCGGCGGACCTCGTCGATCGAGGCGTCGTCATGGCAGGTGGCGGGGCGCTCCTGCGGGGAGTGGATCGTCTGGTGGCCGAGGAGACCTATCTCCCGGTCCACATTGCGGACGATCCGCTCACGGCAGTTGCCGAGGGGACCGGACGGGTCCTGCAAGAGCTCCAATTCCTGAAGCGCGTTGCTTCTTCCTCCACCTAAGGCGGTCTGCACGAAGACCGGGCGTTCGCCCCGCACAGCAGTTACGGGGTAACGAATGTTTAGAAGGCCGTATCCTTTGGCCTTTGTGGTGGTCTTGGCGCTGGTGCTGGTGATCCTGAACCTGCCACAGGCCGTCGCCACGAAGGCGAAACTTGCAGTAGGCAGCCTCTTTCTGCCTCTGTTCGGTCTTGCCACCTTGACGCGCGACCTCGGGCAGCAGGCCGGCAAGCACCTCCCGCCCCCCAGCGCGCTCATCGCCGAACTCGATCGGACCCGTCGCGAGAATCGCGAACTGCGGGTGCTGATGGCCCAGGGAGACGAGGCCCTTCAGGAGAACGACCGGCTGCGACAACTGCTTGGCTGGAAGCCGCAGCTTCCCTGGACAACCAAGCCCGCCCGCATCATCGCACGGGACACCGCAAACTGGTGGCGCACCGCCCGGATCGACCGAGGCACGCGCGACGACCTCAGGCCGGACCTCCCCGTGGTGAGCGCCGATGGCCTGGTCGGCAAGATCGCCGAGGTCGGACTCACCACCGCCGAGGTCGTGTTTGTCGGCGACCCGAAATGCCGGGTGGCGGTGGTTGTGCGTGAGACGTCCGAGCACGGCGTACTTTCGAGTTCCTCGGTGGGTGTTCTCGACCATCGCCTGGTGGACCTCACCCATCTGCCGCGTCACACCGCGCTCAAGCCTGGCCAGCGCGTCTTCACCAGCGGGCTCGGCGGCGTCTTTCCAGCCGGTTTGCCCGTGGGAACAATCGTCGATCACCGCAGCGTCGGATACGGCCTCTACACCGAAGCGCGGGTTAAACTGTCGACCGACACGAGCCGGCTCAACGAGGTCTTGGTCCTGTTCCCATGAACGGCCCCCAGACACTCATCCTGCTGGTGCTCGCCCTGCTCGGCGTGTTCGCCGAGGCCGTGGTTGATTTTCCCCGAATCTGGCTGCGCACGCAATTTGATGTTCTGCCTCCGCTGGTGGTTTACGCGTCCCTCACCGGCGGGGTTGGCACCCTTGTCCTGCTCGCCACCGTGGGCGGACTTTGCGCCGACGCGCTCTCGGGCAATCCGATGGGCGTGAGCGTCCTGCCCCTGTTCTGGGTGGGGCTGGCGCTCCATTGGCGGCGCGAACTGATTCTGCGGGACCTGCCTTACGCGCAATTCGTCCTGGGCGGGATGGCCGCGGCGGCCGTCCCGGTTCTCACGCTGGTGGTGCTCCTGACCTTGGGAGAGAACCCGCTGCTCGGGTGGGGAACGCTCTGGCAACTCCTGATCGTCACGATCGGAGGGGCCGCCCTGACGCCGCTCTGCTTCAGCGTCATGGAAACGTTGGGGCGCGCGTTCGCCTATCAACCGTCGAGGGCAACCCCCTTTCCCGCCAACCGCGAGATCAAACGCGGACGTTACTAGCCGTGCTGTTTTTCGACCAATTCCGCAAGGGCGGCCAGCGCCTCCAGACGCTGGCGATCGGCATCACGCTCGGTTTGCTCCTGCTCCTGGCCGGCTTGTGGCACATCCAGATCGTCTCGGCCAAACGCTATCGCGCCAGTCTCGAGACTCAGACCTACCGGACCGTCCGCATCCCGGCCACCCGCGGCAAGCTGCTCGACCGGGACGGGCGGGTGCTTGCCGAGAACCGCCCGAGCTACAATCTCAACCTCTACCTCGAAGAACTCCGCCCTCAGTTCCAGGAGGCGTTCACCAAAGCCCGCGCCGGACGCAGACTGACGCGAGCCGAGCGCGCGCAGCTCGCCGTGGCTGTCCGCTGGCTGGTCGCCAGCAATACAATCGACGGCATCTCGCGCTTCCTCGGCGAAACGAGCACAATCACCGACCGCGACTTCGGCTGCATCACCACCAGTGGCCCTATCGCCCCTTGGCCGTTCGGGAAAACCTCAGTCCCGCCCAAATTGCGCGGTTCATGGAGAACGCGCCGAACCTCCCGGGGCTCGATATCGAGGTGCAGCCGCTGCGCCACTATCCCTGCGGCTCGATGGCGGGGAACCTCCTCGGATACCTGACCCGGGACGACATGGCGCGGGACGATGAGGAGGGCGGATTCAGTTACAGCCTTCCCAGCTACGAGGGTGCCGTGGGCCTGGAATACCTCTTCAACGACGCGCTGCGGGGAAAGCCCGGCACCAAATCGGTCGTGGTCAACAGTCTCTGTTACCGCGAGGGCGAGATGATCTGGCTCACGGCCTCGCCGGGGCACAATGCGGTGCTCGCGCTCGATCTCCCGATGCAGCAGGCCGCCTTCGAGGCGCTCCGCTCGCTCGGCCCAGGCACCCGTGGCGCTGTGGTTGTCATGGATGCGACGAACGGCGACGTGTTGGCCATGGTCTCGAGCCCGGCCTACGATCCCAACGAGTTCGTCAGCCCCCTCTCGCACGACCGCTGGGCCGTCCTCAACGATCCGCGTCTGCGCCCCATGTTCAACCGTGCCACACAGGGCGCTTACAACCCCGGCTCAATCTTCAAAATCATCACCGCACTCGCCGCGCTCGAACACGGCCTCGATCCGCATGCCCAATTCCAGGTTCAACCCGATCCCCGGCGCCCCGGACGCGGAGCGGTCTTCCTTGGACGCCGGAAGATTGACGACACGGCCCCCCCGGGAGACTACGACTTCAAGCGGGCATTCAAGCAATCGAGCAATTCCTACTTCGTCCAGGTCGGTTTGCAGGCCGGACGCGACCGGCTGCTCGCCATGGGCCAGCAATTCCTGCTCGGCAGACACTTCGGTCTGGGGACGCGCCAGGAAGTCAGCGGCTACTTCCCGTCTCCGCAGGATGTCCTTGGGCTTTGGACTGAAGGCAACGTGGCCAATGTGTGCATCGGCCAGGAGATCACCGTCACCCCGCTCCAGATGGCGGTCATGACCGCGGCCGTTGCCAACGGCGGCAAGCTGCTCCGCCCCCGACTGGTTCACCGCCTCGAACGGGCCGAGCCTGGACCGGAAGGCGTCGTGGCCAAGTCTTTCCCACCCCGCCTGCTTGGCGAACTCAAGGTCAACGCGCGCTCACTGGCCACCGTGCGCGAGGCGATGCTGGCCGATACCGAGGAGCCGGGCGGCACAGGCTTCGCGGCTTTCCAGCAGAAAGACTCGGTGACAGGCCAAGTCACCCCGCGAATCCCCGGCTTCCGCGTCGCGGGCAAGACAGGCACGGCCCAGGTGAAGAAGGGGGCGACCGTGATCGACCATATCACATGGTTCGTCGCGTTTGGTCCCTATGACAACGCCCGCTACGCAGTGGTCGTCATGGTCGAAAGCGGGGATTCGGGCGGCCGCACGTGCGCGCCGGTCGCCTGCCAGGTCTTTCAGGCCCTCAAGCAGCGGTTCGAGCCGGCTCCGGACGCGGCGCCGCGGTTGGCTTCCCGCGATTAAGATGCGCACGCTGCCCCTCAAGCCGCAGACAGCCGAGGTCGATTGGCCGATGATCCTGGCCGTGCTGGGCCTGATGACGATCGGGACGTTGTTCATCGCGAGCACCACCCTGGCGCGGGAAGGCGCCGAGACTCTGCCCTGGCACAGACAGGAGCATTACAAACAGTTGATCTGGTATGCGGCGGGGACGGGCTTGGGCGTCGCCGTGTGCTGTCTGGGTCACAGCTCGATCGCGCGCTGGTCGCTGGTCTGTTACTGGGTCTCCATCCTCCTCCTGGTCGCGGTCCTCATCCCCGGGATCGGGACCCAACACGGATGGGGAGCCCGGCGATGGATCGATCTGGGGCCTTTCCAGTTCCAGCCGTCCGAGGTCGCCAAGTTGACCTTCCTTCTGATGATGGCGCATTACCTGAGCCGACCCGCCGCGGAACTGCGGCAGCCCATGACCTTCGTGAAGGCCCTGGGGATGAGCCTCCTGCCCTGCGCGCTCATCCTCAAGGAGCCTGATCTGGGCTCCGCGCTGGTGTTTGTTCCGATGGGACTGGCGATGATGTTCGTCGCGGGAGTCCCGGGCCGCTTTCTCTGGCGCCTCATCGGAGGCGCAGGTCTCATTGTTGTCCTCCTGCTCGCCGACATTCTCATCGCGCCATCCGAGTGGCAGATCAAGCTCGAGCCTTACCAGCGCCGCCGCCTCATGGTCTATTTCGGAGTCAACTTCGTTCCGCCCCAAGCTTCAGAGGCGGAACGCCAACGCGCCCTCAAGGAATATCGGGACGCCTCGCACAACGTTCAACAGGCGCTCATCTCGGTCGGCTCCGGCGGGTTCGTCGGGAAAGGCTGGCGCCGGGGCACGCAAAACACCCTCGGGTACCTCCCGCGCGCGGTGGCGCACAACGACTTCATCTTCTCGATCGTCGCGGAAGAGAGCGGTTTTGTGGGCGGCGCTGCGGTTCTGGGTCTGTATGCCGTGGTGCTCCTGCGGGGACTCCGCATTGCGAGCCAGGCCCGCGATCGGCTTGGCGCTCTGCTGGCTGTGGGCATCACCGCGCTCTTCTTCTGCCACATCTTCATCAATATCGGAATGAACATCCGGCTCACGCCCGTCACGGGCATCCCACTGCCGCTGCTCAGCTACGGCGGAACCTCAGTGCTCTGCTCGATGATCGCCGTTGGCCTCCTCCAAAGTGTGTACCGTTCCTCACGCAACCTGTGATCTGCTATGAGTGACCGCAGTTTCTCACGCCACCGCCGCGCCGGACAGAAGTTCCGGCCCAACCGCACGCAGTCCTTCAAGCCCGAACGCGCCGCCATCGAGGCGCGCGCCGAGGTGCTGGGCGAGAAGCCCGCCTCCGAGGGCGTCTTCGACCTCAAACGCCACGAGCGGGAGATCGAACGCTCGGAGAACCGCGCCGCCGGACTGGCCGAGGATGCCGCCACGCCCGCCGCGGTGGTGGCCGCCGAAGGGGTCCGGAAACGCGATTATCGGGAGCCGCATCTCGATACGCCGGAGAAGGTCGAGGAGGAAACCGAGCCGGCCTACAAACCCGTGCCGGTCTCCGGAACCGCCCCGGGCCTCATGGGCACCCTCCGCGCGGTCACCGACCGCGTGATCCGCCGGGTGCAGCGGTTGATGCGCCCGCGCGTCCACTCGCAGAAGGAAGTCATCATCAATGCCGAATCGCTCGAAACCCGGGTCGGCCTGCTCGAACAGGGCCGCCTCGAGGAGTTCACGATCGAACGGACCGAAGACGAGCGGCTTGTGGGCAGCGTGTTCAAGGGCAAGGTCCGCAACCTCGAAGACGGTCTGAAGGCCACCTTCGTAGACATCGGATTCGAGAAGAATGCCTTTCTCCATTACTGGGACATTGTCCCCGCCGGTTTCGACAGCGGCGTCGAGCTGGTTGAACGCGACAACCGCCGCTCCCGTGAAAAGCCGCGCATCACCCAGAAGGACATCCCGCGCCTCTACCCGCCCTCGACCGACATCGTCGTGCAGGTGACCAAGGGCCCCATCGGCAACAAAGGCCCGCGCGTGACGACCAACCTGGCCCTGCCCGGGCGTTTCCTGGTCCTGCTCCCCAACTCCGACCAGTGCGGCGTCTCGCGCAAGATCGAGAACCACGAAGAGCGCCAGCGGCTCAAACGCATCGTCCGCAGTCTCACCATCCCCGACGGCATGGGCGTCATCATCCGCACCGCTGGCGATGGCCAGAAAGCCCGGTTCTTCGTCCGCGACCTCGCCTTCCTTCTCGCCGAGTGGCGGGCCGTGCAGGACCGAATCGCCACCGTGCCCGCGCCCGCCTGTGTCTTCCGCGAACCCGACCTGATCGAGCGGACGGTGCGGGATTTCCTCACTGAAGACGTCGATCGCATCATTGTCGACGATCACACCCAATATCAGCGGATTCGGGAAATGATCGGACGCATCTCCCGCCGGTCCGCATCCAAGGTCCGGCTCTACGCCGATTCGCAGCCGGTGTTCGATCGATTTGCCATCACGCGCCAGATCGAGACCGCGTTTTCCCGCCAGGTCCATCTCAAGAGCGGCGGCTACATTGTCCTCGACGAGACCGAGGCGCTGGTCGCCATCGATGTCAACACCGGACGCCACAAGAACGGCAAGGACGCCGATTCCACCATCCTCAAGGTGAATCTCGAGGCGGCCGAGGAAATCTGCCGCCAGCTCCGCCTGCGCAACATCGGCGGGCTCATCGTCCTGGATTTCATCGACATGAAATCCCACAAGGACCGGCAGCAGGTCTACCAGCGCATGCGCGAGGGCCTCAAGCGCGACCGGGCCAAGGCCCATGTCCTTCCCATCTCCCAGCTCGGCCTCATGGAAATGACCCGCCAGCGCCACACCGAGAGCGTGCGCGAATCGGTCTACGACGACTGCCCCTACTGCAAAGGACGCGGCAAGGTCAAGAGCGCGCTCACTATGAGCGTCGAAATCCAGCGCAAACTCTCGGAAATCCTCAAGAAGCGACAGCGCGACGAGTCGGACTTCCAGCTTCGCATCATGGTCCATCCCACGGTCCTCGAACGCCTCCGCACCGAGGATGAAGAGCTTCTGATCGAGATGGAAAAGCGATACTTCGGCAAGCTGTCCTTCCGACCCGACCCGACCTTCCACGCCGAACAGTTCAAGATCGTCAATGTCGCCGACAACGAGGAATTGGTCTGTGTCGGCGGCTAGCCCAACGCTCGATCCGCCACCCGGCGGACGGCCCATGCCGGACCGTCCGCCGCGCCCACACACCCGCCCCGCATGCAGCCCTATCTCGACTTGCTCCGGCTCGTCCTCGAGACCGGAAGGCCCAAACCCGACCGCACCGGAACCGGCACCCTCGCCCTCTTCGGCGCTCAAACCCGCTACGACCTCACCGCGGGCTTTCCGCTGCTCACCACCAAGAAGGTCCATCTCAAGTCCATCATCTACGAACTGCTCTGGTTTCTGCGCGGCGACACCAATGTCCGCTGGCTCAAGGAACGCGGCGTGACCATCTGGGACGAGTGGGCCGATCCCCACGGAAGCCTCGGACGCATCTACGGCGCCCAGTGGTGCGATTGGCGGACCCCGGACGGACGTTCCATTCACCAGATCAACCAGGTCATCGCCCAGATTCGCCAAAACCCCGATAGCCGGCGCCTGGTCGTCAGCGCCTGGAACCCCGGCGAACTCGACCGCATGGCACTCCCCCCCTGCCACGCGCTCTTCCAGTTTTTTGTCCAGGATGGCACCCTGAGCTGCCAGCTCTACCAGCGGAGCGCCGACCTCTTCCTCGGCGTCCCGTTCAACATCGCCTCCTATTCGCTCCTGACCCTCATGATCGCCCAGGTCTGCGGCCTCAAACCCGGCACATTCATCCACACCTTCGGCGACCTCCATCTCTACAGCAACCACCTCGGTCAGGCCCGACTGCAGATCACCCGCCAGCCGCGCCCCCTCCCCGCCATGAAGCTCAACCCCACCGTCAGAGACATCCACAGCTTCCGGTACGAGGACTTCGAGCTGACTGGTTACACCCCCCACCCTCCCATCAAGGCCCCCATCGCCGTCTGAGAGGAGACCGCATGGGCGATTCGACCCTGAGGGCAACGGTCCGATCCCGAGCGCTCCGCAACTACGCCTCGCTGGGCCTCCTGCTGGGCGGCATTCTCGTCGGCGCGGTCGCGGGGGCGCTGCTGCACCAGCGGGCCGCGGTCCTCAAGCCGCTCGGGGATGTCTTCCTCAACCTGCTCTTCACCGCCGTCGTGCCTCTGGTCTTCTTCTCGATCGCCTCGAACATCGCCGCCATGCGCGACACCCGGCGCCTCGTCCGCATCCTCGGGTGGACCATGTTCTTCTTCGTGCTCACCGGCCTGATCGCCTCGGCTTCGATGATCGCCGTGGTCCAGGTCTTCCCGCCTTTGGTCGGCGAGCCGCCGGCACTCCCCGGGACCGCCGCCGCGGAGTCGATGACGGCCGGCGACGCCATCGTGCGCGCGTTCACGGTCGACGACTTCTCCGGCCTCCTTTCGAAGAAGAACATGATGGCGTTGATCGTGTTCGCCGCGCTGGTCGGGTTCGCCGCGTCTCGCTCCGGAGAGAAGGGAACCCCCTTCGTGCGCTTTCTGGAATCCGGCAACACGGTGATGGAACGGGTCATTGGCCTGGTCATGCTCTATGCGCCGATCGGCTTGGGCGCCTATTTCGCCTACCTGATCGGCGTGGCCGGCCCCCAGTTGATTGGCTCCTGCCTCCGTGTGGCGCAGGTGTATTACCCGAGCGTTCTCCTCTACTTCGCCCTGGCGTTTTCCGCCTATGTCCTCTGGGCCGGCGGGCGGAGCGGTCTGCGGGCGTTCTGGCGCGCCATTCCACCGACGGCCATCACCGCCTTCCTCACCAGCAGCAGCGTGGCCACAATCCCGGTCAACCTCGCCGCGGCCAAACGGATCGGCACACCCGAGGACATCCGCGAGATGGTCATCCCGTTGGGCGCAACCCTCCACATGGAAGGCTCATGCCTGTCCGCCATCTTGAAGATCGCCTTTCTGTTCGGCGTCTACCGAATGCCCTTCGATGGCCTCGAAGTGTGGGCAACCGCCGCCGTCATCGCCGTGCTCTGCGGCACCGTCATGAGCGGCATCCCCTCGGGCGGCATGCTGGGTGAACTCCTGATCGTGACGCTCTACGGTTTCCCGCCCGAGGCGTTGCCCCTCATCATGATGATCGGAACCGTCGTCGACCCGCCCGCGACCATGGTCAACGCGGTCGGCGACAACGTGACCGCCATGATGGTGGCGCGCCAGTTGCGCGGGACAACTCCCCCGCCTCACCCCGCAACCGCTCCCCCGGTCAACGCATGAAGGACACCCGCGCAGCCCGGCTCCTGCGTGCCGCAGAGGCCTGCCTCGTTCTCTCCCTCTCCACATGCGCCACACCCCGCCACGCCGCTGAACCGCCGCCCGATCGACTGCCAGCTTGGGCGCGACAGGCCATTGTGGTTCGCCCGACACGTGGATTTCACGCCACGCTCACCGCCTGGGAGCGCGCTGCCAATGGCTGGCATCGGACCGCCGGGCCTTGGCCCGCTGTGATCGGGCGGAACGGCTTCGCCCCGTGGGGCGAGAAACGTGAGGGTGATGGCCGCACTCCGTCGGGCGTGTTTCGGCTCGGCCTGGCCTTTGGGCGGCCACTCGCGCTGCCGACAGG
>ENA-UOWO01003922-UOWO01003922.1-activated-sludge-metagenome-genome-assembly--contig:-NODE-3922-length-16815-cov-5.547375_pt1 | contig 16815 bp, 18 predicted proteins | sample MGYA00238148_ERZ761564 | MGnify/ENA primary metagenome ERZ761564 (study PRJEB28885, sample SAMN05720194) | activated sludge metagenome | isolation source: Anaerobic digester | place: USA...
AAAGAACTAGAGAAATTGGTATCCGAAAAGCGCTTGGAGCCAAACGTGGTACAATAGCCATACAGTTTTTTATAGAAACTTTGGTGATAGGACAATTGGGTGGTTTATTAGGAATTATTATTGGAATCTTGGCGGGATTTGGTATTGCTTCTGCCATGAGTTTTATTTTTGTAATTCCTTGGGGAGCTATTCTCGCAGCATTGATTACTACCTTTGTTGTTGCGGTTGTTTCAGGTTCCTATCCTGCTCTAAAAGCCTCTAGATTAGACCCAATTGAAGCATTGCGGTATGAATAAATGTTTCTAACTTCCCACTTCGAACCTCTTACTTCCCACTTCGAATCATTCTATCATTACCGTAAATATCTTTTTTTAATTCGATATCAGAAAAACCTAAACTTTCTAACAATTCAACTGTTTCCTTTCCTAAATATTGATTAATTTCAAAGTACAATTGACCTTGTTTTGATAGATTTCTTTGAGCCAATTCCCCTATTTTTCTATAAAAAATAAGTGCATCATGATCTTCAACAAAAAGTGCCAAATGCGGTTCATACTCCAAGACATTTCTCTTGATTTCAGCTTTTTCCAAATTCCTAACATAGGGTGGATTTGAAACAATAATGTCAAACTGTTTTTCTAAATCGGAAACTTCAAGTATGTCTTTTTGAATAAAATTAATATTTACATCGTTTTGTTCTGCATTCCTTTTGGCCGTAGCCAATGCTTTTTCAGAAATATCAATAGCAAAAACTTGAGCATTTGGGAGATTTTTCGCTAATGCTATAGCAATACAACCACTTCCCGTCCCAATATCGAGAATCTTGGGCGTACTGTCATTGCGAGGCACGAAGCAATCTCGAATAATCCAATCCACTAATTCCTCTGTCTCTGGACGCGGAATTAGCACCTTGTCATTCACCTCAAACTTCAACCCATAAAAACGGGTAGTTCCTAGTATATATTGAATGGGTAGTTCCAGTTTCAATTGTTCTAATATGGAATTCCAATCCATAATTTCAGAATCAGAAAATTCTAAATCAAGCTGTAAAGCCAAATCAATTCTTTTCAAATGATGCTTCTCTTCTAAAATTAAATAGAAAAAACTCTCTGCTTCACCCTCATCATAAAGAGGTGTAAGCTGCGAAATGAACTCTGATTTATAGTTTTTGATTAGCACTTTTTCTTCTATAATTTTTTGAGCATCCAAACTGGACAGCTGGTGTGACCTGTATTTCCTATGGGTTGGCAAAGATATTCAAAACCTACTTTTTTATATAATTTTTGAGCAGCTTCCATATAAGGCATCGTTTCGAGATAACAACTTTCAAAACCAAAATCTTTAGCACTTTGCAAACACTTTTCAATTATTTGAATACCTAATCCACGACCTCGTGCTTCTGGCAAAAAATACATTTTCTGTAATTCGCAAATGGTTTCTTCTCCATTTTCAAGCTGACTTACTCCTGCTCCACCAACTATTTTATGATCTTTTTCTACTACAAAATAAACTGCCTTGGGTCGATTATAAGTTTCAAACATAAAATCCAATTGCGGGTCTTCATAGGCGGTTCCAACTTTTGGAGCTCCCATTTCTATCAAAACAGTTCTAACAATTGCTGCAATTTCTGCATTATCTTGTTTTTGGATTTCTCTAATAACTATTTGATTCATTCTAAAAGTAAAATCTTATTTTTGTGAGGTGAAGATACATCAAAAATACATAGAACGCTGTATTGAATTGGCTAAAAATGGCTTGGTTGAGGCTATGCCCAATCCGTCAGTAGGAGCCGTGATTGTTTATGAAAATCAAATTATAGGAGAAGGATTTACATCTGCTTACGGAGGTGCGCATGCCGAGGTGAATGCCATTCGCTCCGTCAAGGACAAATCTTTATTGGAAAAATCTACCCTTTATGTGAGCCTAGAACCTTGTAGTCACTATGGAAAAACTCCTCCCTGCAGTGATTTAGTAATTGCCAGCAAAATCCCGAATGTAGTAATTGGAGCAGTAGATTCTAATATAAAGGTAGCTGGAAATGGGATTAAAAAATTAATCGAATCTGGTGTCAACGTAACTGTTGGTATTCTTGAAAAAGAATGTAGGGCATCCAATATTAGGTTTTTTACTTTTCATGAAAAAAAACGACCGTATATTATCCTAAAATGGGCAGAAAGTCAAGATGGATTTATTGCTCCAAAAACGAAAAATGAGCAAAAACCCGTTTGGATTACCAATGAATTTTCTCGTCAATTGGTTCACAAATGGCGAAGCGAAGAACAAGCCATTCTGGTTGGCACTCAAACGGTTATTGATGATAATCCAAAATTAAATGTTCGAGATTGGACTGGTAAGAATCCTACACGAATTGTTTTAGACCAAAACGACAGAATTCCCAAAGAAAGTCATATCTTTGATAATCAAGCAAAAACCATTGTTCTTTCCTCTGCTGAAATTGATTTTAGTGAGAATATTGCAAATCAAATTACCAATTTCTTATTCAAAAACAACATTCAATCTGTAATTATTGAAGGCGGGAGACAAACCTTACAAACTTTTATTGATGCAAATCTTTGGGATGAAGCTCGCATTTTTAAAGGACAGTTATTTTTTGAAAACGGAACTAAAGCCCCAATTTTTAAATCAAAATGGACAGAAAGACATTACATTTTAGAGGATGAACTTTTAATTTTTAAGAACTATGATTAACACTATTATTTTCGATTTTGGAGATATTTTTATCAATCTAGACAAAGAAGGTTCAATTAATGAATTCAAAAAACTAGGTTTAGAACATCCTAATGAAGTGCTTTTAGAAAAAAATGATTTGTTTGAAAAAGGAAAAATATCCGAATTAGAGTTTATCGAAAGTTTTCAGAAATACATACCCAGTGCCAGCATTGATGATATTAGAAAAGCGTGGAACAAAATTATTGGTGATTTCCCCTTGTACCGCTTAGAGTTTTTGCAAATGCTAGTGGGAAAATACCGCCTTTTTCTACTGACCAATACCGATTCTATTCATATTGAACACTTTGAACATAAAGTGGGACAATCTTTTTCGAGGGATTTTTACCAATGCTTTGAAAAAGTGCATTATTCCTATGAGATGGGCATGAGAAAACCTGATGAAAACATCTTTAATTATCTTATAAAACACCACGACTTGTCACCCAAACGCACACTGTTTATAGATGATAAAAAAGAAAATACAGATGCTGCCGAAAGACTTGGAATTCAAGTTTGGAATTTACAAGTAGGTCAGGAAGACGTGGTCAATTTATTTGAAAAAAAGATTCTCTAACTTTTGGATTCAACTGACAGTTATAAAACTATAGCATTTCCCACAGAAGAAATTCTCTATAAAGAGAAAAACAGTAAATTTTACGGATATGCATTTCCTATTAATTCTGAAGAAGAAGTTAAGGCTTTGATTGAACCTTTAAAGAAAAAACATTTTAATGCAGTTCATTTCTGTTATGCTTTTCAAACGGGCACCAATCCCATTTACTTTCGTGCAAATGATGATGGTGAGCCCAGTAATAGTGCTGGAATGCCCATTTATGGTCAGATACAATCTTTTGGAGTTACCAATATTTTAGTAGTTGTTGTCCGATATTTTGGCGGAACAAAGTTAGGGGTTGGTGGATTGATTTCAGCTTACAGAACTGCTGCACAAATGACTTTAGAAATTTCGCCAATCATTACCAAAACGATTAATGTACATTATCTCATTTCTTTCGACTACAAGAACATAAACAAAGTGATGAGAGTAATTAAAGAAAAAAACATTGAAATCATTACTCAAAAAATGGAGTTAAACTGTGAAATCGAAATCGCTACTCGACAAAAAAATGCGGAATCAATATTCAACACCTTTAATTCAATGTTTGAAATTGAAATTAAAAACAAAGACTAATTTTTTTACTCCTGAAATTCTTCCAGAAGTACTTTAACATTATCTGGAGGTGTTACTGGTCTACCTGTTTTTAAATCGACAAAAACTAAAATAAATTCTGCGGTTGTTAATAACTCATTTTCTTCACTCCAAATTTCACAATCAAATTCTATCTTAACAGAACTATGTTTTCTGAATTTAGTTTTAACAGTTAGCAAATCGTCATAACGTGCTGGCTTTTTGTAGTTTAATGTCATTGAAACAATGGGCAATGCAATTCCGTTTTCTTCAAGGCTTTTGTAAGAAATCCCTTTGTCTCTAAGCCATTCCACTCTTCCTATCTCAAAATAGGGTATATAATTACCATGATAAACAACCCCCATTTGGTCTGTTTCCGAATAACGAACACGAACTTGAATTTGATGACTTTTCATATTTTTTTTAACAATTTTATGATATCTTTACACTTGAAAAAAAATCGCCTTACAACAATATTTTTAAAAAATCAACCTGTTTTTTATTTTTTTTTAACGATTTTTGTTCACATATTTGTTACCCCAAATAAGAGATAAATCCTAGCTATTTTTCTTTGTAAGATAACCTTTAATAAAAATACAAATTTAACAAAAAATATGAGCAAAACTGCGCAATCAGTATGGGAAAATTGTCTTTCATTCATAAAAGATAATATCCAAGACCAAGCTTACAAAACTTGGTTTGAACCGATTAAGTCTGTTGAGCTAACCGATAATGCATTATACATTCAAGTTCCGAGTAAATTTTTCTATGAATGGCTTGAAGAACATTACGTAAAATTATTAAAAGTAGCCCTTACCAAAGAATTGGGAAAAAATGCCAAGTTGCTTTACAAAATCAAAATGGAAAACACTTACGGCAACAAACAACCTTTCACAGAACAACTCCCGAGTGCCCATAGAAGCTCTATCAAATCGCAAGAAGTAGATGCGCCTTTCAAAAATTTAAGTCCAGAATTAAAGAACCCATTTGTAATTCCAGGTATTCGAAATTTAAAAATTGAATCGCAACTCAACGCCAATTACAGTTTTGAAAATTTCCTTGAAGGCGACTCAAATCGATTGGCACGTTCAGCAGGTATGGCAGTAGCCAATAAACCTGGAGGAACTTCTTTCAACCCACTATTAATCTTTGGTGGTGTTGGATTAGGAAAAACCCACTTGGCACATGCTATAGGTGTTGAAATTAAAGACAAATACCCAGAAAAAACCGTGTTGTATATCTCTGCGGAAATTTTCACCCAACAATATATTGATTCTGTTAAGAAAAACAACAGAAACGACTTCATTCATTTTTACCAACTGATCGACGTATTGATTATTGACGATGTTCAATTCTTATCAGGTAAATCAGGAACGCAAGATGTGTTTTTCCACATTTTCAATTACTTGCACCAAAACGGAAAACAAGTAATTCTGACTTCTGACAAAGCACCTGTTGACATGCAAGACATTGAACAACGTTTGTTGTCAAGATTCAAATGGGGACTTTCAGCAGAACTCCACCAACCTGATTACGAAACAAGAATTTCTATCTTGAAAAACATCTTGTATCGCGATGGTGTAGATATGCCAGAAGAAATTATCGAATATGTTGCACGCAATATCAAATCGAATGTTAGAGAATTAGAAGGTGCAATTATTTCATTGATTGCGCAATCTTCTTTCAACAAAAAAGAAGTGACCATCGAATTGGCCAAACATGTTGTTGAGAAATTTGTAAAAAATGTAAAGCGCGAAATTTCTATCGAATACATTCAGAAAACCGTTTCCGATTATTTTCAATTGGATTTAGAAGTATTGCAATCCAAAACAAGAAAAAGGCACGTGGTTCAAGCGCGTCAATTGGCCATGTTTTTTGCTAAGAAATTCACGAAAGCTTCTTTGGCAAACATCGGTTCTCAAATTGGAGATCGCGATCACGCCACCGTTTTACACGCTTGCAAAACCGTAGACAACTTAGTAGCTACTGACAAACAATTCAAAAAATTTGTGGAAGACATTCACAAAAAATTATCCTTATAGAAAATGCCTGTTAAAGTTTTAATGGTATGCCTTGGAAACATCTGCCGTTCACCATTAGCAGAAGGTTTATTGGCTTCCAAACTTCCTAAAAATACTTTTTTAGTCGACTCAGCTGGAACAGGAAATTGGCATGTTGGCAAACAACCCGACGAACGTTCGATTGCTGTGGCAAAAAAAAATGGCTTGGATATTTCCTATCAAAGAGCAAAACATTTTACAGCTGCAGATTTTGATGCTTACGATTACATTTATGTGATGGACAATACCAATTACAATGATGTCATTGCTTTAGCAAAAAATGAAGATCACAAAAGTAAAGTGAATCTGATACTCAACGAACTTTTTCCAGGTGAAAATGTAGATGTTCCAGATCCTTATTACGGATCGCAATTCGGTTTTGACAGCGTATACCAAATGCTCGACGAAACTTGTGACATCATTGCCAAAAAATTGATTGCAAAACATTCCTAATCTCTTGTCATGAAATCGACTGTTCCAGGAAAGCTCTACCTAATTCCAATTACTTTAGGAGACAATGATCCTTTAGAAGTTTTGCCGTTGACCATCAAACGCACCATCGATTTTATAGACGACTATATCGTAGAAAACGAAAAGACTGCACGAAAATTTATCAAAAGTATTCATCCAGAAAAAGTGCAAGCTTCTTTGCGATTGAGTACACTAAACAAACATACCCAAGTTGCTGAACACAATGCGATGCTACAAGCTTGTATCGAAGGTAGAAATGTGGGCATCATGAGTGAATCTGGTTGTCCTGGTGTTGCGGATCCTGGTGCTGTGATTGTAAAAATTGCTCATGAGAAAGGCATTCAAGTGATTCCGTTGGTTGGACCATCTTCTATCCTACTTGCTTTAATGGCTTCGGGCATGAATGGACAAAGCTTTACTTTTAATGGCTATCTACCGATTGAAAAGTCGGAAAAAAAAACGGCATTGAAACATTTAGAGAAATTGTCTTCAGATAAAAATCAGACACAAATTTTTATCGAAACACCATACAGAAATAACAAATTACTAGAAGATATTGTTCAAGCTTTGCAACCTAGCACGCACCTTTGCATTGCATCTGATATTACTTTACCGACTGAATACATCAAAACTCTAAGGATTCAGGATTGGAAAAAAACCAAAATCGATTTACACAACCGACCAACCATCTTCATTATTCATAAATTTTAGGCATAAAAAAACCCGTCTTTCGACAGGTTTATTATTTTTAAATTATCTTATTTACTTCACTTTCGGATTGTTATCAGCAATGATACCATGGGTTTCATAACCTCCAAAAGCTTTCATATAGCTTTTTACCGAAGTTCCGTAATTGTCTTTGCATTTTTTTGCGCCGTTACTATTGAGAAAACGTTTTACAGAACCCGCGCCACCCAAATGAGCGGCTGCTAAAATTCCGGATTCTGTGATTTTAACTCCAGCGATTATTTTTCCAGAGAATTTTTCAATTTCATCTTTAAGCTCCCATTTGTTTTTAGACAAAAGTGCTACAAATGCTTTTTCTTGCAATTTTGGACTGTTCAAAAAAGCCACGCTATCGTGAATTCCGATTGTAGCTAATGTTTCAACACCAAATTGGTATTTACCCATATAACCCAGTGAATTGACTTTGTGGTATTTTCCTTGTGATTCTTTGAAAGCGACTGCTTCTTTGAAACCTATGAAAAATTTTCCGGTAAAAGGAACATTGAGATTGGTATAATCCTGCTCTTCTTGGGAAGGAAATAAGTAAGACATTTCTTTTTGATTGCTGGATTGAAACCCGTTGTGATTTTGAGAATCTGAAGGTTTGAAACCAGAACTTAAATAAGCAATTATTAAAGTTAAACTACTGTAGAATATCCATTTTTTGAGCATACATTGGTTTTCTTCTCAACCTGTCACGCGAGAAATTTCTGCGGGGCAAATGTACAACAAATAATAAGATATTCAATATCAATTAGTTAAACTTATCTAAAAGTATAAATAATGAAATTTGAAATCGCCGCGACTGTTGATTTCAAACGTTGGAGCTGGAATTTTGATTGTATTAAAAATGTAAAAAATCGTTTTTAAAACATGTGATTTGGTTTGGATTTTTGTCAAATCGGCATCGAAACTCAAATAATATTGTCTGAATCTTTCCGATTCTGGTAGAAAAACGGTGTTGACCAATTCTTCATTTCCTGTAATCATGCCTTCGGCTCCATAACCGATGGCAATATTGAACCATTTTGGAATTTTAGTCTCTTTAAAAAAAGAATGAAGATTAGCCGAAAGCCAATACGTTTGTCCGTTATAATCCTTTAGCACTTGTTCGTTTAGTGAACTTCCCAAAACATTTGGTCTTGCTGAAGCATAAGGTGTAGTGTGAAAGGAAAATTTAGGAATAATTCGTTGTTCTTTCCAAGCCAATTCTTGTGAAACAAACAAAGCCGTTCCGACAGCATTGCCAGCAACATCGCCCAACGACGCGCCCCAATTAGACGAATAGCCATCCATAACCTCAACCGCTGATAAGAATGCAAATCCCATGGTTGAACCATAAAGCAATTGTTTTTTTCGACTGACGCCACTCCAGGCCAATGCATTTTTTCCTATACTTGCGAGATGATACGAGGAATAAACATGCCCTGCTTTATCCATTTGCAACCATTCGGCATTGTCATTAATAAAATGAAAATCAGATCGTGGATAATCGGCATACCAAACTTGATTGAGTCCGACCAATACACCAGCAGAAAGTGCGGCTCCAGTAATGGCAACCGTATTTCTTCTCGCTACATTTAATGTATCACTAGGTTTTAAAAACGAATCGAGTTTACCTTGACCAAAAACAGCAGGCAAAACCATGATGGAAAAACATACCGTTAATACTAATTGGCTTGGTTTCAAAATTTATCGTTTTATACCTTGACTAGAAATCCAGGCTACATACTTTTGGCGGTTGGCTTCGTGTTGCGCTGGAGTAACTGCAAATTCGTGATAGCCAAATCGGGTAACACTAGCGCAGAAATAAATGTAGTTGTGTTGCTCCGGATTTAACACCGCGTCTAATGCTGTAATGTCGGGCATCGCTATAGGTCCGGGTGGCAAGCCTTGATACATATAAGTATTGTATGGTGAAACGGTCGCTAAATCTTTATTCAATACCCGTTTAATTACTTGGTTAAAATCGTTGGATTGAAGTTTAACTGCATAAATTACCGTTGGATCAGCCTCGAGTTTCATACCTTTTACCAAGCGGTTGAGATAAACACCTGCTACTTTGGGACGCTCGTCTTTTTTTACAGTTTCTTTATGTACAATTGAAGCGAGAATGGACACTTGAATGGGCGTGAGATTTAGTTTTTTTGCTTTCTCTAAACGCTCGTTTGTCCAGAATTTGTTGTATTCCTTAAGCATTTTATTTCGAAACTTCACAGCCGAAGTATTCCAGAAAAACTCATACGAGTTGGGTACAAACATCGACAAAACATTTTGCTTGGTGAATCCGTTTTCGTCTAAAAATTTTTGATCGGTAAACGCATTTAGCAAACTTAAACTATCGGCTTCGATTTGAGTTCCAATTCTTCCTGCAAAATTCTCAAGACGTTCTTGGTTGTTGAATGCTAAATTTACGGGTACATTTATACGTAATGAGTTGATAATTTCATTGCTGTTCATGCCTTTCTTCAATAAAAACTTTCCCGACTTATCCGATCTTTCGGGATAGGCTTTCTTTTGTGCTACTTTATCAAAACGCTCCATGTCTTTTATATATGGACTCACCGTTTGTTTTACCATTTCATAATCGGCATCGGTTGGAATGTAAACGTAGACTTCTTCTTCAGAGAATTTGGTGTTATCGGAAAAAATATCCCGATACATTAGGTAACCGTAAATCATCAAAATGGTAATTAAGACTACGGAAAATATGGCAATGATTTTTTTAAGGTTCAAAACGTAAATGATTTAAAGTTGATGATTGATTAACTGGAACAAGGCTTCGTCTTTGTATTTTCCGTTGACTAAATTCCACTCTTTTTTGACTCCGATTTTTTGAAATCCAAATGTAGCAAAAAGACTCAAACTCGGTTGATTTTCGGTATTGATATTCGCATACAATTGATGCAAATTTAACTTTTCGAAAGCATATCGAATTAGCAATCCTAATGCTTCTTTACCGATACCTGCATTTCGATCTTCTTGATTTTGAATTAAAATACCAACACCAGCGCGGTTGTTTTTTGGATCGAAATCGAACAAATCTATGAGTCCGATAGGCGCAAAACTTTCTTTTTTACAAATGGCTAAACGCAATTGCTTGGCTTCGTAAATATCCTGATGCGCATTTTTTAAATATTGTTTGATTAGGAATCGACTATAAGGTGTTTGTGTGTTGCTAACTTCCCAAATGGATTCATTGTTTTCTACAACATATAAGAACTCTAAATCATGAGGCTCGAGTGCTCGCAAATAAATAGATTCGCCTTTAAGTGTTAGCATGTGATTTCTCCTTTAAATACAAAAGTCGCTGGACCTTTTAGAAATACATTGGTATAGCGATTTCCTTGTTTTTCATACGCCACAGCCAAAGTGCCACCTTCTACGAGAATCTCGACAGAATTCGCTGTCGTTTTTCCCAATGCATGCATGGCAATAGCAACAGCTGTAGCACCAGTTCCGCATGAAAGTGTTTCATCTTCAACGCCACGTTCGTAGGTTCTGATTGCAAAAGTGATATCGTCGATGGGTTTTACAAAATTGACATTGCTTCCCGCTTTGCCATACAATCCGCTATAACGAATTTTGCTGCCTTGATTTTTTACATCCAAATGTTCCAAATTATCAACAAAAGCCACATGATGCGGTGAACCTGTATTTAAAAACACATAATCCTTTTCAATATTGATGGTATCAACATCGCTCATTTGTAACGAAACTATACCGCTATCGAAAGTAGTGGCATGATGCAAACCATCGATGGCTATAAACTTCGCTTCATTTTTTATGATGCCTAAACTTTTGGCGAAAGCGACTATACATCGACCACCGTTGCCACACATGGAACTTGGATTCCCGTCTGAATTGTAATACACCATTTTGAAATCGGCTTCAGCATCATTTTCTAGCAAAATCAAACCATCGCCACCAATACCGAAACGGCGGTCGCATAAATGTTTGACTAACTTGATGTTGTCTTTGGGAAAAGTGAGCTCCCGATTGTCGATCATCACAAAATCGTTTCCGGTGCCTTCGTATTTGTAAAAAGTAATTTGCATACTGTAGTAAAATGAAACCCAAAGATACAAATAATATGTAAAGATAAATTAGCCGTTTTATTGGCAAATCGCTTGAATACTAACGAAAAGTTAATCCTTGTTAAACGGGCGTTAAACTGTTTTTTACAAAACAATACTTTTATAATTTTACGTTCTCAATTGAAAAAACAAAGACGTTTAATTAAAATTATTAAAGTAAGATGAAAAGATTTTCGAGTTTATTTTTAGTGTCATTGTTAAGCGGTGCCACAACACTTGGAGGCTACAAATTATTCATAGATGATGACGGATTTTTTTCAAAACAAAATAGCGTAGTAACCTTAGCACCTTCAAATTACGCAAAAAATGCAGGCTTGATTCCAGAAGGATTAGATTTTACCGAAGCCGCAGACAAAACCATTCACACTGTTGTTCACGTAAAAAATGTTTCTTACCGAACCGTTTCCAATCCGATTATGGAATTTTTCTACGGATACAATGGCGGACAACAACAAGAACAAGTCGGAACTGGTTCAGGTGTCATCATCTCAGAAGATGGATACATTGTTACGAACAACCACGTAGTCAAAGATGCTTCTGATATCGAAATTACGTTAAACAACAAAAAAACATACAAAGCCAAATTGGTCGGTACCGATTCGAAAATGGATATTGCCTTATTGAAAATCACCGCTGACGATAAGTTACCGTATTCCGTTTTTGCCGATTCTGATAATGCCAGAGTTGGCGAATGGGTTTTGGCTGTTGGAAACCCATACAATTTAACCTCAACCGTAACCGCTGGAATTGTTTCTGCGAAAGCAAGAAATTTAGATACGAATGGCATTCAGTCGTTCATTCAAACCGACGCAGCAGTAAATCCCGGAAATAGCGGTGGCGCTTTGGTGAACACCCGTGGTGAGTTGATCGGAATTAACACGATGATATCGTCGCAAACAGGTTCTTATGTTGGATATTCTTTCGCCGTGCCATCTAATATTGCTAGAAAAATCATCGAAGATATTATGGAATTTGGTAACGTACAACGCGGCATTCTTGGTGTCGAAGGCGGCGAATTAAACAGTGCAGCTTCTAAAGAATTGGGCGTTAAAGAAACGCAAGGTTTTTATGTAAAGAAAGTGACTAAAAATTCTGGGGCTGAAAAATCAGGATTGACCAAAGGCGATATTATCATCAAGCTCGATAACCAAAGCATCACGACTTACGCCGAATTATCCGGATTTATCAATACCAAAAGACCGAATGACAAAGTACAAGTTTCTTATATTAGAGACGGAAAAACCTATACTGTTCCCGTAGTGTTAACCAAAAATGAAAACTTCACTACTGAATTCAAAGGTATAGAATTGGAAAACATTGATGCGGCAGACAAAAAGAAATTCCGCATTGATGCTGGTGTTCGCATCAAAGAAATCAACAATGATAATTTGAAACCTTATTACGATGAATTGAAAGGCACCATCATTCTGAGCATCGACAATATGAAAACCACAGATATAGAAACCACTTCTAGAATTTTAGAGAAAAAAGACGAAAACCAAAGTGTTAGTATCGAGATGATCAACAAAATGGGACAACGCATAAGAATCATTATTTAATTTAGGGTAGTTAGTAATTCTGAAAAAGCCATCTCCATTCGAGGTGGCTTTTTTAATTCAAAAAAAGTGAAAAAACATTTTACGAAAACGTTTGAAATCAATACTTTTGCACCAATATTGAAAAATAAACAACACTAACTAATTTATAATTTCAATCAATGAGCAACATTAATTCTTACGAAAAAGAAGTTTCTTTTCAGGTCGACAGACGACGAGCCAGTGTCGAATTTATCAAAGTCATCAGCGATTTATGGTATGACAAATCCATCGAAATGGTTTTGTTTCGCAACCAATTAATCAATCGCAATGTGAGCGACATTATCAACCTTCATGAATATGCAGGTGAATTTGTAGGCAAACCTATTTCCATTTTCGATTCGGTAGAAATTGCAAAAGCCATTCTTTCTATGGATTTGCCACCATCTAAACTCGACATTGGAAAACTTACTTACGAATTCAATTTAGAAAACAACAAATACGACAACGCCAGAGCTTTCGTTATCGACAAATTAAGAAATGCCCGTGACACGCAAGACATTCAACCTAAAGATGTTGTGCTATACGGATTTGGCCGTATCGGTCGTTTGCTAGCGCGCGAATTGATGTCGAAAATGGGCAAAGGAAACCAATTGCGTTTGCGGGCCATTGTTACCCGTGATAAAAACGACGCCGTTTCTTTAGAAAAAAGAGCTTCGTTGTTGCGTTACGATTCTATTCATGGTGATTTTCAAGGTTCTGTGATTGCTGATGCTGAAAACAATGCCTTGATTATTAATGGAACAACCGTTCATATCATCACTGCCAACGGTCCAGAAGAAATTGATTACACCCAATTCGGTATCCATGATGCCTTGGTGATTGACAATACTGGTGCTTTTACAACGCACGACGCTTTGGCAAGACATATGGTTTCAAAAGGAGTTTCAAAAGTATTGTTGACTGCGCCAGGAAAAGGTGTTCCAAATATTGTTCACGGAGTCAACCAAAACGAATACAACCCTGATGAAATCAATATTTTCTCTGCGGCTTCTTGTACTACCAATGCGATTACGCCGATTTTAAAAGCCATCGAAGATACTTTAGGTGTTGTCAAAGGTCATTTAGAAACCATTCATGCTTATACGAACGACCAAAATTTGGTGGATAATATGCACAAAAAATACCGTCGTGGTAGAGCCGCTGGTTTGAATATGGTCATAACCGAAACCGGAGCTGGAACGGCTGTGGCGAAAGCATTGCCAACCTTAACGGGTAAATTGACATCCAATGCGATTCGAGTTCCTGTGCCAAACGGTTCTTTGGTGGTGTTGAATTTAGAAGTTAGCAAAGAAACTTCGATTGCTGAGATCAATGCCATTATGAAAAAATATGCTTTAGAAGGTGAACTTGTAGAGCAAATCAAATATTCTCTAAACAACGAGTTGGTTTCTTCGGATATCATTGGAACATCGGCGCCTTCTATTTATGATAGCAACGCAACGATAGTTTCTGCCGACGGAAAAAACATTGTGTTGTATATATGGTATGACAACGAATATGGATATAGCCATCAGGTAATTCGCTTGGCGAAATATATTGCTAAAGTAAGACGTTATACTTATTATTAGTAGATAGGAAAAAGGCAGAAGGAAAAAGTTTTGCCTGTATTAAATAGAAAAATCCGCTTCAATGGTGAGGCGGATTTTTTTTTGTTTTAAGAAGCTAATCCTGCTATCCGCTCCTATTCCCGATTAAGAAAAGCTACGGCTAAAGCCTTGTTTTCTATAAATCGGGAGATAACCGCTACTATCAGGGCTAGGGCAACTGTATCTATTTCTTACAATCTGAATCTACCGTGAATGTAAAATTTTTATCGGTTTCTTTTTTCACATTTGGATTTCTTTTATGGTCTGGTTTATAAGAAGCACCAGTTCCTAAATCGACTGCCAATCCTACCAATCCGAATGTAAAAATACTGAGGATGAAATTTCCTGTTCTAAATTTATTGTCGAAAACTACTGATTTCGTTTCGCAGCCTTCTTCCTTCAAATCTACTTTAAGCGTTTCGTCTCTATTGAATAAAGCTGTGGCTTCTCCTACTCCAATTTTCTTTCCATTGGCGTAAATCTCTGCATTAGGATGGTTGGTAGCAATAATTCTTCCTTGGTATTTACTACCGCCGAACATGACGCCACAACTGCTAAACAATAAGGAACAACTGATGGCAATTGCAAAAATAAAAATACTGGCTTTTCTCATAAAAAATAAAATTTGATTAGGTTATATAATTTACAATGATACTTCTTTTATTTTTAAAAAATTAACAGCACAAAATATTATTATTTTAAAGGCTAGGGCATCATCGTATACGGAAACCGCGTGAGGGATTGACGAGAAAATCCTTTTGCGGCGGCGTTCGACGCAAAAGATTGCAACAAAAGCCCGGCCCTTGTGGACACGCCCAAAAAATCAACCGAGAACTACTCTTTCGACTTCGTCAAATAATACACTGGGATTCCGGCCAACATAATCAGAACGCCCCAACCGCATGTACTGGTTTTTGTAAATAACAAAGCCACCGAAATGGCGCTCGCCAAAACGATATATATCGCTGGAAGTATTGGATAACCGAAAGCTTTGTATGGCCGTTCAGCGTTTGGTAATTTTTTTCGCAAGATGAAAATGCCGTAAATGGTCAGGATGTAGAATATCAAAACGATGATGATTACGAAATCTAACAAATCACCGTACTTGCCTGTCAAACACAAAGCCGAAGCCCAAATACACTGCGCCCATAACGCCCATGCTGGAACACTGGCTTTGTTTAGGTGTGCGGCTTTTTCGAAAAACAAACCGTCTTTGGCCATGGTGTAATAAACCCGTGCGCCAGCCATGATTAGTCCGTTGTTGCAAGCGAACGTAGATATCATGATCATGACCGCGATGATTAATGTGCCGATGTTGCCAAAAATATATTGCGAGGCTACTACTGCGACACGATCAGACTTGGCGGTTGCAATTTCATCGAACGGAATCACGGCCAAATACATCAAATTGGCTAGTATGTATATAATGGTTACTATAAAAGTACCTAGAAACAAACTCAAACCGACATTGCGTTTCGGGTTTTTGATTTCTCCGGCTATGAAGGTTACGCCATTCCACGCATCGCTTGAAAATAAAGAACCTACCATCGCAGCAGCTATTCCAGAAATTAAGGCTACACCGCTAATAGGTAGCCAAGAAGTCGTTTCTTTTACGTAGGATTTTGTGGCCCACATGTCGGTCCAATTGGTATTCCATATTTCAGATTTGGCACCTAATAAAAACCCAAAAACCACCAGTCCTAAAAGTGATAGGATTTTGATTACTGTTAAAACCGATTGTAGTGTTTTGCTGTTTTTTACACCTTTACTATTTAAATAAGTAAGAATGATAATGGTAATGATGGATACAATTTGTGCGGCGTGTAAGGTGAAACTTTCGGTTTGAAAAAGAATATTTTCTTCGCTCATTACAGGAAATAAATAGGCTGCAAATTTCGAAAAACCAACTCCTACTGCAGCGATGGTTCCGGTTTGAATCACGGCAAAGAAACTCCAACCATATAAAAAAGCGATGAGTTTGTTGTAGGCTTCTCTAAGGTAAACGTATTGTCCGCCAGCATTTGGGAACATGGCACTCAATTCGCCATAACTCACTGCGGCAATCATCGTGATAATTCCGGATATTACCCAAATTAAAGTGAGCCAACCTGCTGAGCCTACTTGACGCGCAATATCTGAACTTACTATAAATATTCCGGATCCGATCATAGAGCCTACAACAAGCATGGTTCCGTCGAATAATCCGAGTTCTCGTTTAAAATGTTCTTGGTTTTGATTTTCCATAAATACCTTGGTTTGGTTAGTTTTTTTGTCTGGTGGTTAAAGATATAAAAAAGTTGATAGGTTGCACTTAGGATAAAAAGCATTAAAAAAGCCTACTCTAATTCGGAGTAGGCTTTT
>ENA-UOWO01003929-UOWO01003929.1-activated-sludge-metagenome-genome-assembly--contig:-NODE-3929-length-16789-cov-31.096032_pt1 | contig 16789 bp, 5 predicted proteins | sample MGYA00238148_ERZ761564 | MGnify/ENA primary metagenome ERZ761564 (study PRJEB28885, sample SAMN05720194) | activated sludge metagenome | isolation source: Anaerobic digester | place: USA...
CTCAGGGCCGCTGGCTGGCAGGCGACGACACGCCGTTGATCACGGCTGAGCAACGCGACCCGCCGGGCACCTGGCTGCCCGCATTCGGCACCTCCAGGCGGGCCACGAAGGTGCCGCTTGCGGCATCGATGATGCGGTCGACGCTGCGCACCACGGCCGAATGCTGGCTCCCACCCACGTGCGCCCGCACTTCAGCCCGGGTGCCCACCTTGACCTGGCCGAACAGCGCGGCGGGCAGCACGACGTCGGCACGCATCGGGTCGATCTGCGCCACCTTCAGAACCGGCTTGCGGCCACTGCCCGCCTCGGCGATTTCACCGACGTTGAGCATGCGGTCGACGACGATGCCCGAAAATGGGGCCACCACGGTGCGCAGCGCCAACTGCTCCTGGGCCTGCAGCAATTCCAGCTTGGCGAGTTCACGGCTTTCCAGGGCCGACTTCAATTCGGCTTCGGCCAGCCGCTTTTCGGCGTCGGCTTCCTCGCGCGCCTGCGGCGACGCGAAGTTGTCCCGCTCCAGGTCAGCCAGGCGGGCGAGACGCTTGCCGGCGTAGTCGATGCGGCTCTCCACGGCCGCCACCTGGCCTTGCAGCTTGCTGCGCATGCGTGCCAGGTCGACGGTCAGCTTTTCGCTCTGGGACTGCAGTTCCACCAGCACCTGGCCACGGCGGAAGGTGTCGCCACGGCTGACGCTGATGCTGGCAATGACGCCGTCCGTCGCCGACCGCACTTCAATGACCTGCCAGGGTTCCAGCAGGCAATCGAAGCCGCCGTTCGCGCCCGCTGCCGCCGGGCGCGCAGCAGGCATCGTCTGGGCCGCCACCGGCAACACGGCCGCCAAGCAGGCGCTCAGCGCCATCCTGTAGAGCAACTTCATTCTCCTCTCCCGGAAAAGGCCAGGACAGCCGCCAACCGGCGGTCCTGCTTCAGGCTGGCCGCGCGTGCACTGCGGCTGCGTGCCTCGACGGATGCCTGCGAAACCCGGCGCAGCAGCCACAGCATCGGCGCTGGCAGGGCATTGAAAAGCACCATCCACTGCCTGGCCAGTGCCGTGAGCACAGGCGCGTGCACGCGAAAGAGTTCGTCGTCGACCGTGACAAGCGCCTCGCCGCTGCCCGGATCGCCCTGCCGTGCGGCGCGGCCGAACAGCTGGCGGTCGATGCGCGCAGACTCGTGGTACTCGCTCAGGATGACGTGCAGCCCGCCGCGTTCGGCCACGCCAGGCCCCAGCGCAATGTCGGTGCCGCGGCCGGCCATGTTGGTGGCCACAGTCACCATGCCTGGCGCGCCCGCGCGCGCCACGACGAGCGCTTCGTCCTGGTCGTGCTTGGCGTTCAGCACCACGTGTGGAATCTTCGCCGCGTGCAGGTACGCGGACAGTTGCTCAGACGCCAGCACCGTGCGCGTGCCGACCAGGACCGGCCGCCCTTGCTTCAGCGCGTGTTCGCGCACGCTGTCGACCACGGCCTCCCAGCGCGCAGCGCTGTTGCGCAGGCAGCGCGGCGGGGCCCGGCGTGCCTGCGAGGCGCGGTGCAGCGGCACGCGCCACACCGGCAGGCCGTAGACGCGGCCGATCTCGGCGGCCACCTCGGTGGCCGTGCCGGTCATGCCCGCCAGGCGCAGGTAGCGCCGGAAGAAGCGCTGGTAGGTGATGCGCGCCAGCGTCACCCGCTCGCCAGAGGCGTCCAGCCCCTCCTTGGCCTCGATCATCTGATGCAGGCCGCGCTCCCAGGCACGGTCGGCCATCACCCGGCCGGTGGACTCGTCGACGATCTGCACCTTGCCCTCCACCACCACGTACTGCTGGTCCCGGTGGTAGAGCCACAGCGCCGAGAGCGCCTGCGTCACCGCCTCCGTGCAGTTGCGCCGCGTGGCGTCGGCCGGTGGGGCGGTCTCGCCGGGGTGCATCACCTCCGCAGCGACCTCGGCGCGTCCGGGCTGCCGGACCAGCGACGCGATGCGGTCGCGCGCCGCGTCGGTCAGGCGCACGCGCATCAGGGCGCGTTCGACCTCGAAGTCGATGCCGTGGCGCAGGTTGGCGGCAAAGGCCAGTGCCCAGCCTGTCAGCGCGCGGTGCTGGCTGCCGGGGAGCGTGGCCGACAGGATGAGCGGTGTGCGCGCTTCGTCGATGAAGACGCTGTCGGCTTCGTCCACGATGGCGAACGCCAGCCCGCGCAGCACGGTCGCCGGTTCACCGACGTCTGGCGCAGCGGAGCCTTGCGCCACGGCGCGGTGCAAGGGGCTGGCGCGGTCGCCCAGGGCCGTGCGGTCGCGCAGGTAGTCGAAGGTCAGCTCCTTGTTGCTGGCGTAGGTGATGTCGCCGCCATAGATGGCGCGGCGCTGCTCCCGCGTCAGCGCATGCACGATGGCACCGCAGCGCAGGCCGAAGAAGGCGTACAGCGGCCCCATGGCCTCTGCATCGCGTGCCGCGAGGTAGTCGTTGACCGTGACGACATGCACCGGCAATCCGACCAGCGCTGCCGCGCAGACCGGCAGCGTGGCGGCGAAGGTCTTGCCCTCGCCGGTGGCCATCTCCACCAGGGCGCCCTGCAGCAACAGCCACCCGGCATGCACCTGGCTGTCGTAGTGGCGCTTGCCCAGCACACGCGTGGCCACCTCGCGCAGCAGGGCGAAGAACTGCGCCGTGGGCGCGGCACCGAAGTGGCTGCGGCGCAATGCATGCCGCAGTGCTGCGGCGCGGGTGCGCAGCCCGGTGTCGTCCAGCGCCGCCATCTCGGCCTCGTGCGACCGCGTCAGCGCCACCACCCGCCTGGCGCCTGCGGAATGGCCGCTGAACTGCCGCCACGCCGGGCGCGCCACCCCGTGCCACAGGCCCAGTGCCAGCTCGTCGTGCCAGGCCGGCGGGCGTTCGTCGCGCTCGACATACGGCCGGCCGCTGGCCAGGTCACCCGGATCGAGTCGCAGCAGCAGCGCTTCCGACATCGCGCTCAGACGCTGAAGTGGCGCAGGAACAGCCGGCGCAGTGGTGGCCACAACTGGGCGGCCAGCGGCGCCGGTTCGTGGGCGAACCGAAGGTGCACCCGCTCGCCGTAACGCAGTTCGCGGCCGACCAGGGTGTCGACCTCGACATCGAGCTGGAACACCTTCTCCAGCGTGCGCAGGCCCTTGGGGTCGCGGGGGTCGGTGGCGATGTTGCCGCCACCCGTTGGCGTGAACGCGGCGCTGGGCACCTCGTCCAGCGCGGCCGGCACCTGCCGCACCACACGCCCGGGCCAGATCTGGCCCAGTTCGCTGGCGCGGCGCACCAGCACCTCGTGGGTGCCGCTGGCCACGTCGTCGACGGCAGCCTGTTCGAGCACCACGCGCACCACCGGCGCTGCATCGCCGAGCACATAGCCGATGACATTGCCTTGCTGCAGGTAGCGGCCGGGCATGTCGTTCGCCAGGGGCGCAGTGAACCGGCCGCGCGTGGACGCCGCGACCACCAGCCCCTGGGCGCGCTGGCGCACGCGTTCCAGTGCGGCTTGCGCATGCTGCAGTTGGTCTCGCACGATCTCGGCCCGTGCGCGGTCGGCCACGAACTCGGCCGCGTAGTTGGCCTCCAGTTCGGCCACACGCGCCTGCAGCAGCCGCAGTTCGGCATCCAGCGCCGTGTCGACGCTGCGCGCCAGCAAGGTGCCGGGCTCCACCGCCGTACCAGGCGCCGTCTCGAAGGCACGGAAGAACCCAGGCGAGCCGGCACGCACGATCGACTGCTCGGGCAGCCAGACCACGCCCTGCGCCACGGTGCGGTTCGGCAGCGGCAGGAAACCGATCACGCCCACGATCAAGGCCAGGCAGGCCAGCGCCGTGCCCCAGACCCGGCCGCCGCGTTCACGCGTCTCGGGCACGGCCGCCAGCGCCTTCAGCGCCTTGCCCACCGGGACGACCGTCATCATGACCACGGCCCAGATCGCCAGCAGCACGCCGAAGAAGAAGAACTGGGTGCCGATGAAGATGGCGATGGCCAGCGCAATGAACACCCGGTAGACCGCCGAGGTGATGCCGTAGCAGCCGAACCACAGCCGTTCGGACAGCGTCTGCGCCGGCGATTCCATGTCGCGCAGCCGGAACAGGTAGCGCTTGAGCAGGTAGCCCCAGTAGCGGGCCGACTGTGCCGCCAGGTTGGGCAGTTCCACCAGGTCGGCCAGGATGTAGTAGGCGTCGTAGCGCAGCAGCGGGTTGCCGTTGAAGAGCAGGGTCGACACGCCGGCCACGAACATGATGTTGAAGCACACGGCACGCACGAAGCCGGGCTCCATCAGCAGCCAGGCATAGAAGGCCAGCGCGGCGAAGAACAGCTCGGTGACCATGCCCGCGGCGCCGATCATGGCCCGCTGCCAGCGCGAGCGCAGCACGTTGGCGGCCGATGCGTCCACATACGGCACCGGCATCAGCACCAGCAGCATCAGCCCCATGTCATGCACCTCGCCACCGGCCGCACGCGTGGCGGTGGCGTGGCCCATCTCGTGCAGCGCCTTGATCAGCGGAAACACCAGCACGATCAGCAGCAGGTTGTCGGCCTGCAGCACGCGGTCGGACAGGTTGCCGGTGAGCTCTCCCCACTGTGCGGGCAGCAGCATCAGGGCCGGCAGCACCACGGCCAGCCACAGCAGGCCCGCCCCCCGGCTCCACAACAGGCGGCAGACAGCGGCGTGGCGGTCGAGAAAGCGCCCGGGGTCCCACAGCGGCAGCCGGATGGCCATGGGATTGATCCACGACCGGCGGCGCTTGGCGCGCGCCTCGCGCTGGCCGCGGTCGAAGAGCTCCAGCGCGTCGGGGGGCACATCGGTGGCCAGCAGATCGGCGCCGTGCAACTGTCCCAGCAGCTGGATCAGATCGTCCTGCGTCGGTGCGTCGTCGCCGAGCTTGCTGCCGGCGATGGCCCACAAGTCGCGCACGCTGCGCTGGCCGTCCATCGCCGCCAGCACCAGGCGTGCGGCCGGCGTGAACCGGTGCACGCGGCCGGTGGCCGGGTCTTGCAGCAGATACCAGACGCGGCCACGGTACAGGTGTCGGTGCAGGCGCGCGCGCGCCACCAGGCGGGGGCGCAAGTCCGCCACCCGGTACCAGAGATTGCTTTCGAGTGGGGCGTCCCGCATGGCCACGGCCTCAGGGCGACCAGTTCCACAACGTCAAGCGCAGCCAGTCGACGAAGCCGTGGGTCCAGATCCACAGCAGGCTGCGCTGGCCCACCGCCACCTTGCCGATGCCCTGCATGCCGGGGCGCAACGCGGCACCCGCCGTGGCGTCGATGGCGGCCTCGACGGCGAAGACATTGCGCCCGTCCTGCTGCGTGGCCACCGGCGTGATGCGCTTGACGCTGATCGGCAGCTTGCGGTCAGGCAGGCCCGACAGCACCAACTCACCGCGCTGCCCCAGTTCCAGGCCTGCGATGTCGCGGTCGTCGACCTGCATCATGACGCGGAAGCCCTGCAGCGGCGCCAGCTCGAACAGCGTCTGCCCGGTCTGCAGCGGCGACCCGATCTGCTGGCTGAGATCGCCCGACACCACCACGCCGTCGAAGGGCGCCACCAGCGTGGTGCGCGACAGCCGCTCTTCAGCCAGCGCCAGCTGGGCTTCGGCCTGGTTGACCTGGGCCGCCAGCACGCCCATGGCCGCACGGTCGGCCTGGGCCTGGGCCACCTGGTAGCGGCGCAGCAGTTGTTCACGTTCGGCCAGCCAGCGTGAGCGTTCCAGGAGCAGGTCGCGGTTGTCCAGGCGCGCCAGCGGCTGGCCCCTGCGCACGGTGTCGCCGGCACGCACCAGGCCCTCGGAGACGAACCCGTCGAAAGGCGCCACCGCCGCGATCTGGGTCGAGCCTTCGACCACCGTGCGCGCCGAGACACGGTAGTCCGTCTCCCAGAGCGCCACGACAGCCAGCAACAGGACTGCCAGCAAGCCACCCAGCTTCAGCCCGGGGCGCTGCGGGCCGGTGAGTTCGCGCATGCCCGCCAGCGTGGCCGCGCGCAGTTGCGCCAGCGTGCCACGCTCATTGGCCCGCTGCTGGCCCCAGTACGGCCCCAGCAGCACGCCCAGCGACGCGGCTGCGCTGGCTTCATCCTGGGTGAATGCCGGGCCGGCGATGCGCTCCAGCGTCAGCACGCCGATGGTCTGCCCTTGCGCGCGCACGGGCACCGACAGCATGGCCACCACGCCCATCTGGCGCGCGCTGTCGGCGTGTGCCAGCCCGGCCAGCGGTTCAGCCTCCGGCGCGGGCAACTGCACCGGCACGCCCAGATCCAGCACCTCGTCCATCGCCGCACCCACCCAGCGCACCAGGTCGGACCGCGCATCGAACGTGGCCGTGTTGGACATCACCAGCGGCACCACCTGGCCGGCAGCCTCGAAGCCTGCCGAGACCCGGTCGCAGCGCAGGCGCTGCGCCAGTTCATTCACGACCGACAGCGCCGACGGCTGCAGCCGATGGTGCTGCATGGCCGTGGCCAGGGTTTCATTGAACAGCGCGGCCCGCGCCAACGCGGCCTCGCGTTCGGCCAGCGCCTGCGTGCGGAAGTGGTCGGTCAGCCAGGCAGCCGCCCAATGGATGTCGCGCAGCGCCTCCTGCAGGCCAGCCACCGGCCCGGGGCCGAGATCGAAGACCACGGCCGCGCACAACAGCCCGGCCACCTCGACCGGGTAGCCGACATGGGCGGCGCCGTCGGCCAGGGGGGGCGTTTCGCCGCCGGGTGCGGCGACCACGCCTTCGCGGCTGCGAAGCGCCTTCTGCGCCACGGGCGAGAGGTACTGCATGTCGCGGCGGGGGTCGGGCCAGACCGCCGCCACGGTGAAGGCACCCTCTGCCCGGTCACGTGCCAGCAGCACGGCAGCCAGCGACCGTGGGATGCGCGCCGCCAGCAGCGACAGCCATGCATCAAAGAACTCGGCATGGTCGCGGGGCGATGCAAACCGGCCCCAGGCAGACAGGTCGCTGCCCGCGCGGGGCACGTCACTGTCGGAATGAACAGCGGCTGACATCGGCGTCGGGCCGAATCGGCTCAGGATTGGCCGGCACGCCAGGGCAGGCTGCCGGCGGCGCAGTGGCTGCCGCGCGCTGCGCTGGCTGGGGCTGCAGCCGCCACGGGCGCCGGTTGGCAGTCAGCCATGGCGCTGGGCCGACGGTCCTGTTTCACGACATCGCGCATCGAATCCACACGTCATTAGAGCAGCTTCACAGTTTCTGTCTTCATCAGTCCGGTCGGCGCTGCGCCAGCGACCGGTCGGCGCTGCCGGCCGCGCGCAAGGGCATCGACAGCAGCCCTGGCGAAAACCCGTGGCTGCCATGCATCCAGACTGAAGAGGCGCCGCCTGTGTGTCAGGTTGACCCTGTGCGAGCCATCCGTCGCCAGCGGGGTGCCGCTGAGAATGGTGCAAGCTGACGGCCATGGGCCTGCCCAGACGGCCTGGGCCATGCGCCTGACTGACCCCCTGCAGATTCACGAAGGCGACCTGCAATGGCCCATGGGCCCGCGCCGTCGACCCGCCAGCGCCGTTGCCGAAACCCGGCACGCGCACCACCCTGGCAGGTGGTGCAGCGGTGCCGGGGCCCGGTCTCAGTTGGCGAGCGGTGCCGTTTCGCCTTCGCCCTCGGCCGAAGATTCTTCACCTTGCACTGCGGGCGCTTCATTTGAAACCGCACCCGCTCGTTGCAACAAATGCTTGAAATTGAGCATCGATTGCAGGTGGAGATAAATCAGTTCCAGTTCGTCGCTGACGGCCATGTCGGCCAGCGTTTCCCGGCTCAGCGCCTTCAGCTTGGTGCGATTGACCGCCATGAAGCCTGTCAGCCCCCGGCGAACACCACCCGGCAGGGTGAAGCGGGCTTGCACCGGCTCGAGCAGGCCAAGCTCCACCAGCCGCTTGCACAAGGCTTGGGTGCGCTGGTGCTGCACCTGGTAACCCTTGACGAAGTTCAGCACCGTTTCAAGGTATTGGGTGCGAACGCCTTCAATATCGAACAATTGTTCGCCGCGGCCCTCTCGATTGCAGCCACTGAAGGCCTCGTCGATGCACAGGGTGAAACTCTTGCCGTCCTGGCTTGCCGCGAACACAAAGGGATATCGACGAACAAAAGCGGGCACATAAGTGGAATCCCAGCCTCCATCGTCCTTGACATAGAGATTCTGGTTTGCCTCGACGCCGAGAATGACCACCGGCATCACGGTTTCGCCCTGGCCTGCAAACACCACGACATACTCGGCTGCCGCCGGACGCATTTCCGCCGCCGTCAGCGGCACCGAACTGACCTTGCGCGCGAAGTCATATTGCTCCCCCGCCTTCACGGACAGACCGACATGGCGCTTGCTCGAGACAGGAACGGCTGAGTCATAAAACATCAATTGGGTCGTCATCAGTCTGGCTCCATCTTTGCAGTGTGGGGAGTTGTTACTTTAGAACACGCGCGCATCCAAACGCGCCGCGTGCGGGTGGATTGCACAGCCGCAATGTAGCCTCAGTCGCCATGGCCAACCGCGCGCTCCAGTGCGCCGGCCCTGCCTTTGGCCCCCCGCAAGCCGGTGGCGGCGCTTCCAGGCGGCCGCCCTGCGGGCGCATCGGCCCCGGGGCCAGCGCCCCGTCGCGCATCCTGTTTTAGCGGGATGGGCGAGAAGATCACTGCATGGTATTGTGAGACAAAGCACATCCAAGGACCTTCCGTGGCCAATCCATTCGCGCGGCTCTCTCTCAAGTCCTTGTTTGGTGATAGGGGGCTGCGGTCGCGGGAGCGGTCCAGAACGACCTCCAAGCGCAGAAGTGCGCCGCCGTTTGCGCGCAAGGTGTTGTTCCAGGAACTGGAACAACGGGTGCTGCTGTCTGCCGATGTGTCTCCTTGGACGGTGGACCCCACCGCGGCGGGCAGCGCCTCGGATGCCGGGGTGCAAACCGTGGCAGCCGCCGAGGTGCTGGTCATCGGTGCTGCTGCGCCTGCGCAGATCACCGTCGACATGGGCGCTCTGTCGGCGCAGACATCGGCTGACCTGGCCGCTTCGGCGGAACTCATCGGCTCTGGCAGCGATGGCTTCGAGCCCATCGTGTCGCTGGGCAATCCAGCCGACAGCCCGGATGCGCAGATGGACAGTGCCGCCGGGCTCGATGTCGGGCCGATGGCCCTGAGCGGCAGCGGCATCGAGTTCGGCGCGCTGGCGGCGACGGTCACTGGCACGGCTGACAACCTGACCGTCACGGGGACGACCGGTGCCGATGTCATCCGCCTGCGGGCGGGCCCTGCAGCCGGGCAGCTGACCTTCTCTTCCGACAACGGCAGCTTCGCCAACCTCACCATTGCCGCGCCCAACGGGTCGCTGACGGTCAACGCGGGCAGCGGCGACGACATCATCATCGTCGACGATCTGGGTCCTGGCTTCGTGCCCGGGCTGGTGGGCAGCGGTGCACCGCAGCTGCTGCTCAGTTTCGGTCTCGGGAACGACACCCTGTCCGTGGGGCGCGGAGGCGCCGGGCAGGCCACCCTCACCAACACCTCGGTGACGCTCGGAACGCAGGTGGTCCAGCTCACGGACGTGCCTGAGCAGGCTGCCGTGGCCGCCGCCAGCCTGAATGCGGCCACGTTTTCCGGCGCCACCGCCCTGGTGCAAGGCGTGCCGACCTGGATCAGCCAGGGGCCCGGCCCGCTCAACGATGGCCAGGTCACCGGCATCGTCGGGCGTCCGGTCACGGGCGCCATCCAGGCGATTGCGGTCCCGGACAACAACAACATCCTGGTCGGCACGGTCGGCGGTGGGGTGTGGCGCATCAGTCGGGCGCTCGAATCGACGATCAATTTCGCGACGGCGGAATCGACCCTCGATGCGGCGGACACGGCGGCGCTGACCACGTTCGCAGCCAGTCTGGCCGGGCGGCCCGGGGTGACCATCGAACTGGGCGGCCACACCGATTCCACCGGCACGGATGCGTCCAACATCATCCTCTCGCGCCAGCGCGCCGAGAGTGCAAAGGCGCTGCTGGTCTCGCTGGGCATTGCGCCCGAGCGCATTGCGGTGATCGCCTATGGCGAGAGTGTTCCGATCGGCGACAACGCCACGCTGGCAGGCCAGGCCCAGAACCGCCGCGTCGAGGTGAACACCTACAGCGCCGCGCCCCTGACCGACCACATGCCGTCGCTGTCGATCACGGCCTTGGCGGTGGATCCGAGCAACCCGAACATCATCTACGCCGGCACCGGCAGTGCGAGCAGTTCGAGCTTCTCGGGCCGTGCAGCGGTCGCCATGGGCGTGCTCAAGAGCACCGATGGCGGGCAGACTTGGACGCTCGTCGGCCGCAGCCAGTTCCTGGGCAGCACGATCAAGGCCGTGGAGGTCACTGCTGGCGGCGTGCTGATGGTCACGACCGACGGTACCGGCGTGGGCGGCGGTGGCCTGTTCCGCAGCACCAACGGGGGCGCCAGCTTCTCCGATCTGCGTTTTGACAGCCTCGGCAAGCTGACAGACACCATCGACAACGATGGTGACGGCACCGTTGACGAGGCGGACGAGGCGTTTCCCGCCGGTGCCGTCACCGACCTGATCCTCGATCCGGTCAACCTGTTGCGCATGTTTGCAGGGGTGGCAGGCAAGGGTGTGTACATCAGCGATGACGCAGGCCAGAGCTGGAGCCCGGTGAACAACAATATCTCGCGGCTTGCGACCGCGTCGCGCGTCCAGCTCGCCATCAGCGCGACGGCGGATGCGAGCACGGGCAACCGCCCGGTCTACGCGGCGGTCATCGGCAGCATTTCCGACCAGACCACGCTGCCGATTGCCGTAGGGGCCAACAGCTTCCGTGTCGCCGCCGGCACCCTGCTGCAGGCAGGGGACACCGTCAGGATCTCCGACGGCGTCAATCCGGACCAGTTGTTCACGATCAACTCGATCACCAACCAGGCCGATGGCAGCCGCCAGGTGAACGTCGGCGGGCAGATCACGGCGCGCGCCGCGGGGGCGACGCTGGCGGTCGGTGGCCAGCGCCTGTCCGGCGTCTTCCGGTCGGCGGACAACGGGGCGACCTGGACCGCGATGGCCCTGCCCGGGACGGTCGAGAGCACGGGCTTCTTCGGCATCCACGTGGGCCGCCAGGGCACCAACCACTTCTCGATGGTGGCCGACCCCGCCAACGCCCAGGTGGTGTACATCGGTGGCGACCGGCAGCCGGGCGGTGGGGGCGGGGAGCCCAACTTCCCGAACACGCTCGGTGCCTCGAACTTCACCGGCCGGCTGTTCCGCGGTGATGCCTCCAAGTCGCTGGCCACCCAGTGGCTTGCCATCACCGACAACAAGACCGCCGACCCGGACGGCGCGGGCCCGCTGGTCGGCTCGGCGCCCCACGCTGACTCGCGCGCGATGGTGTTCGTCGGTGGCCACATTCTGGAGTCGGACGACGGCGGCCTCTACCGGCTGCTGAACCCCGGTCAACCCGACCAGTCCTGGCAGTCACTGAACGCGGGTCTGAGCCTGACCGAGTTCTATTCGGTCGCCTACGACACGGTCAACAACCGCATCATTGGCGGCACGCAGGACATCGGGGTCGCCGTGCAGCCCACCAGTGGGTCGGCAGCCTGGAGCACCGTCCGGCAAGGCGACGGCGCCTATGTGCAGACCGCCGGCGCAACGGTCTACTACAGCAGTCAGAAGTTTGGCAGCTTCGCATTCGCTGCCCCGCTGGCCGCGCCCGTGGCTGTCAACGCCAGCAGCTTCCTGGTGCCCGCGGGAACCCCCATGCAGGTGGGCGACCGTGTGACCCTGCCGAACGAGCAGTTCCGGTACCTGATCTCCGCGGTCACGCCTGTCGGCGGCAACCTGCGGATCAGCATCGGCACCAACCAACTGGGCAGCGCCTACGCGGCGGGCACGCTGGCAGAAGTGCGGCCGCAACTGCGTGTGGCCGGCACCAACGGCGGCAACCTGTTCAATGACCTGGCGGGGACGGTCTTCGACCCCACCGTCCAGTTCGTGCAGCCGTTTGCGGTGAACCAGGTCAATCCGAATGCCCTGCTCGTCGGCACCAACTGGATCTACGAATCCGTCGACAACGGCCGCAACCTCACCCTGCTGAATGGCAACCCGGTGGCGGTGCCGCCCACGCCCAACAACTTCCAGCCCCCGCAGGCTGCCAACGTCGGGCAGGTCAAGGCCCTGCTGTACGGCGGCCGTCAGCCCGACGGCCTGGGTGGCTTCCAGAACCATGCCGACTTCATCCTCGTCGGCACCAACCCGGCGGCCAGTCCGGCCCCCATTGCGGCGAACGCACACGGCCTCTGGATCCGCCAGCCCGGCGCCGGCGTCAACGCGCCGCTGCGTGCCGTCACCAGCTTCACCAACGCCGCCGGCGCTGCCGTGGTGGCCGTCGCTGCCAACCCCGACGACTGGCGGCAGATCTACGCGCTCGACGCCCAGGGCCGGGTGTGGTTCAGCGGTGACGGTGCGCAGGCTGACCTTGGCACGTGGAACTGGTCTCAACTCACTGCCAACCTGCTCGCCCTGCCAGGTGCCAAGACCCTGCAGCGCATTGCCGTCGAGCAGGTGGGCGCCACCCGCGTGGTGGTCGTCGGGGGCGAGGGCGGCGTGTTCCGGCGCGTCGCCAATGGCAACTGGGTGGAATACGGCGCGGGCATCCCCAATGCGATGGTCACCACGGTCGACCGGATCACCGGCGCCGATGACGTGGCCCTGGTCGGCACGCTCGGGCGCGGCGCCTGGGTGTTGCCGAACGCCAGCCAGACGCTGTCGCAGCCGGCGGTCCTCACCCTGCGCGGCACGGGTGGCAACGACGTCATCCAGCTCGAACGCAATGCAGCGCAGCCGGCGTTGCTGGACGTCTTCCAGTACCTGGACGGCCAGGCCAAGCCGGCCAACGCCAGCCTGAGCGTGCCGCTGGCGTCGATCGAATCGATCGTGGTCGACGGCCTTGGCGGCAACGACCGCATCGTGGTCGACACCGTGCGCGGCGCCATTGGCGTCGCGGGTGGCATCACGGTCGCAGGCGGCCTGGGAACCGACCAGATCGAATTGCGCCGCACGCCAGCGGCCGGGGTCCTGGTCACCAACGACAACGGCGTCGTCGCCGGCGCAGCCGCCGGCTCGGGGTCGCACCAGATCACCGTCGTCGACGCCTTGGGCCAGTCGGGCGTGCAGCAGGTCAGCTGGACCGGCATCGAAACCCCGACCGAGACAGTCACCGTCGCCCAGACCATCGAGGCGATCGCAGCGGGTCTGCATGACCTGGCGGCGTCGCTGCAGGACGGGCTCGGACAAGTGCTCGGTGGTGTCAACCTCGCCGGTCTGGACGGCCAGTCGCTGGCCGGGGCACTGAACGGGCTGCTGGTGGATGCGGTGCGTCCGAAGGACCTGCCGTTCCTCACCGTGTCGCAGGTGGGGGGCACCGGGACGGTGCAGATCGACAACGCGACGTCGCTGCTGCTGCGCATCTTCGAGGCGGGCGGGCTGGATCTCGGCCAGGTTGGTGCGGGCGGCTCGATCGCCACCGCCACCGCGCTGCGGCTGGCGCTGGACAACCTGGATGCGGTCGCGGGCAACGTCACGCTCAGCACCGCTGACCGCGACGGCGATGGCACGTCGGACCTGTTCTTCAGCGTCAAGGTCGTCAACAGCCAGCTGACCGGCATTGTCGACCTCGACCTGAGCGCCGATGTGCTCGGTGGCCAGGTCGATCTCACCGGCGCGCTCGATGTCGCGGCCGATGTCAGTCTGGACTTCGGCTTCGGCGTTGATTCCAAGGGCTTCTTCCTGACGCCGAGCGCCAGCAACGCCGACGCGCTGCGCGTCAGCAATCTGCGGGTGGACGGCGACGTTGCGGGTACCGGGCGGCTGGGCTTCCTGGGCGTGGACCTGCTGGCTGCGTCGCTCACGCTGGACGCCCAGGCCGGAGTGGCCGTCAAGCTCAAGGACCCGGGCACGCAGACGGCCGACGCATCCATCCGGGTTCCCGAGCTGGAGCCCGCCAATTTCGGCGACCTGTTCGGCGTGCAGGTGATCGCCGACCCGGGCGACGGCGTTGCCGACGCGGTTCTCACCGGCACCTTCGGGGTGTCTGCTGTCGTGCCCGGGTTCGACGCGTCGATCCCGCTGGCCGACGCCCAACTGGTCCTGTCCTGGGCCAACCTGTCGCAGCCCACCCAGGTCCAGATCACCGCCAGCGCCGCCGCTGGCGAGGACCTGCTGGATTTCCTGTCGGTGAACGCCGACGAAGTGCGTTCGCAACTGGTTGAACTGCGCGACCAGCTGTCGGTCTTCGACATCGATCTCCCGCTGCTGTCCGACGGGCTGAACACCCTGGTCGACCTGGTGGACGCCTTCCAGACCAAGGTGATCGACCCGCTGACCAACCCGGCCACGGGCAACACCACGCTGCCCACGCTGCAAGACATCGCCGCGGCCCTGGCCGGCAGCCTCGGCATCGATCTGGGCGAACTGGGCGTGTCCTATGACAGCGCCACCCAGGAGCTGGTCTATGGCCTGCACTTCACGCAGGAACTGGTCTCGGTGGCAACGCCCATCGACTTCGGCTTCGACCTCGAAGAAGGCCTGGCGGAGCTGAGCTTCAGTGCCGACGCCCAACTGGACGCCATGGTGGACTTCCACCTGGATTTCGGCCTGGACCTGGGCGACCTGATGGGCGGTGCCGACGTCCTGGACGCCTTCTTCATCCGCAACACCGCTGCCACGGGGCAGCTCACCCTGGCGGCGAACAACATCGACGCCCTGGCGCGCTTCGGGTTCCTCGGCGTGCAGATCGTGGACGGCAGCGTCAGTGCGTCGCCCGTCGTCAACATCCAGATCACCGATCCGGGCTCCAATGCGGATGACGGCCGCATCGACCTGCGCGAACTCATCGACAACCTGGCGTCTCCCGGCGATCTGGTGACCGCCAGCCTCGACGGGGCGGCCCAGTTCGCGTTTCCGCTGGCGGCGCCGTTCATCGGCATCACCGCCTCACCGGCGACGACCCTGTCGGTGGCGCTCGCCGACCTGGATGATCCTGCCACCCTGACGGTGCAGACGCCGGCCGGGTTGAGCGACATCCTCAACTTCGACAACCTGGATGCGGCCAGCTTCGTCAGCCTGCTCGGGCAACTGGCGACCTCGCTGGACGAGCTGCAGAACAGCGACTTCTTCTCGAACTTCGAGATTCCCTTTGTCAGCGGCGCCCTCGACAGCGTGCTCACCTTCGGCGACATGCTCGCCGACAGCCTGCTGATCGACGACGGCGACGACCAGGTGGACGGCGCAAACGCCCTGGTCACCGACGTCAACAAGGCGCTGGCCGACGCAGGGCTCGACGGGGTGATCCGCGCCGAAGGCCGCGACGGGCGCATCCGCCTGATTGCCGAGGACCCCACTGTCACGGCCTTCCAGGTCGCAGCGGGCACCGGCAACGCCGGTGGTCTGGCCCAACTCGGGTTCAGCGCGCCGCAGGCTGCGGCGACCGTCGGCTTCCGGCTCGCCATCGTCGCGGGCGCCGACGCTCCGGCCAACGGCAAGCTGACGGGCAACGCGGGCCTTGCGATCAGCATCACCCGGGCCGGCGTGACCACCGTCACGCAGGTGCTGCTGGCACAGTCTGCGACCGCGGACAACGTCAAGGTCGGCAACGACATCCCGAAGCTGCTGCAGGCCGACAACTCGCCCAATTTCAGGACGGCCGACCAGCTCGCCACCTTGCTGCCGGACATCCTGGGCCTGAACCCGGGCCTGGTCAACGCGAACTACGACGCGTCGACCCAGATCCTGCGCTACACGGTCCAGCTGTCGCATGACTTCGTCGACCTGAATCTGCCGGTCGATTTCGAACTCGACCTGGGCCCGCTGCTCGACATCGACAGCGACGGCTCCATCGTCATCAGCGCCACCGGCGGCCTGACTGTGACCTTCGGCGCCTACCTGGGGCCGGCAGACCCGAGCGAGGCGATCACGGCGTCGACGCCGCTGCAGCAGCTGAACAACGACGACGGCGTGCCGATCAAGACAGCGCCCGCGCTGATGACCGACCCGATCTACGGGCGGCTCACCGCAGACGCCAACTTCAACCTCGGCGTCAATGGCGGCGCGCCTGTCGCGGTCACCGTCCCTGCAGCCAGCACGGCCACCAACCTGACGGTGGCCGACCTGGCCGCCGACCTGAACGCCGCACTGGTGACGGCCGGTCTCGGCAGCCAGGTGCAGGCGCAGGCCAACAAGGGCCGGGTCGAACTCGTCGGCAAGGCCGGCGTGACCCGGCTCGCGCTCACGGCGGCCAGCACCAATCCGGCGACAGCCCAGCTCGGCTTCCAGACAGAGACCGTCGTCGACACGGTGGCCGATCCCAGCTTGACATCGCCCCCGTCCATTGGTGGCCGAGTGCTGGCGGCGGCGCTGCCGCGCCCCACGGCCGACATGGTGTTCCAGGTCGCCCTCAATGGCGGCACGCCGGTGCCGGTCACCGTCACGGCAACATCGACCCAGGCCAACAGCAACATCCTCGATCTGGTGGTCGACATCAATCAGGCGCTGCAGGCCGCAGGCCTGGGCGACCAGCTCGAGGCCAGCAACATCGGCAACCAGGTGGCCTTCAGTGCCAAGGTGCCGATGGTCAACAGCTTCACCATCACGGCGGCTGCAGCCAACCAGGCGGTCACGCAACTCGGCCTCAAGACCACGCAGGCGTCCAACCTGCACGACTTCCAGATCCAGGTCCGCGACGGTTCCGTCCACCGTGTCAGCGTCGACGGCGCCACGACCGTCGGCCAGATCCTGTCTGCCATCAATGCCGCAACCGGCGGCAAGGTCACCGCCACCATCAACGC
>ENA-UOWO01003931-UOWO01003931.1-activated-sludge-metagenome-genome-assembly--contig:-NODE-3931-length-16786-cov-12.478632_pt1 | contig 16786 bp, 17 predicted proteins | sample MGYA00238148_ERZ761564 | MGnify/ENA primary metagenome ERZ761564 (study PRJEB28885, sample SAMN05720194) | activated sludge metagenome | isolation source: Anaerobic digester | place: USA...
ATACCCGAGCATCCCCATATACCCGAGCATCCCCAAATACCCAGCACAATCCTTCATGGGATAAATTTTTATCCGATTCAATCCAACCACCAATATCTCCACTTTTAACATCCAAGAAGTCCCGTAATGCAATGATCCGAAATAAATTTTCCGTTGGATGTTTTTTACCAAGCTTGTATTTTTTGGTCATGTGGTCTAGTCTCCTTTTAGATTATTTTGAATTTCTTTTCTCCGTAAAACCCAATATGCATCTCTTTTCGTCTTTTAAAAATGTCGTTAACATCAAAACTAACATCCGACGTATCGAAAACTAGCAATTCTTTCTTTCTAATTCCTTCATTAAATCGAAGTATTCTGCCTATAGTCTGTTCCAATGCTGTAACATTACCGGCACCATCCGCCATAATCAATGAATCCAATGATGGAATATCTGTACCTTTCTGCATCATCTTATAATTACTAACTACGATTGGTTTTGATCCATCTATCTTTTTATCACACCCGGATACAAATCTTCCAACTAATTCAGAGATATTGTATCGTTTCAAAAATTCAATAACTTTATCAACACCATGTTCATTGAAATCACACATGATTAAAACATGACGTTTCTTCAGGTATGCTTTATATGCAATCGAGCAAATGAAATTCAGATATTCTTCGTTTGCATACAACATCTTTGCATATCTGTCTTTATGTAGCTTATTACCCCATCCAATATACGTTCTCTTTTTAAGTAAGTTGCTATCAAATTCTAACTGAACAATCGAAGGAGTAACTTGATACTTTTTATCACCAACGATAGTTGTGCCAAGCCAATACTGAAAATACTTATTATCTTTGGGTGTAGCTGATAAAGCAAGAACGTATTTTGAATTGCAGATATGGCCAAACAATGAAAACTTATCTGGACCAATTAGAGTATGACATTCATCTAATAATGCAAACCCAATATCATACTTCTTGTATGCCTCTCTAATTGTATCTAGACCATTGATTCTTATCTTAGCTATGATACTTTGAATTGTTGTTACATAAACATCGTGACCAAGATCTTTCTTAGATAAATCAAACTTTAAATCTTTTGCAACTTTGATTGTACCGCCAAAAACTAATGTCAATGCTTCTAACCATTGTTTCTTAAGATTATCCTGATCAACGATTATTATACTGCGAACATTTCTTTTGAATATTGCCATGGAACCAATGATTGTTTTACCAGTACCTGGTGGCTTCATAAGTGTAATGATTTCTTGACTTATTCCATCATTAACACTTTCCTCTTGGCCGGGGCGATAAGAAAAAGTGGCACCCAATTTTTTGGTATCGGGTAAAGAAGTACCTTCCGTGGCAACATAATCATAGTCAAGAAACGGCAATGGACAAAATCTAGGTACTTGAATGAAATCGTTATCTTCATAAAAGTATTCAACTTTGACCCATTCGTCTGTTAGATAATCCGTCGTTGAATATGTAAGATCGGCTTTTATATTTGCTAATTGCTCCAAAGATAATAATGATTTTGGAACCTTGACATGGAAGGCAACTTCTGGTTTTTGCATTACTCTTTGTCTGTCTTGTACTCTGACATATAATAAGTCATTAAGTCACAAGCTTCAGGTTCGTCCTTCATTTTATACAATTCAAAAGTAAAGTCCATTGAACATGGCTTCTCAGTTTTACTAGTCGCTTGAATGGTAAAAGCAATCTCATAGATTCGTTCGTATTTAGCCTCTTTATCATTCTTAATGTATCTAAGAATGACATCGACATTTTCTGATATGTTGATATAGTTAGCTAAACGATTTGCTAATTCGACCCGAGCAGAATCAGAGAATAATTTATACCTTTCGGGACCTAGAATACTAGTAATCGAGGTCTCCTCGTTTGTAATGATACTTTTTAAAGAGAGATCATTGCACGTTTTAACTTTAACTACGTTATACATGATCTGCTCCGATCACCGAAGAAGTTGCTTTCGGCACATCTGGATTAGCTTCTTTTATTAAGAGTTCTTGCTCTTTAGCCATAGTCTCTTCTTGAGCTTTTTTGGCTTCTTCTAATTCCGTGTTATATCTTTGAGTTACACTATCAATAATCATATGAAAGAATGCTCCATAGAATTCTTCCACATTTATAATAGCATCTTCTTCTTTTGAATTGTTAATCACCTCTTCAACATTATCTCGGAACGAAGCAAGAGTATTTTTTAATGATATGCCGTACAATTGAAGCAATCTAGTTTTCTTATTTTCATTATCCATCTCAAAGACTTCCCTGAGAACTTCATACATGCATTCAGTGATATCTTCGATTCGTTCACTATCTTGCAGTCGCAACCGATGGAACACGAAATTCTTATATTTACGAATGCATTCGCTAAGATGATATTTGCTATTCTTTTCTTTGTGTCTGGTAGATTTTTTAAGAGCCATGGTTAACTGTTCAGTTAAACCTTTATACTGTTGAAGCTGTTTAAACTGTTGTTCAAGCAATTCTTTCTTTTGCTCTTCCGTCAAATCAGGATTCGTTTCTTGTGCTTTTAATTTTTCCATGGCTTCAGTCATGTTTTGCATCAATTGATCAATAGACTTGGAGAAATCTTTTACGTTCTTTTTCATCTTGTTCCTCCGAACATATTAAGTAATGCGGTTAAGTTACCGGCCTGTGGGTTTTTACTAATTTTCTGAGTCCGGACTTTCAACAAAGCTTCTAGCATACAAACCGGCATATCCATCATTTCCTCATATTTAAGGTAAGTTAGAGTTGATAAATATGCGTCTGTACGCTCGGCCATGAGCTTTAGAACGTCTATGGGATTAAGATACAGACTCAGATATTTCTCGAAAAAACAGATTGTTGATTGTGTATCTATGAGTATTCTCATGACCACACACTTTCTTCGATTTTTCATTCAACGCTTCTGGGTCTGGAATCATATTTTCACACTTCCACTTATATTCAAACTTGATACCAAATTTGAAAAAGTTTTCTTGCAAGTATTTCTTGATCTGCTTTCTAGCATTAACTGACAATGTTTCAACTGCATTCTTAATACTATCTTGATCAGAATATTCTTTCACAGTGTCACCATCAACAACGGAGAATCTGCTCGTATAATTGGCAATAGCACTACTAGCAATTTCGTTTAAGAAATTAGTTTTAGAAACATTCTTAGTGCTTGTTGCTTTTTTCAATGAAGGAAATCGAAAATAGAAAGTAACTCCATCGTCAACGACCAACATTTGCTCTCTCTGTATAGCTTCAAATGGTTTACCAGAGAAAGTTGTTTCTTGATATAAGTTGATGAGATTGAACCCTTCTACTTTCTTTTTCCCTCCGCAATTAGCACAAACTAAAGTTTCATCAGTTTTGACTTCCGGACCATAGCTTGTTAAATAGAAACCATATAACATGGCTTCTACATCTGGCTCTGCTACGTTTTCTAAAAAACTTTCAAAACTTTTGGTAACACTTGCGGGGGCTTCAATGATGTGGTTCCATAAAAGTTTCAAGAGATCCATAAATAGATCTTCTTCTTTGATAATAGTTTGAGCAAGATTGACTTCTTCCCGGTAAATAATGGATGATTGTCTTAACGCAATATTAGTAACTGGTAGAGTAATCTCCGATTTAGCTTCACTCTTATGTTTGAACCCTTTGAATACGGGTTTGCTACCGTCTCTTCCTTCGAGATTATCTTGGACCGTTTCTTTTGCTTTCTCGAGTGTTTCTTTTACCGTATCTTTGGTTGATGTTTCATTGGCACCATCTCGTTGGGCTTGAAGGATGTTTCCAATATTTTGTGCAATATTCCCAGGCTTTATATCTGACATCGGGGTGCTCCTTTAAATGTTGGTAGTATTTTTTACGAGGCCATAAGAAGGAATTTTACAAAAGATCTTTCTTCTCAAAGACGATAACATTCATGTATGGATGTACTCGATTGAACCAATTAGCCGGATTGCATGGTTCATCTTCATACACTTTAAAATATCCTTCCAGCATGAATAATCTTTTCACATCCGAGTCGTCTAATACAATCTCACTCCTTCTTGTGTTTATCAATCTTAAAATTTCTGGTTGCTTAATTGTATCTAACTTATCCTTCGACACATATTTGAAATAGTAAATGCTACTTGGTGATTCTTTTAACATGATCGAATTTGATAATTGCCAAAGATCATCGGATAAATTATTTGACGACAACCACTCAATAGCTTTAAATGTGATTGGTACTGTGCCCGTCTTACATAAGCTAACTAAATTAGCTTTCGTGTAAAATGGTTTATTATCGAATGTAATTGGTTCGTATCGAATGTCAATACCGTTTGATTTTAAATAATTTGAGAGAAGACGTTTTGTCAAGACCACTTTATGATCACCAAAAGCAATCACTTCAATGTTCACTAGATGATGAAGTGATATATCATCAGGCATCGAATTTAGAAAGTCATGAATTCTATCTAAATCCGGGAACGTTAATGAACAGGTTCGAACCTCAAATGTATTGAGTATATTGACCAACAGAGGAAAGATTTGACTTACTAATGTTCCTAAATCGATGTGTTCAACCATTCTGTCCGATTCGATTGTGCAGCCATTAAATATCTTAGGATTTTCAAGTAATTGATTCGTTAAGAATGTTTCGAATGGCATGCAAAATCTTAATACTTTCTCTGGAACCGGTTTAGTCATATTAATGCAAGGGTCAACCAAAGCATAACAATTATATTCTTTATCTCGTTCCGCTTCATCACACTTCTTGAATAGATCTGTTCCAACTCCTGCTAAAATTTTGGTTGCCATGAATGTTCTCCTATAATGATATATTGACTTTGAACCCTGGATATTGTTTCCAAAGCCCGGTTGAATCTAAAAATGTTTCAATTTCCGGTATTGTTTTGAATTTCGTTTGATTATTTAAAATCTTATCAATGTATTCAGTATCATGAGATGCACGTCTATAATGCATAACTTCATAGTCCATCAAAGCAATATTTTTACAAATTCGTTCCATTGATACTTTTGTGAATAGGTCTGATAATTTTTTTGATTTCTTAATCTCCGTTTCCAGAGTTTTAACAACTTCCAAATTAAAAATAGAATTCTCTCGCTCAAAATCAAAACGAAAGAAATCCATCTTTTTAATCTTTTCATTATATTCGTCCCTAGGCAAGATAACTTTTTTAACGGTATCAAACAACTTTACAATTGTCAATAACCCAAGACCTTTGATACCTGGTATGCCATCGCCACCGTCACCAAGGATACCCCGAATTAATGAAAAATGATTTGCCACAAAACTCTTAAACTCATCTGTAACTGTTAACTTAGATTCCGCAATCATCTTGTAAATAAATCTATCAACGTAATTATCTCGATTGACAAATAATCTACCGGGGTGCCAATCAACTCCCCGCATTGAAGTTAACTTTTCTAATTGTTCAAATTGAGTTGTATAGCTTTGAAGTTGATACATGTCTCTATCGGTTGAGAATACTATGCCGACATCTCTTGCTTCAAACATCCTCTTATATATGACATAGGGAATGTAATCATATTCGGCAAATTCTCCCATGAAATAATAAGCGTTTGGGATCATATTGATTATATCGTTTAGAACTTGAATGGCAAAGAACATTGCTTGAGACATTAATTGATCCGATTCACTTCTAGCCAGATAGTCATTCAATCCTCGATTAGACTTATAAGCCATATCGATACCACGATGGTAAGATGACTTACCGGTTTCGCAAAAGAAGAAAAATCGCAATCGATTTGTAATATCGAACATGGTTGAATATCGGTTTTTAATGTATTGAATTACATTCGTAACCGCAGATATTAGCTCAACGGCATGTTCTCCCTTATTTGACTCTGTTATGACATCTGGATTATAGACCCCGTTTTTAACATCGAAGAAAAAGTTGATTCGTTTTGTGGGGTCATCTTTAATGTGCTTTTGAAATATGTAATCTAAATCATCATACTTTGGTGTATAGCTATAATACACATGGCCCCTCCCTTTTAAGATCGCGAGCAGAGAATGAGTCGGATCTCATCACAATAGATCACTCATCGTACTTAGTGCTTTAAGCGCCTTGTATGACTCACTAGGTTTGAACTCCGTCATCTTACTAAGAATATTTTCGAAAAATATCAAGTTATCTCGAAAGTCACTTCTGGCATGCTCCTTGATAACGAACTTTAATTTTTCGGCCATAATCAAGCACTCATCAATCGAACCTGTTGTCTTAAACTTTTTTGCCATTACACACTCCTTACAGAAATAGGTGGTAATCGACTGAAAAGTATTCAGCCAACTTTAAAGCAATCTTTCTCCCCAACGGCTTTCGTCCACTAACAACGGCAGAAAAGTGTGACTCTGTTAACTTTAGCTCTCTTGCCAATTCTCGTTGCGTAATATTTCGTAACGCCATAAGATTCTTTACAAAGTGGTGAGGGGAACCTGTGCAGTGTGAATCAGTGATATTCTTACTCTTGATTATGCCGCCAACCCCCTTTAAGAATGCATCAAGATCATTAGCTTTGTCAAAGGGAATTGTTATCGTTATGTCCACTATATCCACAAAATAGCTCCTTTACAGAATCAACTCTCGTATATAAGGAAGTGTCACCACATTGAATATAACTGACCTAAGTCTAAGATATAAATCTGGCGATCTTAGTATCTTAATAGTTGACATCAATTCATTTGAATACGGTGACACGACCATTCGTATTCTTCCCTCCTGATCGATATATGGGGTGCTAACTTTTTTGAAATCATCTTTCTTCAAACAGATTGCTAAATCATTCACTATTGTATTATCGAATTTTTTGTTGTAGAACATGCAGTTATTCAATTCAAAGATACGATCTCGTCGTCTTCTTAAACTGCCATTCAATATCTTGTGAACCTCCAAAATATAATCAGGGAATGAGATGACAAAATCATGTGTGAATGACTTATCTATTACAACCGTATTATATGGATTAACTTTCTTTTCAAAAACCGGGGTAACCGATACCCCGGTCAATGAAAAGTGTTGATCTAACGAAGAACCTCTAACAACTAGAAACCTCATGTTTTTGCTCGCTATTGTTATTTTCTTCTTTTGCTGATTCCGTTTTTGACTCAATGCTTGGATGCTTTGGGCTAATCCAATGCTCCCATCTAGCTACAGCAAAGTCCGCATCTTTATAGTAATAATATTCTTTGATTACGCTTGATATATCGTCAAAATGAAGCTCATATTTTTTTCGATAGTCAATAAACCATTGTGGCTCAACATGGATAATCGTTTGAAGTTTTGGCAAAAATGCTTCTAGAGAAGACAATGGAGTTTCGTTTAGTTTTTTGTATCTTGCGTATAGTTTTAAAATTTCAACATCCATTAGTAATTGTTTGAAAAAATCAGATTTTGGCTTCGATTCTAACATCTCAACACGATGCCGCTTTAGTAGGTTAAATAAGTTTTTAAGATTAGTAAACGATTCACTGCAAACTAAGGATTCGTTAGCTTTTATAAAGTCTAAAGCATTTACCAATCTAGCAAATTTTGACAGTTGTTTGTCCGTTATTTGGTTCGTAAAGAAATAAACCAACTTTGAATTTGCCATCTCCAGCTTTTTCGTTATCTGCAAAAAAGCGTCGTATAAATCTTTTCGATAGTGATCAAAAACGTGAGAGAATATATCTTCTTTGTCGGTTATTTTTTCAGATTGTTTGTTGATTCTTATGTAGTACACATTCTCTGTTAAATTTTTAACATCTAGTTGACTTGAATATAATGTATCTAAATCATATACGGTGATTATCTTTTTCGATGTATCCGTTTTCAATCTAATTGTTTTAATTTTTTCGGGAAATGGGAACATCTCACTAGTAAATTTTATATCACTTTCTAAACACCTTAAATGCTTTGAGATTTTTTCTCGTAACGTTCGTTTCAATAGTTCGTAATTTGTTGATGTTCCATTCAAAAACTTTGATCGATTTGGCTCGATGATATTGATTCGGTTCCTATTGGCAAGACGGAATATTGAATTCAGTGACACATCACATCGATCTTTTATAATAATCTCATATGCTAATGACTCATTGACGAGAGTGCTATAATTGTTGTAATTTCTTTCCTTCGCCGCAATACTTCTAATTTCCGGCCAAGTTCTCATCCCTTTGAATCCCCGATTAACTACAACATACAATCTGGTATTCGCAGATTTTAGTAGCTCATCCGATTCTTCCATATATTTACCAGGTAGATTGTTAACTAGGTTCTTATATCTCTCATATTGTTTAAGATATGAACCATCATGTTGTTTAGAAAGTGTATCAATGATATGCTTCTCGATTGACTTTTTGGCAGCATCAATCAAATTCTCGATTGCCTTATAATTCTGGTCCGTGTTATCAATATATTCCCTTGACGGCTGGAACGTTATGCCACCAATATAAGTCTTCAGAATAATTTCATACAAAAACTTTTTATCCGCATATTTAAAACGTTCTAGTAACCCGTGACTATAACCATATAACACATTGCCCATCAATACACCACATTCATTAAAGCCTCTTTTCATTTTGATAACTTCGTTCGTTTCGTATAAAGGAAGACTACTTTCGTTTTCGTATGGCACATTGACTTTTGGCTTATGGGTAAACCAACAATAGACCAAATCCGCTTCGGTCTTGAACTTGCTTAAATCATATACTGATACCGCAATACGAACGTCGACCCCGTTTGGCTCGGTTGTTGGATCTTCTCTCATCTTAGTGATCTTTGGAATCCCATCAACAACGAATGCCGCATAGGTTCTTCGAACTCCATCTTTGTAAGCAATTACGGTAAAACCTGATTGATTATAAGCAAATGGAGATTTAGCACCAATACCTAATGCACCGACGAAATCGTTACTAGCTCGTCTTGTTGAGCCACCATACGTATATACATTTATGACGCCATCATCATCGAGTCCGGTTCCATAATCCCTAACGGCAAAATGGGGTTCGAGATCGGTAGGCAGATGGACGTCAAATTGCATTTTATCAATTGTTCCAGCTTCAACCATGCTGTCAACAGCATTAGTAGATAATTCTCGAATGACTGCTCGTATCTTATTACTGTATATATCTGCTGATAGCATTTTAAACATTGTAGCGTTTGCTTCAATTTTAAACGTAGTGGTTTCGGATATATTCGTTAATACATTTTCTTGGGTTTGGTTGATCAACATTGGTCATGGTTCTCCTTGTTCGCTTAGAATATGAAATCGTCAAAGGTTGGTAAATCATCATCATTAGACTTTTTGATACCTTTCGGGTCTTCATTAGTTTCATCAACTGAAGATGCATCTTCAAGAATCGTGGTCGGCGTTTCTTTAGCAACTTCAATCATAGTCTCAACCGCTTTGCTTTCATTGCCAAGAATCAATTCTTCTTCCATCTTTTTGATTGATTCTTTGGTTACAACAATGTAATTACTATGCTTAAAGAGAATTACTTCTAATTCTTCCGGATCAAATTCTCCTAGTCCTTTATGCCTCATTAAGCTCTTACCGCCACTCATCAGTCGTTTAGCTTCTTCATTATCATATATTGGCGTGAATACTTTTTCTTGATAATAACCATAGAGAGGGATTTGGGGTAACACAACTCGACCGGCTTCAATCAACTGAGGAAAGAATTTATTGAAAAACATAAGCACCATTACTGTAATATGATAACCATCAATATCTGGATCGGTTGTTATTGCAATATACTCATACCGAACTTTTTCCAAATCATCGATAATTGCCATGTCCTTATCTTTGCCTAATACATTGAATAAGTCGGTAACTGTTGCATTCGTAAGAATTTTACTAGCCTTATTTGCTTCAACATTAGGCATATTTTTGCCTGTCAATGTATAGACAGCATGCTTTTGACGATCCCGGCATTTAACTAATGATCCGGCAGCAGAATCACCTTCTACTAAAAATAAGAATGTACCTTTACCATATTTAATGCTATCTAATAAGTTAGAAGTAAACTTTCGTTTCTTAATCTTCTTTGATGCCTGTTTTGTCTCGAGACTCAACTTATAATCAAGTAGTCTTTGATAAAGTTGCTTTAAATCAATTTCAGTGTTCAAAAACTTAGTAAACTTTTCTTTGAGTTCTTTTTCAAAAATCTTAAATCGATCTAAATTAATATCGAGTTCATCTTTAGTTTGCCCACTAAATCTAGCATCCTTAATACTTAGTGAAACGAAACATCTTGTGCCAATTAAATAATCAGACTTTGATAACGTGCTATTCTTTGGCATTACTTCCATTAATGTTTCGGCCATAAAGTTCTTGATGTATTTAACGTGTGTACCCCTGTGAATTGGTAAAAGATTTACAGCCCCCTTAAACTTTGGTTCATTCTTAACCATATCAAAATAGAAATCTAGTTGTAAATATTGTTTATCAACAATCGTCTTAATAGAGTATGTATCATTACCGATCGAATCTTCGAAGAAACAATCTAACAACCTAGATCGATCAACGTCGACTAAGATTTCTTTGCCATCAACGGTTAATGTAATCTTAGCATCAGTTAGCAATTTTGCTAGTTGTATTCGTTCTTTAATATAAGAAAGTTCGAAATCAACACTTCGAAAAATCTTAGGTGATGGCTTGAATGATACAATTGTTCCGATGCCAGCAGCTTCGATTCTTGACTTTACTTCGTGTGTAATAATATGCTTATCAAAATCGGTCTTAAATAGATATTCATGAGCATATCCATCCCGGTAACTAATTAATGACATCTCATCTGACAACGCGGATACAGCTACAAGACCGATACCATTTAGACCAGCAGATACTTCATAGGCATTCATGCCCTTATTAAACTTACCAGATGTGTATAATTTGGTACAAGCTTTGATGGGATATGGAACACCCTTTTCATCATTACCTACTGGGAAACCTCGACCATCATCTTTGACTTCACAATAGCCCTTATTGATTGTCACTTCAACACTCTTTGCCCCGCCGCTTAATACTTCATCTAGGGCGTTATCAAACACCTCTTCAAAAAGATGGGTCGGGTGCGATGTCGTTCCAATAAATGTCTCTGGTCTATGTTGCACCCATTCAATTTCTTCTAAACCTTCTATCTTGTTATATGATTGTTTCGTCATTTAATCGCCTTCCTGTTTTACTCGAAAAAGGCTCCACACTTCTTTCTTATTACCGTAGTGTAGAAGTGCCCATTTTTGGTCCTTAAATTTGCCATCCTGAATAACGAAAACAAGAGTGTTCTCGTGAAACTTAGTAATCTCAATCTCACATTCTTGATATTTAGAAATCGTTCCAGCCCCATATTCACCCTCTGGAATTTCTCCAATGAACTCAGCGTCCTTCTTCGTATGGTCATTCGTTCTTATGGCGATGATTGAATCTTTTGAATGTTTAACGCTGAGTTCTTTTTTTGCATCATAAACCAAACGCCAACTAAGATATTTACTGCCGTCTTTAACCCGTAGATCATAATGCAACCCGGCCTTATTAGCATCATGCTTGACAATCAACATGTTACTCTTCACTTCGATTTGCCCCCTTGACTATTTCTTCAAATTTGCCAAGCATTTTTGTCAATGATATATAACTTATATCTTTATCATCTGGTATAAGATTCTTTTCAATATAGTCTTGCCAAAATGCATTGGCATAAGGATTCTTATTCATAAAAAGCTTATTTCTAATTGAACCGTTTGAAGAATCATGTGGTGCATAAAAGAAATGTCTCTTTTCATCATATCCAATTCTTTTTAATGGAACCGGGCTAAATGATGCATCAAGATCCAAATTCTTAATTCGCCTTAGAACAGATGCAAATTGTTTCTTAACTTCGACTAATTGATGAATTCTTGTATACGTAAAGTTAGAAACAATATGACAACCGTTTGGAGTAATTTCAAGATTGAAAGAGTATGGATCAAAAGCTTGATTCAATGCATTAAAAACTTTCGTTACTTCGATGTTAGGTAAATTGGTATCCCCGATATCGAAATCTATATCCAATTGAAAAAGCGTCCTCTGATTACCCAATTCCGGAGATATCATAAGTATAATCTTGTTATCCATAAATTCTTTGAAGTGTTTCGAAAAGAAATCTTTCAAAAAATCTTTTTTCGACTTAGTAATTGGAGCACTTTCAAGCACGTATTTATAGGTTACGTCCATGTCAAAGAGTCCTTTCTGGTTTTCTGTTTAAGATTAATTATTGCGTCATTCATAATCAAACCACTGTTATTTTTAATATTCAAGCTATGCTTACTTCTGTTATAATTGCAATATAAATTAACTTTGAAATCCACACATTTTTCTTTTGCCTCATACCAACTAGAAAAGAGGTGTTGAGTCTCAACATATTGTTCAAATGAAATTCTGAAGTCATTATATCGTTCTTCATACTTCATTAATATGTGACAAGCTTCGTGTAATAATAGTTTTTTGTAGTAATCTTGGCTACCATCTTTTGGTTTGATGTAAACAACTCCATCTTTAACTAATCCATCATAGTTTAACAATGGATCAATAACCAGTTTCGATCGAATCAATTTAATCAATAGTCTTAATTGCATAGACGGAGACACATCAAATGATTCGTTAAATAACAGTTCAATTGAATTCTTAACATCTCTAGCTTCAAGCTTATAAGATTTTTCGTTTTCAATTAGATTACACCGAGTCTTACCATAAAACTCTAAGACATCATCAAATGAACAACGATTATAGATGCAAATATGAAATACCAATTCATCATATAAGCTAAAATAATGATGCTCATAACCTATCTCATGAATAACTTGAATCTTCTTAGCAAAAGCTTTTAACACTTTTGATGATAGACGATACTCACTAGCTTCAATAGCTGCCATCGTTAATATCATATTCGGAGGGCCAATTTGACCATCAAAATACAAAAGCATTAAATCGTCTTTCATAAAGTCAATTTCACAATTATAGAGATAAGTCAAAAAAATCGTAGACAATGGTTCTGACACAGCATTCTTAAATACGTAACAACGATCTGGTAAACGATAACTTAAAAAAGAATCAGATGTAAATAAGAGTTTTCTAATTGTTACTTGCTCTTTCTTAGTTGTTGGTGGATAATTTAACGTTATGAAATCTTTCAATCTTTCAAAAAGAAAGAAGTCATTTTTAATCATGAGATCTCCGGTATTTTGATGATTCGTTTTAAAGCATCTAGAATAATGTCTTCAGTTATCTTAACCGGTTCTTGTTTTGGAATCTGGTATAACGTTTCTTTCTTCACGTTTGTAACCGCCTCCTTGAATGTTCTTGGATCGATTATATCAATATACCTCTTAGCAGCCCATATACTTAATAATGTAGATCCACATTGACCATCACAATTATAAACGTTCTTGATCGTGCCATTTGGTTCTCTTTTAACAATAGGAATATCACATGATATGGTTCGTTTAAATACATCCATGAACCCATACATATTAGCCAACAACCATTGATCACTTTTCAAAAGATTGCTACAGATGTTCCATGTGTGAATCCGTTCACCTGCTAATGTACCAAACTTAGCGGCTCTTAACATCGCATGGCTGAATCGACTTGAGTTATCTGGATAGAAACCTTCCTCAGATAATTGGTTCCAACCAGCAACTAGATATACTTTCTCATAGCCCTCTTCCAAAATATACGTTTCCGCTAAACCAATTAAAAGAGTTTGAAATAACATGTTTCTAACTGGGACCCATGCAATAGTTGATTTTAACTTTTCTTTAGTCCCAGTCTCAACATCAACTTTAGTATTAATTAATTGACTATTCTTAACGTTAAAGAAATCTCTAAAAATTTCAGTCAATTTAATAACTTTGAGATTGAAGTTAGTTCCCTTTTTACGATTAGAGTAATCAACAATATTTCTGATTGCGAACTCTTCTGCTTCTTCGCCCCTATGACCGTACATGAAATGAACTGCATCAATAGAAAAATTTACTTTTGCATCCTTAAGAAGACGATCAGCTAATAATAAACTTGTCGTGGAATCAATACCACCAGATGCGGCACATAATACTTTAATACCGCCTCTCGTTTTGAGTCTTGTTGGATAAGTAAACAATGGAGGAAATGTTCCGTGTTTACTCTTGATTGAATTATCTGTCATCAAAAATTCAGAGAATGAATATTCGGGATATTGGGTCTTAGTTGTGATAATGTATGCGTTCTTTGATTCTTTTTTGAATGTGCTAAAATATTCTTCTAGCGAGTCCATTGCTTTTTCACAACTATGAAAGTAATAGTACGTTGTACTCTTTTTTGAACTAATCAAACAGATATCAACTTTGAATTGGTATAACGGTTGATACTTGCACGCAACATAAAATTTCAAACCAAGAGAATTTCTTTGTGTTGCCATAAATGCAAAACCGCCATCGATCTTTGATAGCGATTCCTTTGATAGTCCTTCTTGCATTAGCATACACAATAATGCTTCCGAGTCAATTTTTGTCTTTGGCTTGTAATTATATTTCTTGTACATGCCAGTAACATACTCTTCTGATAAGGAACCATTGTGAACAACACAATAATCGCTTCGAACGATAGGCTGAATATTTTGATCATCCGTTTCTGCTTCGGTTTCCGGCTTCGCTCTACAATTCAAGAGACCATATTGTGTATCATTTGAATACATAGGATAATCAGGAAATCCAAGATTTTTATATGGTTCAGTTTTAACTCTACCATTAACCATATATCCAAAACCATCTTTGCCTCGTTCTTGGGCAATAACACCGAGCTCACCAAAAAGTTTGTCAGTCATAACCGGGATTTCAATTTCTTCAATCGGTAAACCAAAGAATCCAAAAATACCACACATGTGAATGTTCTCCTTAAGAAATTATCTTCAAAAATATTTTGCTTTCGTCTTTCATCTCGTTAGATACAACGGTTAACACACCTCTTAGATCTTCCGAAAGCTTCTCTATGTCTGTTTTCTGATAGCCCTCGGTTTGACTCTTTACTTCAATCACAAGAAATACTTCACCATTATCTACTATTGTGGCAAACGCGCAAGATCCGAAATCGGTCTTTTTAACAATCTCTGTATGCTTAATCTTCTTAACCGCGTCTTGTAGAAAGCCTATTAACATAAGTACACCAAGTAGCAAGGGGAAATATTTTAGAATCGGTATCTTAGTAGAGTGGGTTAAGCAAGCAATCAAAAAGACATATGCAATAATCATACCAAAATTAATCTTGCTTTCTTTTTGATGCATAATCATTCCGAAAACACCAATGGCAAATATAATCGCTACTAACATTGGTCCCCAATAACTTATGTCAATGCTGAAGGGGCTAATCAACAATACGAAAACCAAAGTAAATGACCAAACCATCGAACCGTCAATTGTTAACACGGCATCTCCTAAAAGTTAAAATCGTTAGACAGCAATTGTTCCAACGGATTATGAATGGTGCTATCATTTACGAACCCATTCAATAGAGACTTTGACATATTTTCAAAAAGCATACCGGATAAGAATGATTCAAGGTGTGAAATCTCTTTAATGCCATATACCTTTGCAGAATATGGTTCCACAACTCTTGCCGGTAATTCCGGGCTTTGGGAGTTTCTAAAAATTTGAGAGATTAATATCTCAATGTGGTGATATGCAACATTAAATTGATCACCATAAATCTTTGTCAATTTATTGAAAGCAATCTCCGGATGTTTCATGATATTTTTCTTCTCGATAATACCAAGAATTGTTTGCATAACAACATTCATGTCACTAGATGATATCTCAATATTAATGAAAAACGGTAGGTCTTTTGAGTTTGCTTTCAAATGAATAACTTTAACCTTTTGCTCGTCTCTATATTCATCAGTTTCAAAAAATTCAACTGGCAAATATACTCTATCATCAACGACAAAATCAAATGTATCAAGAGTTACTCCATCTTTTTTGATGAGCACAACAGAGACAAATGGTTTAAGAACTATTGCTTCTTTGATCATTGTGTTTTCGATATTAAAATTGGAAGTAACAATCCCAGACTTTTCTGAATCTAATGTAAACTCGGTCAACCCTAGATTGAAGTAATCTTCATGACGAAGGAAAACTTCAACATCATACTCACCATTAAATTTTAATTTCGTATTCTCTTGTATAAAGTATTTTGCCAAAAGTTGCCTATCAATCAAAGGATTATTATCTGTTGCTTGTTGTAATAGATCTGGAACTTTTACGTCAGTGGATCCACCAGTGTGGAATGTTTTCATGATTTCTTGTGTTCCACGTTCGCCCAATGATTGTCCAGCTATGATGCCAACATACTTGCTATTATATTGCCTCATCAAATCACCATAGCAAGTCTTACACAATTGAATAGATTTACAATAAATGGGACTTCTAAGATCAACATATTGATCATAGTATTCTTTGATCTTATCCCGAGTTAAGAGCACTTTCGTTTTGCCATCCATAATGTAACGATTGTATAAAAGTTTTGCATTAGACTTAGTAATTTTACATTTAACAGTTTTCTTTGTGCCACAATCGTTTAGTTCAGGATCAAAGATAACACTGGCCAAAGCGTAGATCATTTTTCGAAATAAGTAACCAGTTGTTGCAGTACTTCTGGATCTATCCATGATACCTTTTCTTGACCCATAACCACCTAAGAATGCAGACACTGGAGTTAGCCCATCAATGTATGATTCATTGATAGATAAGAAGTTTCCTTGTGCATCTTG
>ENA-UOWO01003932-UOWO01003932.1-activated-sludge-metagenome-genome-assembly--contig:-NODE-3932-length-16784-cov-7.061630_pt1 | contig 16784 bp, 16 predicted proteins | sample MGYA00238148_ERZ761564 | MGnify/ENA primary metagenome ERZ761564 (study PRJEB28885, sample SAMN05720194) | activated sludge metagenome | isolation source: Anaerobic digester | place: USA...
GCTGCCGCGGTGCCAGGCGCTGAGGTCCGGATCGAGGGAAAGGTCGCTGCGATGCCACAGAACCTGAGACGCTTCCATGTCGGGGATCGACTCTCCGAGATGGCCATCTTCCACAACGTGGTCTACCTCGCCGGGCAGGTGCCCAGCGACACGCGGCAGGACATGGCCGGTCAGACCCGCCAGGTTCTCGCGATGGTCGACCGCCTGCTGGCCGAGGCAGGCACCGACAACGCCCACATCCTGATGGCGACCATCTATCTTGCCGACATGGCCGATTTCGATGCGATGAATCTCGTGTGGGATGACTGGGTCGCGCCCGGCGACGCGCCGCCGAGAGCGACGGTGCAGGCGCGTCTTGCGCGGCCCGAATGGAAGATCGAGATCGTCGTGACCGCCGCGTTGTCGGCGGGTGCCTGACGGTGGCAGCTCATCGCATGATCCGGGTGCTGCTGATAGCCGCAGCCGCCTATGTGCTGCTGGTGGCGATGCAGGGTCGCACCGACAAGCAGGCCGGCGCGGCGCTCGCTGCGCTGGCGAAGCCAGGCGACATCGTCATGCTGTCGTCCGAGACCTGCATGCACTGCGACCAGGCTCGGCGCTGGCTCACCGAGTACGGTGTGCCGTTCCGGGAGTGTTTCATCGAGAGGGATGCGGCCTGTGCCGACAGCTATCGAGCGCAGCAATCTCCCGGCACGCCCACGCTGCTGGTGCGGGGTGAGCGTCAGGTTGGTTTCGATCCCGGCCTGGTCACGAAGGCCATCAGCGGCGGTTGAGTCGTCGCCGTGATCCGAGGCTAGTCGGCATGCAGACCCAGCGCGGCCGGGTCGCCACGGCCCACGCGTACCAGGACGGGCGTGTCCCCGGTCAGGTCGACCACCGTCGTTGGCTGCGCCGCGCAGGCTCCGGCATCCACCACCGCCTGCAGCACTTTCTGGTAGCGCTCGCGGATGTCGTCCGGGTCGTTCAGCGGCTCGGTTTCGTCGCGCGGGATCAGCGTGGTCGCCACCAGCGCCTCGCCGTACACCGCCAGCAGTTCCTGCAAGGCCTTGTGTTCGGGCACGCGCAGGCCGATGGTGCGCCGAGAAGGGTGCGAGATGCGTCGAGGCACCTCCTTGGAGGCTTCGAGGATGAACGTGAACGGCCCGGGCGTGCCGAGTTTCAGCAGGCGGTACTGGCGGTTGTCGACTCGTGCGTAGCTCGCGAGTTCGCTCAGGTCGCGGCACAGCAGCGTCAGGTGGTGCTTGTCGTCGACGCCGCGGATGCGCCGCAGGTTTTCCACCGCCGACTTGTCGTCGAGCCGGCACACCAGCGCGTAGCTCGAATCGGTTGGCACGGCCGCCACGCCGCCGTCGTGGAGGATCTGCGCAGCCTGTTTCAGAAGGCGAGGCTGGGGGTTGTCGGGGTGTAGTTCGAAATGCTGGGACATCGCGCGATTGTCGGCGCCGTGGGCGCCTGGCTCTACGAGACCTGTCCGGGCCGGCAGCTCAGGCCGGCAGCAGCACCCGTTCCGCCAGCGCTTCCCACACCGGCGTCAGGCGTGCCGGCAGTGCCGCCAGGGTGCCGAGGTCGGTGCGGCTTTCCTCCGGGCTGTGGAAGTCGCTGCCGCGCGAGGCCAGCAGGTCGAATTCGATGGCCAGGGTGGCGTACTTGTCGTAGTCGGCGCTGGTGTGGCTTCCGGTGACCACCTCGACCCCTCGTCCTCCGTGTCCCTTGAACTCGGTGAACAACGCGTATTCCGCGTTGACGCTGAACTTGTAGCGACCGGGATGGGCGATCACGGCGATGCCGTCGGCCTGGGTGATCCACTTCACCGCGTTCCCCAGCGATGCCCAGCGGTGTTCGACGAAACCCGGTTTGCCTTCGACGAGGTACTTGCGGAACACCTCGTGGGTGCTGGCGCACACGCCGGTTTCGACAAGGTAGCGGGCAAAGTGGGTACGCGCTATCAGTTCAGGGTTGCCCGCGTAGTTCAACGCACCCTCGAAGGCATCTCGGATGCCGACCTTGGCCAGCCCGTCGGCCATCTCGTGTGCACGTGCGATGCGTCCGTCGCGGGTATCCGCCAGTCCCTTGATCAGGGCCGCGTTCTCCGGATCGATCCCGAGCCCGACGATGTGCACCGTGAGACCGGCGAAGGTGACTGAAATCTCCACGCCCGGCAGGTAAGGCAGGCCGACAGCTTCGGCTGCATCGCTCGCCCGCCGCTGGCCGCCCACCTCGTCGTGATCCGTCAGCGCCCACAGCTCGACGCCGTTGGCCTTGGCTCGTTGGGCCAGTGCTTCGGGCGTCAGCGTGCCGTCCGACACGCAGGAATGGCAGTGCAGGTCGGCGTTGATCCAGGCGGTAGGGACTTTCACCAGTTGATTGTAGGGAAGGGGTACATCACGAGTCGCCTTGCATCCGACGCGCCGAAGGGGCATCGGTATTGGTTCACGAACCCCGTGTGGTGGAGTCCTCAGCGCACGACGCGGATCAGCTTGCCACTGTCTGTCAGCAGGTAGAGCCATCCGTCCGGGCCTTGCCGGACGCACCGGATGCGCTCGCCGAGGCCGGCGAACATCCTTTCGCGCGACACCTCGGCCGTGCCGTTCAGCACGACGCGCCAGAGTGCGGTGCCGGCAAGCGCGCCCAGGAAGGCGTTGCCCTGCCATTCGGGGAATCCGGCACCCGTGTAGAACGCCAGTCCGGAAGGCGCAATCGAGGTCGGGACCCAGAAAGAGACGGGTTCGGCGTACGTCGGCGCGTGCGTGCCCCCGCCGATCCGGCAGGCCTCGCCGACCGGGTCACCGTAGTTGCATCCGTAGCTCTTGACCGGCCAGCCATGGTTGGCACCGGCCGCCACCCGGTTCAACTCGTCTCCGCCCTGCGGCCCGTGCTCGACCAGCCACAGTTCGCCGGTCGTCGGGTGCAGCGCGGCACCCTGCGCATTGCGATGGCCCAGGCTCCAGATCTCGGGTCGTGCCGTCGCGCCCAGATCGGGATTGCCTGCGGGCACGCTGCCGTCGCGAGCGATGCGCACCACCTTGCCCAGGTGCGTTGACAGGTCTTGCGCCGGACTGCCTTTCTGCCGTTCTCCGAGGGTCACGAACAAGGTCTTGTCGCCGCGAAACACGAGACGCGACCCGAAGTGGCCGTTGCCGACCACCTTCGGCAGTTGCCGGAAGATCACCTGGACGTCGGTCAGCGCCAGGCCCGAAAGCCGCCCCCGCGCCACCGCAGTGCCGCTGCCGGCCAGGCCGGCCTCGGCATAGGACCAGTAGACCCAGGGGTCGGTCGTGAAATCGGGGTCTGTGGCCACATCGAGCAGGCCGCCTTGCCCGGCCGAGGCGACCGGGGGCACGCCGGTCAAGGCCGCCGACACGGTCGCGCCATCCGCGCTCACGATGACCATCGATCCGCCCTTCTGGGTGACCACCATCCGGCCATCGGGCAGGAACGCCAGGCCCCACGGCGACGAAAGGGCTCGGGTCAGCACGACAGCGCGAGCCGCCGTCGCGACCGGTGCAGGCGGGGTACTCGCCGAGCCGCCACCGCACGCCGACGCGCCGACGAGGAGACCCGCGCCTGCTGTCGCCAGCGCTGACAGCTTCCAGCCGGCTTCGATCAACTCTCGGCGTCTGGGGTTGGCCAGTGTGTTGACGCATCGGCCGGGCGTCGCGGGGTGTGGCATGGGGGCTCCTGTCGGCTCGCTGCCAGTATGCGGCGTTCGGTCACGGGTCGACCACTGCTCTTGCGTTGCCAGTTGTGTCTGGCCCGGGTCGTCGCGCGTCCCGCCAGATCTGCTTCGGCCGTGCTCACGCTCCCGTGGCTTGGGCCGCTTCCACGATCATCTGCAGCCGTTGGCGGCCGTTGTATTCGTCGATGCTCAGGCGATAGGCCAGCGTGACCCGGGCGGGCACGGGGTCGACATGGCCGAACCAGATCGCGTCGCGCAACGTGCCCGAATGCTTCACGCTGAGCTTCAGGTGCTTCTCGCCGACCAGACGCTGGCTGACGACTTCCACTTCGTCGCTGAACAGGGGCGCTTCGAACGAAGGGCCCCACACCTGCGCATTCAGAGCCTGCACGGTGTCCGTCGTGAAGTGCTCGATCCCGAGTGGGCCGTCGCTGAGCAGCCGCCGCTCCAGCGTCGCGGCATCCAGCCCTTCGAGCGCGGCCTGCTGAAACGCGGCGTCGAAGGTCGCGAAATCGGCTTCGGCCAGGGTGCAGCCGGCAGCCATCGCGTGCCCGCCGAACTTCTTCAGCACACCGGGGTGGCGCTTGCTGACGAGGTCCAGCGCGTCGCGCAGGTGGAAGCCCTCGATCGACCGCCCCGAGCCCTTCAGCAGCCCATCCTGGCCGCGTGCGAACACGAAGGTCGGCCTGTGAACCCGGTCCTTCAGACGCGACGCCACGATGCCGACCACGCCTTCGTGGAAGTCGGGGTCGTAGATCGCCAGGGCCGGTGGCGCTGCGCCCGGATCGTTCATTCCCTGCATCAGCGTGTCGAGCAGTGCCTCGGCCTGTTCGCGCATGCCGGTCTCGACCTCGCGTCGCTCGCGGTTGATCGCGTCGAGCTGCTGCGCGAGTTGCGCAGCGCGTGCCGGATCGTCGGTCAGCAGGCACTCGATGCCCAGCGTCATGTCGGACAGGCGCCCCGCTGCGTTGATGCGCGGGCCGAGCGCGAAGCCGAAATCGAAACCGGCGGCGCGCGAGGGGTCGCGGCCGGCGGCCGCGAACAACGCGGCCACGCCGGCCTGCATGCGTCCGGTGCGGATGCGCCTGAGCCCCTGCGCCACCAGCCGCCGGTTGTTGGCGTCGAGCCGCACCACATCTGCCACGGTACCGAGCGCGACCAGATCGAGCAGGGGGTCGAGCTTGGGTTGCGCCGGAGCCGAGGACGGACCGCCCGAAGCATCGGCAAACAAGCCGCGTGCGCGCAGCTCGCTGCGCAGCGCCATCAGCACGTAGAACATCACGCCGACGCCAGCCAGGTGCTTGCTTGCGAAACCGCAGCCCGGCTGGTTCGGGTTGACGATCACATCGGCATCCGGCAGCACGATCGCATCGTCTTCCTGCGCCGGCAGGTGATGGTCGGTCACGACGACGGCAAGTCCGTGCGCCCGCGCGTGGGCGACGCCAGCCAGGCTCGCGATGCCGTTGTCGACGGTCACCAGCACCTGCGCGCCCTGCGCCAGTGCCAGGTCGACGATCGCTGGCGTGAGGCCGTAGCCGTGCACGGCGCGGTCGGGCACCACGTAGCCGAGCGTGCCTGGCGCCGCGCCCAGCAGAGCCAGTCCGCGCAGTGCGACCGCGCAGGCCGTGGCCCCGTCGCAGTCGTAATCGGCGACGATGCACAGTCGCAGGCGTTCGTGCAGCGCATCGGCCAGCAGCACGGCGGCTTCGGCTGCGCCCCGCAGTCCGGCCGGCGGCAGCAGGCGGGCGAGCCCGTCGTCGAGTTCCTCGATGCCGCGCACGCCGCGAGCCGCGAACAGCCGCGCCAGCAGCGGATGCACGCCGGCCTGTTCGAGCGCCCAGGCCGAGCGGGGGGCTGCCGGGCGCAGCGTCAGGGTCGGGGAGTTCACAGCGCGGTCAGCGTGGCGTGTGGATCGACGGTGCGGAAGCGGTCGCCGAGTCGCTGCCACAGCGAGCGCTGCATCGCGTCGTAGCGTTGCCAGCCGCGTTCGCCGCACAGCGTCAGCGACACCCCTTCGCCACGATCGGCTGCGGCCACGAGAGGGCCCAGTGCGTCGGCGTCGAGGGCCCGCCAGCTTTCGGCCCAGCCAGCCCAATCCTCGGCCAGCAGCGGCGCGCGCAGGCGGTCGTTCACCGTCACCTCGGCGGAGGCGGACTGCGCGCGGCCGCAGCCGCTGAGCCAGAACGAGTTGACCGGCAGCGCGCCGCGGGCTTCGCGGGCCTCGTTGACCGGGTGCTGGTGCAGCAGCATCTGCACCTCGTTCTGCAGCCGCCGCACCCAGCGAACCCGCGCCAGCTGTTCGACGGACGCTTGCGGGTCGCCGCGCAGCCACAGATCGACGTTGCGGCCGATCACGCGATCGATCGACGCGCAGGGCAGATCGGCCAGCTGCTCGTGCGAGAGGTACCAGCGATCGGGCGCCGCCCAGGCGAGCGATCCGTCGTCGTCATCGAACAGCGGCCGCACCGCGTCGAACAGCGTGCGCGACTCGTCGGCGGGCAGGGCGAGTGCCAGCGGATCGGCCAGCGTGATGTGTTCGCGTCCGACATGCCAGTGCACCGGCGTCACCTGGCCCCACGGACGCCTCCCGACATCGATGCCGTCGGCACGGGCCTGCAGCGCGGCCCAGGGCCATCGCCCATCGGCGCCGTGCCAGCCCTGTGCCGTCGCGAGCGCGCGCTCGTGCGGCGGCGACAGCGTGTACTCGTCGTCGACATCGCGGGTGGTGGGCTGCAGCCGCGTCAGCAATCGGGCCAGGTTCGGCAGGGCGAGATCACGCAGCGTGTGGGCGCTGGCCTCGGAGACGGCGCTGGCGTGGGGGATGAGCAGGTGCATATCTGCTCTATTGTCCGGCGGCGGCCGGGGCGCTTTTGCTTGCCTGGCATGGGTGGGTGCGTTGCGTTGCAGCCAGCCGGGGTTTCGGCCCGGCGGCCGAGTCACTTTCTTCTGCTGCCCCAGAAGAAAGTAACCAAAGAAGAGGGGCCCAACACCAGCCATTTGATCTGTTCGCTTCGGCTGCACACCTACTTCAAGGGCTCTGGCCCGAGAACCGAAACCGGACTAGCGCCTCGGTTTCCTCGATCACATTCAGATGACTCGGCATCGACACGACTCGACCCTGCGGGTCATCGCCGCGAGGACCTGCAGGGTCGAGCCGAAGCGAGAACAAGCGGACTGGCATTAGCGAGGAAGCCGAGGCGCTAGTCCGGTTTCGGTTCTCGTGCCGGAGCCTCTGCCGTCAGCCTTCTGGCCGCAGCGTGACGGCCAAATCGGCTGGTGTTCAGGCCCTTTGCTTTGGTGACTTTCATTTGGGCCCGCAAATGAAAGTTACTCGGCTGCCGGGCCGAGACCCGGCGGGTTGCAGCGCCTCGGCACAACCTCCCGACGGGTCGGACATCCGACAAGGTCTATCGAAGAATGGCCAACGTCGCCGGCGAGATCGAATCGCAGCGATCTACATCGCAATGCACTCAACCCCTCCTGTAGCATCCGCCGTCAATGCAATGGCCCTACGAACTCCAGATCGGCTGGCGCTACACCCGCGCCGGGCGCAGCGGGCGGCGCAACGGGTTCATCTCGTTCATCTCCGGCGTGTCGATGCTCGGCATCGCGCTCGGTGTGGCGGCGCTGATCATCGTGCTGTCCGTGATGAACGGCTTCCAGAAGGAAGTGCGCGACCGCATGCTGTCGGTGATCTCGCACGTCGAGGTGTACCAGTCGAAGGGTGAGGCCCTGCCCGACTGGCAGGCGACGGCCGCACAGGCCCGGCTCAGCCCGCAGGTCGTCGGCGCCGCGCCCTTCATCGCTGCTCAGGCGCTGATCGCGCGCGGTGACGACATGCGTGGTGCCGTCGTGCGCGGCATCTCACCGATCGAGGAAGCGACCGTCACCGAACTCGCCGCCAAGCTGCGCGACACCACGCTGGCCAGGTTGGTCCCGGGCGGCTGGGGCGTCGTGCTGGGCGGCGAGCTGGCGCGGGGACTGGGTGTGAGGGTGGGGGACAAGGTGACCATCGTCGCTCCCGGAGGGCAGGTCACTCCCGCCGGGGTCGTGCCCCGACTGAAGCAGTTGACCCTGGTCGGTACCTTCGAGGCCGGCCACTACGAGTACGACAACGGGCTGGCGCTGATCCACGTCGAGGACGCGGCGAGGCTGTTCCGCGTCGAAGGGCCGACCGGCGTGCAGCTTCGCCTGAAGGACGCACAGCAGGCGCGCGCCGTGGCGGACGAACTGCAGGTGCGACTCGGGCCGAGCGTGCGCCTGAGCGACTGGACCCGAACCAACCGCAACTGGTTCCAGGCGGTCCAGATCGAGAAGCGGCTGATGTTCATCATCCTGACGCTGATCGTCGCGGTCGCGGCATTCAACCTGGTGTCCACGCTGGTGATGACGGTGACCGACAAGCAGGCCGACATCGCGATCCTGCGCACGCTGGGTGCGAGCCCCCGTTCGATCATGGCGATCTTCATGGTCCAGGGTGCGGCTTCCGGCGTGATCGGGACGCTGGCCGGCATGGTGCTCGGGCTGGCGGTGGCGTTCAACATCGGCGTCATCGTGCCGGCGATCGAGCGCGCGCTGCACATGAGCTTCCTGCCGAGCAGCATCTACCTGATCAGCCGCATGCCGAGCGATCCGCAAAGCGGCGACATCGTGCCGATCGTGCTGATCTCGCTGGCGCTGGCCTTCGTCGCGACGATCTACCCGAGCTGGCGCGCGAGCCGCGTGCAGCCGGCCGAGGCGCTGCGCTATGAGTGAAGCCCTGGCGCCCGCCGGCAGCGTGATCCGCGCGATCGGACTGCACAAGCGCTTCCATGAAGGCGCGCTCGACGTGCAGGTGCTGCAGGGCGTGGACCTCGACATCGCGGCCGGTGAAACGGTTGCCATCGTCGGCGCGTCGGGCTCGGGCAAGAGCACGCTGCTCCACCTGATGGGCGGGCTCGAAGCGCCGACGCAGGGACAGGTGCTGCTGATGGGCCGCGACCTGATGGGCATGGACGCACAGGCGCAGGGCGTCTGGCGAAACCGCCACCTGGGCTTCGTCTACCAGTTCCATCACCTGCTGCCCGAGTTCACCGCGCTCGACAACGTCGCGATGCCGCTGCGCATCCGCCGTGTGCCGCAGCCCGAGGCGCGCGCGGCCGCCGAGGCCGTGCTGCAGCAGGTCGGCCTCGGGCACCGCATCGGTCACCGGCCGGCGCAGTTGTCGGGTGGTGAACGTCAGCGGGTGGCGATCGCGCGCTCGCTGGCCGGACGACCCGCCTGCGTGCTGGCCGATGAGCCGACGGGCAACCTGGACCGCGAAACCGCCGACGGCGTGTTCGAGCTGATGCTGTCGCTGGCTCGCGAACGGGGCATGGCCTTCGTGCTGGTCACCCACGACGAGGCGCTGGCTGCCCGTTGCGATCGGGTGCTGCGACTGAAGCTGGGGCGGCTGGTTCCCTGAGCCGCCCACGCCAGCCGACCGTCACCTGCGCGACAGTGCCAGCCAGCGTTGCACCGAGGGGCGTTGCCACTGCCGGTGCGCATAGCGGGCCAGCGATTCGGGCACCGCATCGCCGTTGATCACCAGGCGGTTGAGCATCAGCGCCAGGTCGGTGTCGGCGATCGACCAGGCACCGAAAAGTTGATCGGCCTCGTGGCCCAGCCACTCGGTCGCCGCGGCGCACAGGCGGTCGGCAGCGGCACGCGCGGCGGGCGACAGGGCGGTGTAGATCGGCTGATCGAAGATGACGGTGGTCGGCCGCTCCTCGCGCAAGGGCATCAGGTCGCTGCGCAGCCAGGCCTGGATCTGGCGAGCACGGGCGCGGTCTGCGATGTGTTCCGGGTAGACCGCGACATGGCCGGGCGCCGGAAACAGTTCCTCGAGGTACTCGGAGATGGCGGACGATTCGGACAGGTCGAAGTCTCCGTGAGACAGCATCGGGACCCGGCCGGTGGACGAGCGCGCCTGGTAGTCGCTCGCGCGATGCTGCCCCGCCGACAGGTCGATCTCGACGAGTTCGAAGTCGATGCCCTTTTCGACCAGCGTCACGAACGCCGACATCGCGTACGGGCTCATGTAGCGATGGTCGACGTGGAGGGTGAAGGTGTTGAGCGCCATGGTGCGGGGTGTCCTGAATCGGAGGGTATTCGGGTTACGCGGTGCGAGGGTGGTCAGGCGACGCGGCCGAACCAGGCCACCGACAGCGCCACCGAGAGCATCAGAAGCACCGCGGCTGCGCCAGAGAACAGGCTACCGACCTCGGTCTCCTTCTGTTCGACCACGAGGCGGGTGCTGAGCGACTGGTAGACCTTCTTCAGGTCGGCCGCGTTGCCGGCATAGAAATACTCGCCCATCGTCACCGTGCTGATGCTCCTGAGCGTGTCCTCGTCGAGCTTCACGCGCATCGTCCAGCCTTCGAAGCTGATGCTGTCGCCGTCGCGCGTGCCGATGCCCACCGAATACACCTTGACGCCTCGGTCGGCAGCCATCCGCGCGGACTCGATCGGATCCGGACCCACCGTGCGCTGTCCGTCGGTCAGCAGGATGATGGCGCCCGAGCCATAACTGCCGGGTGCCACGGGGGTGAAGTCGGGTGCCGGCTTGTCGGCACTGCCCCCGGGCACCGGTGCAGGCGGCAGGCCTTGCGTCGATGCGGTTGCTGGCGGCATGGCGCGGGCGCCGGTCACCTGCGACAGGTCGATGCCGGCCTCGGGGAACAGCGTGGCCAGCGACAGCACGATGCCACTGCCGATCGCGGTTCCGCGCTGCAGTTGAAAGCGGTCGATCGCAGCGATCGCGTCGGCCCGGTTGTGGGTCGGCGGCTGCACCACGGCCGCCGTGCCTGCAAACGACACGATGCCCACGCGGACCGATCGCGGCAACTCGGCGACGAACGCCTTGGCTGCTTCCTGGGCAGCAACCAGACGGTTGGGCTGGACATCGGCTGCGCGCATGCTGCCCGAGACATCCATCGCGAGAATGACGGTCTCCTGCTGGCTTGGAAGCATGACGACGGCCACCGGTCGCGCAGTCGCCAGCAACAGCGCTGCCAAGGCCAGCAGCATCAGCAGCGGCGGCAGGTGGCGCCGCCAGCCGGGGCCGCTGCCAGCGGCCTGCCTGACCAGCGACAGGCTGGTGTAGCGAAGCGCGGTCTTCTTGCGCCTGGCCAGCAGCCACATGTAGACGACCACCAGGGCCGGCAGCCACAGCAGCAGCCACAGCATGTCGGGCCACAGGAAATTCATGCGTCCGCTCCGGCGGAGGCTTTGATCACGGGCCCCAGGTGCGCGGGCAGCGCGCCGGCCGACGACAGCCGGCTGCGTTGCCGGCGCAGGTCGGCGTAGCGCATCACCGTCTCGGCCAGGCCGTCATCCGTGGCGATCTCGAGGGCATCGACGCCGGCATGCGCCAGGTCTGCGCGCAGGGCTGCCTCGCGCCGTCCTGCGGCAGCGATGAAGCGGCGGCGAAAGCCTGCATCGTGCGTGTCGACCAGCAACTGTTCGCCGGTTTCGGCGTCCTGGATCGACATCAGGCCGACGTCGGGCAGGTCGAGCTCGGCCGGGTCGTGCAATCGCACCGCCAGCACCTCGTGCTGCTGCGCGAGGCGCGCCATGTCGTCCCCCCAGCCTGGCGTGCTGATGAAGTCGGAGATCACGAACACCAGGGACCGGCGGCGAATTCGCTTGTGCACCGCCTGCAGCAGGTCGCGCAGCTGCGTCTGTGCACCGGAGGGCGCCACCGCATGTTCGCGCACCTTCTGCATCAGGTGGAGCACATGCTGCCGGCTGGCGCGTGGCGGCAGTTGAGCATCGACCGCGTTGCCGTACAGCAGTGCACCGACCTTGTTGCCGTGGCGGGTGAACAGGCGTGCCATCAGGCCGGTGAATTCGGCCGACACCGCGCGCTTGGTTCGCACCGATTCACGCCCGTCTGCAGACGAGTTGCCGACACTGCCGAAGTCGAGGCTGGCACTCAGGTCGAGCACGAACCAGACCGTGAGCTCGCGGTCTTCGGTGAATTGCCTCACGTGTGGCACCTGCAATCGCGCGGTGACGTTCCAGTCGATGTGGCGCACGTCATCGTGGTGCTGGTACTCGCGGAGGTCGGCGAGATCGAAGCCCGCGCCGCGCATCAGCGTGCGGTGCTCGCCTTGCAGCAGGCCATCGAGGCGGCGGATCACCGTCCATTCCAGCTGGCGCAGCAGGGCTTCGGTGCTCGCGCCCTCAGGCATGTGCGATGCCCGGCTGCCCCATCGGTGGCTGCGGCCGCGGAACCTTCGCGACGATGCGATCGATGATCGCGTCAGCCGTCAATTCATCGGCCAGCGCCTCGTAGCTCAGCGCCAGTCGATGGCGCAGCACATCGGGCACGAGATCGCCCAGGTCGTCTGGCAGCACGTAGTTGCGGCCGCGCAGCATCGCCATCGCGCGAGACGCCTCGATCAGGCCGATGGTCGCTCGCGGGCTGGCACCGAAATTCAGGTACCTGGCCAGCTCGGGCAGGCCGTGCCGGGCCGGGTCGCGCGTCGAGCCCACCAGCTTGACTGCGTAGGCGATGAGCGACGGGTCGACGTACACCTTGCGGCACTCGTCCTGCAACTCGGCCAGCTGGGTGGTGCTGGCCACCGGGGACACGGCAACCGGGTCGCCGGTGACCCGTTGCACGATGACGAACTCTTCCTCGTCGGTCGGGTAGCCGACCAGCACCTTCATCATGAAGCGGTCGACCTGGGCCTCGGGCAGCGGGTAGGTGCCCTCGGACTCGATCGGGTTCTGCGTGGCCATCACGAGGAATGGCGACGGCACCTTGTGGGTTTCTCCGGCGATCGTGACCTGGCGCTCCTGCATCACCTCGAGCAGCGCGCTCTGCACCTTGGCGGGCGCCCGGTTGATCTCGTCGGCCAGCAGCAGGTTGGCGAAAACCGGCCCCAGCGCGGTGCTGAAATCGCCGGTTTTCTGGTTGTAGATGCGCGTGCCGATCAGATCGGCCGGAACGAGATCAGGCGTGAACTGGATGCGCTTGAAGCTGCCGCGCAGCGTGGTGGCCAGCGTCTTGATCGTGATCGTCTTGGCCAGTCCCGGCACGCCTTCGACCAGCAGATGGCCCTGCGCCAGCATCGCGACCATGACCCGCTCGAGGAAGCGGTCCTGCCCCACGACGACGCGCTTGACTTCGTAGAGCACGCGCTGCATCAGCGTGGCGGTGCTGGTCGGGGGGGCTGATGTGTCCATGGGCGGGCTCGTGGTGTGGCTGCAGTGCGCGTTCAGAAAGGCGGCATGCCGGCCGCGCCGGCTGCGTTCTCGATCGGCACCGCGAATCCGATGCCGATGAAGGTGCCGGCCTCGCCCGGGTTCAGGATCGCGGTGACGATGCCGACCACGCTGCCATCCATGGCGATCAGGGGCCCGCCCGAGTTGCCCGGGTTGGCGGCCGCGTCGAACTGGATGAGGTTCGTCATCCGCTTGCCGTCGTCGTCGGCCTGGAACTCCCGCTTCAGTCCCGACACGATCCCTCCCGAAGCCGACGGACCGATGCCGAACGGATAACCGATGGCCAGCACCTGATCGCCCGGTTGAAGCTGCGACGACGAACCGAGTGTCGCCGCCACCAGGTCGTCCGGGATGCGGCGCGCACGCAGCACCGCGAGGTCGTTTTCCGGCTGCGTGCTGACGACGACGGCCTCGGACTCCAGCCCGTCGGCGAACACGACTCGCAAACGCTTCGATCCCGACACCACGTGCAGGTTGGTCAAGATCGTCCCGTTCTCGACGATCACCACGCCGGTGCCGGTCGAGCGCTGCACTGCCTCCGGGCTGTCGCGCTGGGCTGACCCGTTGGCCTCTTCGGAATCGGAATCGGACCCGATGACCTTGACCACGGACGGCCGGATCGCGGCATAGGCGGTCGCGTACGCGGAGGGCAGAGGTTGCTTTTCGATGCTGCTGCGCACGGCGGCATCGATGTCTGCCTGGCTGAGCTGGCGCGCGGGCGGGAAGCCGGCCTGCTGGATGAGCAGCGCGGCCCCGACTGCGAGGGCGCCGCACACGGCCCAGAAGGGTCCACCCAGGCGCACGATGACGGCATGTCTTCGCGGCGCAAGGCGGGTGCCATCGGCCGTTTCGGCTGTGGGGGCGGAGGTGGAGGCGGGCGCCGGTGATTCCACGGCTCGATCGGCTGCCAGCGCGGGTCGGCGCGAACGGCTGTAAAGCGGAGCCCTCTTCATTGCTGCACTCCCGACGTGGCTGATCCGACCCTGGTGGGGCGAACCGTATCACGGGCGATTGCGCAGTGCACGGTGCGAGGCACCGAGTCGCACCAAGGCATCATGGACGCATGCGCTGGATCGATACCCACTGCCATCTCGATGCCCCCGAATTTGCCGGAGGTGCGGCCGCCGTGGTCGGCCGGGCGCGTGCTGCGGGCGTCGAACAGATGGTCCTGCCTGCGGTCGAGGCGGCCAACTTCGAGACGGTGCGCCTGCTCGCCCACAAACACGACTTGTTCTATGCGCTGGGTATCCATCCCCTGTACGTCGAACGTGCTGCCGAGGGCGACGTGGATCAACTCGCACAGGCGCTTGCCGCACATCGCGAGGACCCGCGCCTGGTGGCGGTCGGAGAGATCGGGCTGGATCATTTCGTCGCAGGTTCCGATCGTGCGCGACAGGCCTGCTTCTATGCGGTGCAATTGCAACTGGCGCGAAGGTTCGATCTCCCGGTGATCCTGCATGTCAGGCGCTCGGCCGACCATTTGCTGAAGCAGCTGCGCATCACGCCGGTGCGCGGCGGCATCGCGCATGCGTTCAACGGCAGCGAACAGCAGGCGCGCGCCTTCGTCGCACTGGGCTTCAAGCTGGGATTCGGTGGTGCGTTGACGTTCGAGCGCGCGTTGCAGCTTCGGCGCCTGGCGAAGACCTTGCCGATGGAGGCGATCGTGCTGGAAACCGATGCGCCGGACATTCCTCCGCAGTGGCTGTACCGAACTGCCGCCGAGCGACTCGCCTCTTCGCATCAGGCAGCGCCCAACGAGCCCTCGCAACTGCCGCGCATCGCCGAGACGCTGGCCGCGCTGCGCGGAGCGACGCCGGCCGAGATCGCGGAAGCCACCTGGGCCAACGCGCACGAGGCGTTGCCTGGGCTGCGGGCCCTCGCATGACAACGGGCGCAGGGGACGATCCGCGGCCGGCGACCGATCTGCTCGTCGGCCTGCCGCCGGTTCTGGCGCCGCACACCCGGCTGGTGGTGCTCGGCAGCTTTCCGGGTGTCGCGTCACTGCGCGCGCAGCAGTACTACGCCCATCCGCGCAACCAGTTCTGGCCATTGCTGTCTGCACTTTGGGACATCGATCTGGTCGGCCTGCCGTATGCGCAGCGTCTCGCCGAGACGAGCGCACGCGGATTGGGCCTGTGGGACGTCTATGCCAGCTGCCGCCGGGCGGGCAGTCTCGACAGCGCGATCCGCGATGCGGTATTCAACGACCTGTCCAGCCTGAAGCTGCGGGCCCCGCAGCTGCACGCCATTGCACACAACGGGGGCGAGTCGGCGCGGGCGATGCGCCACACGCAGTCGCTGGGAGTGGACGTGATCCGGCTTCCCTCGAGCAGCCCGGCCCATGCCAGCTGGAGTTTCGAACGCAAGCTGGCAGCGTGGCGTGCCGTGTTCGTCGGTTGCGGCCTGGCCTGAGCGTCCCGGCCTCTGCATAGGGGTTACCCCGAGTCGCGTGTGGGCGGCCCGGAAAGCGGTACGGAGAAAGCGTGTTCGTGCATCCAGGAGTCGAGGTTCTACGTAACATTGAGGCCGGGGCGATGTCGTGTCCTTGACTGGGAAGTGCCCCAGTCCCATCGACTGTCCATGGCCACCGGCGATTCCAGATCACGAGACGCCCATCACTTCACAAGGAAATGCTTTGATGACAAAACTCGCAATGGCAGCAGTAGCCGCCGGTGCCATGGCCGGGGAACCCGCCGAGGCGGCCAAGATGGTCAAGAGGGACGACGCTTCGTTGTCCGCCATGCTGGTCGGCACCTGGGTCAACCCACCCGACAGCGCCGACTACGAAGGCATCCCGAGTGCGGAGGTGTTCAACGCGGATGGCACGTATTCCTACATCGAATACGAGGACAAGGAATGCCAGAGGGTGTCGGGCGCCGTCCACTCTAAGTGGTACGTGTGGGATGGCACGATCGTCAATGAAGTCGGCGAAGGCAAGACCCTGAAGGACGAGATCGTCAACATGGCGCCGAAGAAGATGGTGTTGCGATCGCTTGAAGACAGCCTGACCTATCACCGAGTTCGCTCGACGGCCAAGACCCGCGCATGCGCGGGCACCCCGCCGCAGCCGAAATAGGTCGATTCGGCTGCAGTCGATCGAGACGACTGGAGCCATCCCGAAGGCCCGCGCTCCGGCACGGGCCTTCAACCGGTCAAAGCTGGTTCGGTGGGGTGATCCCGAAACGCTTCATCTGCCTGTAGATGGTGGCCCGGCAAAGGGACAACTCGTCGGCGGCCCGCGTCACATTCCATTTGTGGCGCTTCAGGGCATTCAGCAATCTCGCGGGCGAGTCGGCGTCGGTATCCGGCGCCACGGAATCCGTCGAATCCTCGCCCAGGGTGCGGGGCTGGATGCAGGACGGCCGCGGGCGCTCGGCATGCTGCCCGTGGACGACTTCGTCGGGCAGGTCGGCCATCGTCACAGGTGCATCGTCGCTGAGCGCGATGGCGAAGCGCAACGCGCTGCGCAATTCGCGCACGTTGCCAGGCCATTGGTGTCCCATCAGGCGGTCGACGATTTCCGAGGACAGTGTCGAGCGCGAATTCAATCGGCGCGCCTCGTCCTGGAAGATCGCCTCGATCAGGTAGCGTTGATCCGCACGGTCGCGCAGTGCCGGCAGGCTGAGCGTGGCTCCGCACAAGCGGTAGTAGAGATCCTCCCGGAACGTGCCGGCTTCCACCTGGTCGCGCAGATCGCGGTGTGTGGCCGCGATGACCGTGCAATTCACCGGGATCGGGTGATCAGCGCCCAGTGGCAGCACCTCGTTCTCGGACAGCACCCTCAGGAAGCGGGTCTGCAGTTGCAATGGCATGTCGCCTATTTCGTCGAGAAACAGCGAGCCACCCTCGGACTGCA
>ENA-UOWO01003934-UOWO01003934.1-activated-sludge-metagenome-genome-assembly--contig:-NODE-3934-length-16780-cov-5.250164_pt1 | contig 16780 bp, 9 predicted proteins | sample MGYA00238148_ERZ761564 | MGnify/ENA primary metagenome ERZ761564 (study PRJEB28885, sample SAMN05720194) | activated sludge metagenome | isolation source: Anaerobic digester | place: USA...
AGTTGTCACTTTAAAAATATCATTCAATCCATCACCATTAGGAGAAAACGCGTTCGGAACAAACACATCTTGCATAATCACTTTAATGCGAACAGTGTCTGTTTTCGGGCAACCGGTTAAAAGACTCACTCCCGTTACAGTATAAGTAATATCTTCAAGTGGAGTTGAAACTGGATCTTTACTTTGACTAAATCCTAAATAATCGGTTGGCGTCCAATATAAAAATGGTGCAGTTCCTTCAACTATCATTTGAACCGATTCGCCAAGATAAATTGTTGTATCATTATTTAATAAATTCATTGTAAAAGGAGGTTCATTTGTAACTGTTACATCGAGAGTATCTTGACAACCATGAGGGTCTAGAAGTACGGCATAATATGTATTCGTACCTAAACCAGTGGCTATCGGCATTGGACAATTATCGCAACTTAAATTATTCGCTGGATACCATAAGTATTGCCCATTTCCTCCAGTTACCCAAAGCTGCACGGGTGCTCCATCGCAAGCAATTGTATCTTCTTTAATTCCACCTTGTGTGAATGGCCATACTTGAACAAAAAATTGATCAGTTGCTGTACAACCAGCATTTGGAGAGGTGACGGTGAAGTCGATATTTTGTGAATTGGTACCAACAAAAGTGGGTGAGTAGCCAGTTGTATTAATCAAATCGGTAGATGGTATCCAACTAATATTATATCCAAAAGCGGGTGTAACAATTGTATTAATCTGAACCTGCTCGCCTTCACACAATTCAATGTCAGGCATTGGATCTATAGTTGGAACTGGATCAGTTATCAAATTAAATCCTTTTGTGACTGGCGTGCACGATGCATACGTACCCGTGACAGAATAGTACTGCGAACCAAACTGCGAAGGTGTAATTGTAGTGAGTAATTGATTTTGATTGAGTACACCATTAGGCGGCGACCAAATCATGTTGATACCTGAGTCTACTTGACCATTAATGACCACACTATTTCCTAAACAAATTGCAGTATCTGAATTAAATAATGAAAAAGAAAGTGAATCACGAATTTCAATAATGATACTATCTGTGATAACTGAAGCACATCCACTTAACACATAAATTTTAATGTACTCAGGACCTTCAGTTATACCATCTTGAAAGGCAAATAAATTAAGTGTTCTTATTGTGTCTAAGATATTTGCAGAAAAGATAACAGTATCTTGTAAAAATGAATAATCAATTCCATTTCCGGCATTACCTTGAATTTGAAAATGTACTGTATCTGCGTAAGCAACACCTAAAATAATTCGTCGAGTAAGAGTTAATTTAGCACTATCACAACCTTCAATTATATATGGATACTGAGCACTTAAGCCAGTTTGCAATTTTACATTGACAATATTTGAGCTAAAACTACCCGCTTTTAACCAAACACCAGAATCAAGAATTTGATCAGAGGCATCAGAAATGGCTAATTTTAAATGATAGGTTGAACATGGAATTACTGCAGATGTTGCAGTTAGAACCTGTGTAAATCCATTATAAGCAACTGTTGTCCCTCCGATATTATTTACAAAAAGTGCATTATTTGGTGGATTACAAGCAGGAATGGCTGTATAACAATTTGGGTTTGTACTTCCATTTATTGTATTAACACCCACAGGGCAAGTTGTACCTGGCACTAATGCAATATTTTGTGCGCTATTGGTATATGGACCAACAATACCTGGACCACTAATAAAAAATCCAAAAACATCGGCAATACTACAAGTATAACCTTGATATTCAGTAGATGCAAACACATAATCAAACTTAACTGTATCACCAATTGTAACAAAATCGAATTCTAAAACACATTTATCTAAACTCCCTTGTGGTGCTGTTAATATAGCAAGATCAGGATCAGAACCATTACCTGTAACATTTGAAGGGGTACCAAATGTTCCTGCACCATTACCTCCTAATAATGATCCATTTGTTGCCGCCATTCCTGAAGTTAAAATAATACCACTATCTAAACCCAAATTACTTGCTGTGGATATAAAAGTGCCACTTCCATAATTTGTACTGCCTGATGGTGCAGCGCCGCAATTTAATGTTGCATTGCTTATTGTAACACCTGTACCCACCAAGGTTTGGGCTAGTTGCAATGCATTATTATTAGGAGCAATATTGATTTGGCTAAATAATGATTGACTAAATATCAGAGCAAGTATTAAAAGATAATATTTTTTCATGTATGAATTTTTTAAATCTGATGAAAAGACGTTGTAAAGTTAGTTTTAGTTTGTTATACCTTCTAAAACTTTAACATTTGAAATTAGGTCTAAAAATTGCCAGACTTCCTTACTTTTGCGAGACTTAAAAAAAATTCATGGTAAGTATTTTCAAGAAAGAACTTAATTCGTTTTTTAGTTCATTGGTTGGCTATATGGCAATTATTGTTTTCCTTTTGGTTTGTGGCTTTTTTATGTGGGTGGTTCCAAATAATAATATGCTTGATTATGGATACGCTACCATGGACAAGTTTTTTGTATTTGCACCTTGGGTTTTAATGTTTCTTTTACCTGCCTTAACCATGCGTTCATTTTCGGATGAATATAAAGGAGGCACCATCGAAATTTTATCAACCATACCCTTAACAGAGAATCAAATTATATTAGGTAAATTCTTTGCCTCATTTGTTCTTGTTTTATTTTCAATTTTACCAACCCTTTTATATGTGTATACGATATCTCATCTATCAATTATTCAAGGTAATTTAGATAGTGGCGGTATATTAGGTTCATACATTGGTTTACTGTTTTTGAGTGCGGCATTTACGGCAATAGGCATTTTTTGTTCATCGGTTACATCCAATCAAGTGATTGCCTTTTTAATTGCCATATTTACCAACTTCATACTATATGCAGGTTTTGAAACCATGAGTAAAATGCCCTTTTTAGGAAATGGTATAGATTATATTGTCAGTCAAATTGGAATGCAGTTTCATTATAATTCTATTAGCCGAGGTTTACTCGACAGTAGAGATATTGTTTATTTTCTGAGTATTGTTGCCATATTTATTTTAGCCACTCGACTCTCATTACAAAAAAGAAAATGGAATTAATAGATTAAAAAAAAGTTGGATCGTAGTCTAAGTTAGAAAAGAGAATGAAGAAAAATACAAATTTAAAAAACAAAGCCCTTACACGTTTTATATTGGTGACTGCCATTATTATTTTGCTTAATATTATTAGCACTAAGTTGCATGTGCGACTTGATGCAACTGCCGAAAAGCGTTTTTCATTAAGCGAACCAACTAAACGATTATTGAAAAATTTAAATGAAATTGCTGTCATTGAAGTTTATTTAAAAGGAAGTTTCCCTGCTGGTTTTCAAAGACTGAGTGAATCAACTCGTGAAGTATTGCAACAGTTTAAAGAATATGGAGGAAAAAATATTCGTTTCGAATTTATTAATCCTATCGAAGGTAAAACTGATAAAGAAAAAAGTGAGGTTTTTCGATCTTTTTCTGAAAAAGGTATCACCTTTATAAAACTTAAAATTCAACAAGATGAAGATGAAGGCTATTCTGAAAAAATAATTTTTCCATCATGCAATATCATTTATAACCAAAAGGAGATGGCTGTTAATTTGTTAGAAAGCCATTTGAGTATGTCGCCAGATGAAAAATTAAATTATTCAGAATCTTTGCTTGAATATAAATTGGCCTCTACAATTAAACATTTAATTGAACCTGATAAAAAGAAAATTGCCTATATGGTTGGCAATGGCGAATTAATTGGTCCGAGCACCGCTGATATGCTCACCACCTTAGAAAAATATTATGATGTTGACACGGTTGATATTAATCAGAACATTGAAATTCCATTGGTGTATAGTGCTGTTATTGAATGCAGACCCACAGTAGCTTTTAATGATAAAACCAAATTTAAAATTGATCAATATGTGATGCACGGTGGACGAATGTTTTGGCTGATTGATCAATTACGTTTTGATATGGATTCATTGCAAACAAGCAGCGCAGGCTTAGCAATAGATTACGGTCTGAATTTAGAAGATATGTTATTTAATTATGGGGTTAGAATTAACCCTGATTTTATAGAAGATTTTCAACAAGTAAATCCATTAGCGCTCACTGTCGGTATGATTGATCAAAATCCTGATATTCGTTTGATTCCTTTTCCCTATTTTCCGTATAGTATTTCAAGTTCAAAACATCCAATTGTAAATAATATGGATGCAGTGATGTTTTTATTTGCAAATAGTATTGATACCATTGCCAATCCTGAAATTAAAAAAACGATCTTATTAACCTCATCAAATAGAAGTCGTCGAGTGCCTGCCCCTGTACGTGTTAGTTTATCAAGTTTACAATTCAAGCCAAAGGCTGAAATGTTTAAAGAAAAAAATATTCCGATGTCGGTATTATTAGAAGGAAAATTTAATTCTATTTATACTAATCGTCTAGATCCAGCATTTTTAGCAGTCTATAAAGATTCATTAAAGAAAGATTTTTTGCCATCTTGTTTAAAAGACAATCGAATGATTGTTGTTTCGGATGGCAATTTTTTTCAAAACGACTTTACTCAATCAAGAGGTGCGATGGAATGTGGTTACTATAAATACACTGAACAACTATTTGCCAACAAATCATTTATACTTAATTCGTTAGAATATTTAACGGATGATTTTGGTTTATTAGAAGCTAGAAATAAAGATATAAAGCTTCGCTTATTAGATCTAGCTAAAATCAAAAAAGAAAGAATTCAATGGCAACTATTTAATTTAGTTTTGCCGATCTCCATCATTATGATATTTGCTAGTGCCTATTTCTTTTTCAGAAAGAAAAAGTATGAAGGCAAAGTTGATTAGTTGACAAACCCAATTTGATTCATATTTAATCGAATGCATTGTTCTATTCGATTCTAATTTTTTTCCAATTCCAAGCCTGCCAAATTATAATTATAGTAATCAGACTTTCAATAATTGATAAAAAAACATAGAACATTCTCCACTCAGAAAATGATGATATACCAACTACTAAGGTGAATAATGTAAAAAAAATACCAATCCCAATGTTTAACCATTTAGTTAATTTGGGTGAAAGCATCAATGAGAGAAAAATCATGAGTGCAGGCATTGTTAAAATAAAAGTTGCTGTAAACAATTTTAATGGCGTGTCTAACATATTTTGTCCATTCAAAAGTCCATCCACTTTATTAGGAACATAAAGTTCAAAATAATCACCATAAATATAACAAAACATAACGGCTGTCCATAAGGCAGAAAGTTTGATTCTTATATTTACCTTGAAGTCTTCTAACTTATTTATCATTTTGGTATTTTTTCTTTTGCGCCAACAAATAAAAGCCATAAGCAAGTGCCAATTTCTCCTATGCTTGCTGGCAAACTTATATATGAGCCAATTCCGAGTTCTGAATAATTTTGGATTAAAGTATTACCAAGAAAATTGATTAAATATCCAAAACAACCAAGCATTAATAGTATTCCTAACAATTTGGGAAGAAAATTTGAGTTAAAAACTAAATAGCCAAAAGGCAATAGCCAAAGTCCAGAAAAAATATGAACAAGCCTCATTCCATTCTGATATTGGTCTAAATAAAATAAAACCTGTGACTGTAATTGCTCAATAGAAAAAACATTGAGATAATTTGGAGACTTAATTAGAGAAAGTACCGTGAATTGATTTTGAACATTTATAAAACATATTGGAACACTTATAATTGCGAATAGAACCATCAATTTTGCCGCATTCTCATTGACTTGATGTAGTAATTTGTAAAGAACAATAGGTAAGAAAATAAACAACACATAACAAAGTAAACCACTTACAATACCTAATCTGAATAATGATTCGGCATTTGTTATATTTTGAAAAGTTAATGAAGCATTGTTATAATGTATAAGTTTCGATGGAACATACATCAAACTAAATATCCCCGTCAGCACAATACCTAAGTAAATAAGCCCAGCTATCCTTGATGTTAAATTTTTTTCTGTCATCACTTCATTTTAATAGATGAGATTTAAATAGGTCGATTTTTTGCAAACGTAAACTAGATCTTTACCTTATACTACACGTTTATTTTAGCAAGTGTTGGCAAACGCTATTTAATTCGATTTCTTTCATTTGAAGATCCGGATTTCCGATCTCTATTTTCAGCTATTTGACTACTACCAAAACGATAGCTTAAATTCAAACGTATTTGTCTACTTTCATTATTGCCATTGCCTCGAATATACAATCCTGAAAAATTACTTGTTGCATACCATCTTTGTGTAAGAAGAACATCTGACAAACTCAATTTTGCGGTTAGTCTTTTTTTCAGAAACAAACGTTGTAAACCTAAATCCATTGAACCCATTGGCTTTGTTAAAAATGTACCTCCCCAATAGGATGGTCCCGCATACCAACCAGAAATGCTAAGTGAAATTTCTTTTGGTAAGGTAATTGTATTTTCGGCGTACAAGCTATATGTAAAGTAATTATTCTCTAATTTTCGACCTTCAAAATCTGCATTCAACATCACATAATTTGCATTGATATTGGCAAATATCATCCACCACTTTTTTAATGGAATTGGAAATGAAATATTGATACCCATCATATCTTGAGAAGCAAAATTTTTCTGAGTAACATAGGTACGTGTTCCTTCGGTTGTATCGGTTGTTTGCATATACATATCTTTAGTTCTGCTATAGCTCAGTGCTGTTGTGATGTACTGCTTGAAGGTATGTGTTAAATCAAACGCATTTGTGTATTGAGGTCGTAAGAATGCATTTCCTTTTTCGTAGGTTAGTTCATCTAATTTATTTTCAAAAGGATTTAAATCCTGATAATTTGGGCGATCAATTCTGCGACTAAAAGTTAAGCCCAATGAATTATCTTTATTGAGATTGTATGAAACACCAGCACTTGGAAATAAATTAATATAGTTTCGTTTCACGGTATCGTCATCTTGTGAATAAGCACTACTTAATTGTCCAGTTGAATTGGTATGTTCAGCCCTTAAACCTATCTGCGCACTCAATTTGGTGTTAAAGGTTTTTGAATAATTAATATAGGCAGCATTTACATTTTCAGTATATAAAAAATGGTTGGTTCTACTTAAATTCAAAGTATCTACATTATTGACCACATCATAAAACTTAAAATCATTATCAGTTTTAACATAGGCCGATTTAATACCAAACCCTAGTTTACCTTTTAAGAAATTTTGTTCATAATCTGATTTAATTGAATAGATTGAAATAGTTGTTGGCGTATTATTTCTAAATATCGATTGACTTAAAATTGCGGTTTCATCTAGATTCCAATAAGTATTAGGTTGATAGCTTTTTCCCTTGCTGTTAAAATTGCCATAGTCTAAATCAATATTAAATGTATGCCCCATGGTATCTTCAAATTTATAGTTGACATTATAATTTGCATTGAAACGAGAACCAGGAATTGCATTTGTCGCGATTAAAACTTTATCAGCATTTGCATTTTCAGGGCCTATCAAGGTTTTACTCGAACTACTAAAATCGCCTTGAGTTCCCATCATATTGACCATTACACCAATTACATTTTTTGAATTAACAAAATAATCTAGTCCAACTTTACCCGCATGTGTTCGATCTTTATGAATATTGTCAGCTTTAAAATCATACCGAACGCCATTTTGAATTCGATCGAGATTTTGATTATTTAAGTTCTTGCCAGAATTAAAACTATAGCTACCAAATAAATTGACTTTCTTATTTCTGTAATTTAAATTGATCGATTCATTTTGTTTAAAATAAATCCCTTGTGCGGCACCAAAATTGATGGTTCCGTTAGTGCCCATTTTTTTATTCTTCTTTAATTTAATATTAATGATACCTGCGTTTCCTTCTGCATCATATTTTGCAGATGGATTCGTAATGAGCTCAATGGCCTCAATATCGGTTGATTGCATATTTTTAAGTAAAGCAGCTAAATCATCATTCCCTAGGTATGAAGGTTTGCCATCAATATAAATCACCACTTTACTTTTGCCTCGCAGTTCAATATTATCATCCTTATCTACACGCACTCCTGGACTTTTTCGTAATAAATCTAGTGCATTATTTCCAGCGGCATTGATACTTTGTTCAACATTAAAAACAGTTCGATCTGCCTTTACTTCAATCATTGGTTTTTTCCCTAATACTTTTATTTCCTTTATTCCTTTATCGTTTTGTTTAAGAATAATATTTCGGCTAACTTGATTATTCGTTTGATTAACTGAAAAAACAGCGGAATAATATTTTTCATATCCAACATTTGTAGCACTCAATAGATAAGAGCCTTCTTGAACTTGATCAAAGTTAAACTCACCTTTGATATCAGTTAGATCACCTTTCACCAAAGATGAATCTTGACTATTTAACAACAATATGGTTGCAAATTGAATCGGTGAGTTTTTATCATCTTTAATGGTTCCAGATATTTCAATAGAACTTTTTTTTGCTGCAAATGACGAAAGTGAAATTAGAATTAAGAAGGCAATAATTGAAATTCGATGCATGAGTTTGATATTTTGAATGCAAATCTATTTATACTAATTCATTCGATTGGATGGTTAATTGTAGATGGTAAAATCAGATGATATTTGGTAGTTAAGTTCAAATCATTCGAATGAGTTTGTTCAACCCAATATCATTAGTCATTTAATTAACAAACAATAAAAGCCCCCATAAAGGAGGCTTCAACTGAAGTAAGGCTAAATGAATATCTTTAGATAATGATGAATTATCTTAATTTTCAATTCTGCTTAATGAACTTATAATGATACTGTCTCAATTCGAAATAAGCCATACTTTTCTTGTGTTTGTTTATTGCTCAAGATTTAATTTTTCATAAATTGAAAAGTTGAGGGCTCGTTATTATTAGAATATATTTTGACAAAATAATTACCCATTTGAAATGAAGATATATCAACAATTTCATGCGTTGAAATCGATTTAATTTCTCGAATTTTTGCTCCTAATGCTGAATAGATTTCAAGTGTTAAGGGAGAATTCACTCCATCAATAACCAAATGAATTTCTTTAGATGATGGGTTAGGATAAAGATTGACCTTAATTTCTGAATGAATATTTAAAATATTTTTTATAGCGCTATAAGTGAATTGACCATCTAAATCAACTTGTTGAATACGATAGTAATTCATTCCTTGATGGAGATTCACATCCAATGATTGGTAGTTTGATAGTGCATTTTGACGGTTTTGTATTTTGTCTACCTTCGCAATCGCATTCCATTGAATTCCATCCTTACTCTTTTCAACAATAAAATGTGATGTGTTTTCTTCATTCAAGGTTGACCAATTTAATTCAACCGTTTTATTCGACATTAATTTCGCATCAAATGAGTGCCATGTTAAGGGCAATGCCAATGATGGAACGCCTAAGGTAACAACTACTGAATTTGGGTTATAGGTAATTGACCATTGCAATCCAATTGGTGCAGCAGGGAAATTAATTGTTGAAAATGTACCAGAATATGATCCAGTTAATATTGTAAAATTTGTACCTGACACTGGTGTGTATCCGCCACTCAATGTAATATTTAATGGACCTCCTAGTGTATTGGTTGAAGACCACAACATATCCATTTTACTGTAGACTGAAGCACTTGCGAATGATAAATTAATTGTTTGATTTGTAAGGTTAGTTGTATTAGCATAAAACGTTAATAAAGTACCTGCAGTTGTTGCATTGACCGTACCTGTTGATGCACCTCCAAAATCGGCAGTAGAATTTCCCGGATTTGCATTAAAAATGCCGGTATTATTAAATAAACCAGGCCCTGTGATATTACCTGATGAATTAAATGTTCCAATATTATTGATTAAACCATTACCATCATTGGCTATTTCTGCCATTGAAAATTGGTTACCTAAATTAAAAACGCCTGTAATATTATTATTTATAACCGCCCCAATATTTTCGAAGTAACCATTACAAGTTACTATGCCATTATTATAAAATGTACCATTATTATCAAACTGATAATTACCAATATTTAAATTGCCATTATTTAAGAAAAAAGTACCAGCGGCAGTAATCATTCTGCTATTACTTCCTGTAAAATTAATTGTACCATTATTGGTAATTGAAACGCCTGCTGGAATTCGACCATAATTTCCGGCGGTTATATTTACAACGTCACCAACAGCAATAGTTGTACCCGGATAAGAAGGTGTCCATGCTGAAACTTGATCCCAATAAGTAGTGCTATTACCAGAAAAAGTAAAAGTTGTTGCTTTGGAGCTGATAGCAACTAAGAAGAAGAAAAATGTCAGATTTAAATTTTTTATCATATCGTTCGTTTATTTATTTACCAAAAGTATATGACTAAAACCTATGTGTTTTTCTCACTTTATCAATAGGCTAAATAAGTTTGTGTAATCGATGAATCACTTTGTGAACTGAATATCGATTATATATATTATCTAATTTGGAAATTCGTTTTAATAAATCACCCATACTAAACAGGAAGAGAAATGATTACTTGGGTACCAATTGGCTCCCCAAGATTACTATACTTATCGACAACAGAAAAATGAATAAATTCAAAATTGTTTTTCAAAATTTCTAAACGTTTTTTGTTTGCTTCCATCGCAAAAGATTGATGCATTCTATTCTTAATTTTATTCAATTCTTGACTACGTTTTCGTCCTATGCCATTATCATCAATTGTTATGACAACTAAATTATTTTCCTTCTTGAAAGTGAGTTTCAAAACCCGATTATTTTTTTTATGAAGCAAACCATGCTTGATTGCATTTTCAACATAAGGTTGTACCAACATGGATGGAATTTTAATATAATCTCGATTTAAATCTCGATCAATATTCACTTCATAATTAAATGTATCTTCAAAGCGCATCTTTTCTAACTCGAGATAAAGCGTTAATGATTTAATTTCTTCATCTAATGTAATGGTATCTTTTGTACTCATTTCAAGAATATTTCTGGTTAGATCAGAGAACTTACTCGTATACATGATGGCACTTTCTTTATCATTTAAATAAATATAGGATTGAATTGTATTGAGGGCATTAAATAAAAAATGCGGGTTCATCTGCGCTTTGATACTACTCAACATGCTTTTATCCAATTCCTTTTCTAATAAAAGTTTGCTCTGTACTAATGTATTTTCTCTTTTTTGTTTTTGCCAAATTCGCCAAAACGAGAACAACATAAGTCCCGTTAAAACAACAGAAGACACTAGAATAAACCACCATGTTTTCCAAAATGGAGGTTTAATTTCAAATCTAATAATTGCCGACTCTTTACTTTCGACATTTTGATTGCTCACAATAAAAAACTTAATTTCATAGGTTCCGCTCGACAAGGATGGTAATGATACATTTCGATCTTCAGACCACAATCTGATTGGATCACCATCATTAATTGTATATTCAATTGAGGTTGTGGTTGGATTATTGAATGCGATCAGCGAATAATGAATAATAATATTGTTCTCTTCATGATTTAGAATGATTGATTTGGAATAATCATAATTTTTTTTGTTGACAACCAAATTATGAATAAGCAATTTTGCTTGATGAGGTTCTTGTTGCAACTCTCCTTCTCTAAACATCAAGATTGAATGACCAACATTTAAAAATACGCGATCATTATCTACATAAAAATCTTTTACTTTCTGCATTGGCAAACCATCAGAAGAAGAGTAAATTTTGGATGATTGACCATCAAACTTTGCAATTTCATTTTCAGTATGTATCCATAATTTTTCATTAAACACATGCAAATTATACACAATAGAAGCGGTTGACGACAAGTTTGGAATACTTGCAGGCGCTAATTTCATTCCTTTTAAAACACAAAGTCCTTTATCTTTTGTTGCGACATAAATTTGATTTTTATAAAAAACAATATCGTTGATATCACTTCTATGTTCAAGTAATAATATAGGATTAAACGATGTTGAATCTACTTGATAAATACCTGTTGATGTAGCATAATATATAATTTGATTTTCTTCATCAGCGCTAATAGAGGTTAACCGCTCAGATGTATAATTGATTCTATGTAAACCTTTAATTTCATTCAATTCTGACGAATCATTTTCAAATCGATTCACCAACCAAGGAATTTCATTGCTCTTATTTGAATATAAATAAAAGCCGGCGTAGGCTAATAAATAAGTTCCTCTAAATGAACAATAATCTTTCAAAATAATTCTACTTCTTTTCAGACCTAAATTCTTTTGTTCATACAAAACATTGCTACTATAAACTATTGATTTCTGAACACTATCATAAAATAAACTTTCAATACTTTTTTGTTTTTGTGATCGACTTAAAAATTTGAGATTATTGTTTATTATATTCGTTGTATAAATTTCACCATCGTTTGTGCCTAAAAATAAATCCGACCGGGATCCATTGATAAATGAAAATCCAGAAGGATGACTCACCAATTTTTGAATATTAAAATTTGTTGCCATAAATAATCCATTATTAGTCGTACTAAACCAATAATTTCCTTCACCATCTTTTTGCACGAATGACACATTATTATCTTCTAAATAAGTTTGCCATTTAGTTTCATTGCTATTTTTATTTAATCGATAAACCCCAGTAGTAGTGCATATCCATAAATCTTGGTCAATTCGAACAATATTATTAATAAATAAATTTTTACCAATTTTAATCTTCTTAATCACTTTATTTGAAGGAGATTCAATAAGATCAAGGTCTAATTTATTTTGAACTATGAGTTGAGCTTCTTTGCTTTTTAATTGTTGAATAATATTCACACCATCCAAATTCATTGGCACATTAAAATAATTCATGCTATGATCAATGGCAATTAAACTTGTACTCATTTCAGAACGATTCAAAATAGTATATTCAATTTGCTTTAATGATGAGGCACTTACCCCTTTATGAATAGATTTATATTGAAGTTTTTTTAAATGGGTATTATAAAAATAGAGTGAATCATGATATAGCCCTGTAATTGTATTTGCGTTGGCAAACGAATAATGATATAATTGATCATTCTTTAATTCAAATTCGAAGTGCAGACTATCATCAACTAGTTTAAAAAAAACATTATTAAATGATTTGCAAAAAACTTGACCATCATCAGTTTGTAAAATATTTGAAACAGCACAATAAGGAAAGTCTCTATTATAATAATTTATAAATCGGGTTCCGTCAAAACTACTCAGTCCCTTTTCATGAGCAATAAAAAGCAAATGATTTTTTAGTACTTTAATATCGTACACTGTATTTGATTGCAAACCGTGTTCAATTGCAATTTGCTTAAAGAGCAAATTTTCTTGTCCAGACGAGCATAAAAACAAAAAGCAAAGTAAAGGAAGGATTATATATTTCAACAACAGAAGTTAATTATCAATCAATATTATAAAAGAGTTTCCATCTTTTCTATAAACAAATCAGATTTATCAGTACTAATCATACCAATTAGTTTATCTTGAAGCAAGATACTGTTTTCACTTCTATTATATTCTATAACTTGTTTCAAATTAATGATGAAGGATTTATGTGATCTAAAAAAAAATGGAATATCCGATAAACGATCTTCAAAATGTTTCAAATTTTTACTTGCCATTAATTTTTCACCACCTTGTAAAAACAAATTGCAATACGATCCTTCAGCTTGTAACATTAAAATATCCTTCACTTTAATAAACCTAGTAATTGTAGATAAATTAACCACAATACATTTGTCATTCACATCATTATTCTTTGCGATATTTTCTTGCAAGGCTCTATAATCTGGCACTTTTTCGATATTGCTATTTTTCAAAAAACGATTAATTGAATCCTTAAGAGCGATTGGATTTAATGGTTTTAGTAGATAATCAATCGCCGATAATTTGAATGCTTGAATAGCGTATTCACTATAACCTGTTGCAAAAATGATATCGAAAGTAATTTCATCATCTTCAAAATAATCAAGAATTTCTAAACCACTATGACCTGGCATTTCAATATCAAGAAACACAAGATCAGGTTTAAACTTTTTGATTGCTTTTACACCGCTTGGTAAGTCATCACATTCAGCCACTACTGAAATTTCGTTGGTTAAATCAGATAACATATTTGCAAGCAATTGTCTTGCCCTATTTTCATCATCAATAATAATACAAGATTTCATGAGTTTATATTGCCAATTTTTCTAGTTTCTAAAATTGCAACAATAATCATAATAATCTGAAACCTATTTATTAAAAGGTGGAATTAATTTGTGAATGTTTAGTTTCAATTTGTATACATATGAAAAGGACAAGAAGATACAATTGAAATAAACATATGCTAATCCGCTAAAATACAACAATTCAACTCTGCCGAAATAAGTAAAAAGAAATAAATTATCTCTGCATTTCAGTCAATTATTATCTCACAGATATCACAGAAGGCACAGATAATGCCACTGTTGAGTTGTTTTAATTTTTCTGTGTAATCTGAGTAATCTGTGAGAAAAATATCACAAATATGATTTGCTACCTTATTCGCGTATTTATAGGAATTTCATTGGTGCAATTTTACGAATTAGCAGTAATAAAAAGAAAATTTGCAGAAACGCTCACTTGAATGAAAGACAAGATATGAACTTTTTTAATTTTAAAACGGCACATCACCCCACCCTTCGCCATCATCTTTAGGTTTACTAAATTCATCATTCTCATCAATATTAAATTCATTCGCTTTGGATGATCTTCTTTCAAAGCCCTCTTGTATCGACAGTTTTGGACCTTCACCATATTCTGATCGAATACCAGCCTTAGGATCTTGAATATTTTGTGGAAGAATGGCAAAATCATTTGATTCAGGCATATCTTCAAATTTTTGATAATCTAAATTCGCTTTAACTTTTACAATATCTGTTTTACCATTTCTATGCTTCGCGATATTGATCCAAGTCTCACCTGGTACAATTTCACCTTCTGGATTTTTTTCCATACCGTAATATTCTGGTCGATATAAAAACATAACCATATCAGCATCTTGTTCAATCGCTCCCGATTCACGAAGATCACTCAACATCGGCATTTTTGATTCTTTACGGGTTTCAACACCACGATTTAATTGCGAAAGCGCAATAATTGGAATTTCTAATTCTTTGGCTAAGCCTTTCAAATCGCGCGAAATTTTTGAAATCTCTTGTTCACGATTACCGCCATTGGCTGTTGAGCCTTGCATTAATTGAAGGTAATCGATAATCACCATGCCAATATTATGCTTTTGTTTTAACCTTCGACATTTTGCGCGCAATTCAAAAATATTGAGTGCAGCCTGATCATCGATAAAAATATTTGCCGACGCTAGTTTACTCATACGTTGATGAATTTGCACGATCTCATGATCGGCCAATTGACCTTTGGTGATTTTACTTAATGGCACCTCGGTAACTGCCGATAGCATCCTTTTTACAAGTTGTCCAGCACTCATCTCTAATGAGAAGAAAGCGACACCCGTAGGTTGATTTTTGCTAAAAGCGGCATTCATAATGAGGTTAAGGGCAAAAGCGGTTTTACCAACAGCCGGACGAGCTGCTAAAATGATTAAATCGGTACGTTGCCAACCAGAAGTTACTTTATCTAATTCCTTAAATCCAGAAGGCACTCCCGTAAGATCATCTTTTTTGTTGTTTTGGGCTTCTATTTCATGAATGGTTTTTGCAAGAATGGCATTAATACCTAAAAAGTTTTTACGTAAATGTTTATCAGTAATTTCGTAAAGATTGGTTTCAGCTTTATCTAATAAATCAAATACATCGGTGGTATCTTCATAGGCTTCGCCAATGACTTCGCCACTCATACGAATGAGTTCGCGCATGATATATTTTTGCATTACAATACGTGCATGCTCTTCAATATTGGCACTACTTACAATATCGCGGGTTAAACTTGTTACATAATAGCTTCCACCGACCATTTCGAGTTCATTATTCTTACGCAGATCTTCGCAAACAGTCATAAAATCGATACGTGAACCTTTATCGAACAAACGGCGAATAGCTGCATAAATACGTTGATTGGCATCGGCATAAAAACATTCTTCGGCTTGAATAATTTCGAGCACCTCAGCTAATTTTTGTGGCTCTAGCATAATTGCACCCAAGACAGCGCCTTCTAAATCGGGTGCTTGCGGTGGTAGTTTACCATATAAAAGTGGAGATAAATCTGGTTTTTTAGTTCGAGTCGTTAATTTATTTGCAACAGCCATTTTATTGAGGGGTATTTCGGGAAAGTGAACGAATGTAGCGTCTAAATTTTTGTTCTCATCTTCAATGTGAACAAATTATTTGTTAAGCCTAATTAAGATATTTTCCACAGGGTAATTCACACAAAATTACAGATAAACATGGCTTATACACAAATTGAACTAGTTATTACCCTTAAAATGAGGGTATCCACAATTATGGTGCACAAATAAAAAGCGTTAAAATCTTGGTGAGAAGCAAGAAATTTCAATATTGATTTGAGACAATTTTAGCAACAAATTTTCATTAGTAAGTGCATTGCGGTCCTGACGCTTCGGTCAGGATTAGCAATGAAAAGCTGCCGATGCTTTGAGAGGCACTTGCAATGGATAGCGCGAGTGCCGCCCAATAATTAATTTTAACCCAGATTCAGCATTAGAAATGCTGAAACGAAAAAGAAGCTGTAAGTCAATTGTTTGCAACTATTGACAACATCTTCTAAATCGAGGTAACCTCAACTAACACGCTAGAATTTTCGTTCCTCAAACCCTATCGCGTAATTTGGGTTTA
>ENA-UOWO01003935-UOWO01003935.1-activated-sludge-metagenome-genome-assembly--contig:-NODE-3935-length-16779-cov-4.425138_pt1 | contig 16779 bp, 11 predicted proteins | sample MGYA00238148_ERZ761564 | MGnify/ENA primary metagenome ERZ761564 (study PRJEB28885, sample SAMN05720194) | activated sludge metagenome | isolation source: Anaerobic digester | place: USA...
ACTCAAAAACGCTTGGAGAAATCTGGACTACGTTCTGAAGTGTCATGGTGACTGAGGTATGGTAGACGGTTAGATTAAGTGTAACGATGCTGTCACATCCTCCGATATTGGTGAAGGTTTGGGTAAACGTTCCACTAGTTGTGTAAGTTGTAGTATTCCAAGTATAGGAGCTTATGGCTGATACGTTGAGGGAAGAAAAAGTAGTTTGGCAGGCTGGTTGTTGGAACCCTTGGTTGGCGATAATGTTGCCATTACTCATGGTGGTAATGATGGTTTCGCCAACAGTAAAGGTTGCGGAGAAATTACTATCCTGGTAGGAGCCACCCATTGTTGATAGGACTTTTCTGGAAATGGTCTGTGCCGATGCGGGGTCGAGGATAAATATCAGAAGTATAAAAAAGAGAATATGTTTCATAAGATTTGATTTAAAGTTTCCTGCTGGAGAGTTTTTGTTTTAAGGTACTTCATTAAACTCCAGTATATTAATATAAAGTACTCCATTAGAAGCCGCTAGGGTAGTTCCGGCTGGCATCCAAAGAGGGAACTTTTGCTCCCAGATGCTTGAGCCGGCTCCATAACTACTGCCGCTATAAGATGATTTTCTAATAGTCACAAAAGAACCATTCAATTGGATTTTGTCAGTTACTTCATTTCCATATGCAACAATGGTGGTTGCAGGGTCAATTGAATAAATCACACCTTCAACCTTCCAAACTTTACCTGCAGGTACTGTATCAATTGCACTTATTAATTTTGCCTGCACAAACTGCAAATTTCCTTGCCCAAATACTGCAAGTGTTGAAAAGCAAATTGCGAATGGTAATATTATTTTTTTCATGTTGATTTTGTTTTACCAGTAGATGATAACTTGACCTCCTGTTCCGTTGTAACCATTACCAGGACCACCATTGCCATAATATCCTCCATTTGCACCTGCACCACCATTATTAATGCTACCATTTCCTCCTTGCATGTTATACTGAGCACTAGATGTGCCACCAATACCTCCACTTAATCCATTAGTCCCGCCATTTGCTAAAATCAAATTACCTACACTGCTGCTTCCACCATCTATACTAGCAGAATATGGTCCTCCTGCACCTACAATTATTGAATAATGCGTACCGGGAATAACACTAAAACATTCATATCCATAGGCTCCTCCTCCTCCTCCAAAAGTACTCAAAGTTGAACCACCAGCACCCCAGACTTCAATACAAATATTTGTCACACCAGGTGGAACAATCCAATTATAAGTACCTGCAATAATAAAAGTTTTAGGTGAAGTAAAAATACTTGGTGTGCTCGCTGTTGAAAACCCTCCAATGCTTTGTCCGTTTCCACCAAAGCCTAATGATTCCATTTTCCATGCCTTTCCTGCAGGCACTGTTTGTAAATTAGTAATACTCAGTACTTGCGAAAATTTTAGGTTCGAACTGTCGATAGTAAACTCAAGAACCGAAATTGATTTTACATTGCTACCAAGGTCAATGGTTTGGCCGGCCTTTAACCAATACGGAAAAGATAATCCACTTTTAAACGTGGTGGTAGTTCCATCAATAATTAATACTGGGTCGCTTTGCGCCATAAGTATGTTTGGTATGAAGGCGAAGAATAAATAAGTAAGTATATTTTTCATGTTTAATGATTTTGAAGATTATAAATTGAAGATTACTAAAATCCGTCAGCGGTATAAATTAAGGTATTACTATTACTGCCTTTCGGTTTTAATTCGCCGGCGGTTTTTGAAAATAATGCAAACGGTACACTCATCATTTGTTGAGTACCGAGATCGGTGTATGAAGTTCCTCCACTTAAATTCATTTCGATTTGAAGAAACTTCGTATTTCCCCCCCAATTTATAGAAGAGAAAATTCCTGTGGATGGACTTCCTTGTCCAATATTGAGATTGACGATTCCTTGATTGTTGGTTATTGCAGTGTGAGTTTCTTGATAGACTATTGCACCTGTTGTAGTACTATCGTGAATACTGAATCGTAGAGAAACAGATTGGTTTGAAAGGATGCTTCCCGAACTGTTGCGAATAGCTGACTGGTAAGGAATACCTTGTGGTGCTTGGGCGAAGCTAGCAGATAGGGAGAAAAAGATAATAAGAGTTGTGAAGATATGTTTCATGTGATAAGTTTTAAAAAGTTAAAAGGAACGAACGGCGCGAAACGCACCAGAACTGCCTCCAAATAGTGAGCAATCTACTAGAGTCAAAGTGCTGAAAATTCCATTGTTGAATGTCAAGCTCCAAATTGTATTATAGTAAGTATGTGAATATCCATCCGCTTTGGTAGAGGTGAGCATACTTGAACTCCAGTATTGATAATTCGAAAAACCTCCAATGCTATTCTTATTTAGATACAATTTATAGAGTTCATCTTTGGAGGGCAGATACCAATCATCGTAACCATTCAATACTAGATTTCCACAAGTGGTTGCAGGATTAGCAGATGATCCAGAAAGCTGTTGTAAAGCAATTGTGTTTGCTAACCCAGTACCCAATTGTGTTCCGGAGCTTCCAACAATCATGTTGCATTCTAGAAGGTTGAAAGAATTAATTCCCTGATCATTTTGTGCTACAATAAGTCCATGTATCTCTCCATTCACATAACCAGGATCATTCGGTTGTAATATGTAAGCCACTTTCCCACCCTGGAAGCTTGACCCAATAGCTAAGCCTGAAGTGAAGTGGATCATATTGCCGTAGGAGATGCCGGAGCTATTAGTAGAATAAGCACGGACATAATATATCGTATTTTCTAAAAGTCCTGTTATAGTACTTGTGAATGAGCCGACACCTATACTATCACTAGTATGATAATCAGAGATTGTTGGGTCAGGTTGTAAACTCCAGCAGATCCCTCTTGAAAGTATTACGGATCCTCCATTATTTAGTACACATCCTCCAATATCAAATGATGGAGAAAAGTTTTGTAGTATTGAATAGTTTATTTCTGAGGTAAGTACAGTAGGCAAAAGGGCTTGTTGTAACCCATTTCCTGCATACAACGCATAAGGCACACTCATCATCTGTTGAGTTCCAAGATCAGTATAATTCGATCCTCCATTCATGTCCATCTCTACTTGAAGAAACTTTCCATTCTTACCCCAGTTGATTGAAGAGAAAGTACCTGTCGTCGGAGTGCCTTGCCCGATATTGAGACTTACAAGTCCTTGGTTGTTGGTAGTTGCGGAATGAGTTTCCTGGTATATCACTAAACCAGAAATGATACTATCCCGGATGCTGAATTGTAATGATACAGATTGGTTCGAGAGAATGGCTCCTGAGCTGCTTCGGAGGGCAGATTGGTAGGGAATGCCCGGAGGGGCTTGGGCGAAACAAATTGTTGTGGAAATAATTAACAGGCAAGTAAATGTTATAAGTTTCATTTTAATTCTTTAGTACTGTTAAAAATATCTTACTGGTCTCACTCTAAATATGATACTCTTGAGTGAATAATGCTGAACTCCAAAAACAACCATACTCCAAGCGCTGCCCATACTGTATTCACTAGATGACCAATACTCACTACTAGGAATAAAACTGGGTTCAAGAAATGATAGATTCTCAAGAACCATATACAATTCATCCTTACTGGGTAGAAACCAATCATTGTATCCATTAATTACAATATCTTGACAATATTTAGCTGCATAATTTCCAGTTCCTATTGCTGGCACAATCAAATTGGTATTGGATTGTCCTGAACCCAAGATGGTTGCTGTGGCATTAGTGATAATATTATTAGCCTCTAACCTCCATGGAAAGGAGGTATCGTAAGCTGCAGGTGAAACTATAATTCCATGGTCCACTCCAGAAACATAGCCAGGGTCTCCAGGATTAAACACGTACCCTACTATACCTCCTTGATAACTTCCTCCTACTGTAATATTTGCAGTAGTTGTAAAACTTAATTCACTACTATATGAAGTGCCTGTCAAATTAGTGGCATAAGCTCTCAAATAATAAGTCGTATTCATGGTTAATTGTGTTAAAGTACTTCCAAAATATCCTCCTCCAGTGCCTTCGTCTGTTTTATTATTGGAAATTGTTGGATTTGGAGTTAGACTCCAGCAGATTCCTCTAGCGGAAACTGGGGAACCTTCTTCATATACACTATACTGTATTGTAGCTGTACCCCCAGTTACAATCATGTTTGGGATGTTTGATATTTGGACTGTGGGAGGATTGGCAGGCATGGTATAAAAGGACTCTTGATTACCATATGCAGTTCCAGTACTAGTGATTGCATATGCTCTATAATAGTATTCAGTAAATGGTAGTAATCCTGTCATGATACTTGTGAAAATTCCAGAACCTGAACCATCCGTTGTCTTCTGATCAACTAAAATAGGATTACCAGTGGTATTCCAACATACCCCCCTATAGGAAACTGGAGAACCACCGTTTACAGTTATTCCATCATTCGTGATATTTCCTCCTGTTTCTGCGGTATTGAAATAAGTTTGGTAGACAATTGGAGTTGTTGAAAGTGTAGCAAACTCTCCTCCAGTCCATACAGGGATGTTGTATGGATTTATTTGAAGTATTTTACCAGGAGCTGCAAATGGAACAACCATCCATGACGATCCATACCATACTAACATATCTCCATTAGAGTTACCAGAAGGGAATGTTCCTTGCGGTCCAATTGGGCCTTGAGGACCTATAGGTCCCTGAGGTCCTGGTATTGAACTACCACTCGTAGCTGAATACAAAGCATACGGCACACTCATCATCTGCTGCGTTCCCAAATCTACATAACTCGTTCCCCCGCCAGGATCCATTTCCACCTGCAAGAACTTAGCATGTTGCCCCCAGTTAATAGTAGAAAAGACTCCGGTTGTAGCAGTCCCCTGACCGATAGTCAACGAAACCAATCCGTGGGCATTGGTCGTAACAGCGTGCGTTTCCTGGTAAACGATAGTACCGGTAAGCATACTGTCCCGAACACTGAATCGTAAAGTCACAGCCTGGTTCGCTAAGATGTTCCCGCTGCTGTTTCGCAAGGCGCTTTGATAGGGAATTCCTTGGGGTACCTGACAGAAAGCATTAGTGAAGAAGGAGAAGAAAATTAGTGAAGTCAGTACCTGTTTCATAGACTTGTTATTTGGTATAACAAACTTAGTCAAGCATTGTTGTATTACATAGCATTTAAAAAGAAAAGAGAGCAAGTGTTATAATCCGATTCCTAAAAATTCTTCAGCACCTTCATAATTTCTTTCTTTGTCTCATCTTCAAAACTATCCAAGTAACTTGCTGTAGTGCTCATACTACTGTGACCAAGGGATTCACTTATCATTTCTGTACTAGCTCCACTTCTTTTGAGTACAGTGGCAAAGGAGTGTCTGGCATGGTAGGTAGTAATATGTTTATTGATTCCAACCTCTGTGGCTATTTTACCGATATACTCATTCACCATTTTGATAAACTGAGCAATAAGTTTGTGTTGAGTCAAATCATCCTGCCCTTCAATGAGGATCGGGAAAAGATATTCACTGTTTTTCATACTATATCGCTTAATAATCTTTTTCAGGTCGTCCGACAAATAAATGGAAATCTGTTTAGACGAATAACGGTTTGTATGTTGAGTCTTTGCCCTGATTAAACGGATATAGTCTCCTTCAATGTTATCTTTTTTCAGGAGGGCAATATCTTTCATGTTGATGCCGTTCGCAAAGTAGGAGAAGAGCCACATATCCTGTGCCTTCTGCCACCATGTTTCCGGTATAGCCTTGTAGTTATAAATCTTGCCTATCTCTTCAAGAGTCAAAGCTTTTTTGATATTCTTGCTTGCAGGTATTTGGTATCTTCGTTTACCAAAGGGGTAATCATCTCTGCTCATGTAATTCTCCTCAATAGCCGTGTTGAGGATTGCACGAAGTGGCCTTAGATAAATTCCAACTGTGCTAATAGATCTGCCTCTAGCTAAAAACCATTTCTCGAAGTCATTCAGAAACTTTGGTGTAACTTCTTTAAATTCTAATTTAGGCTTGAACAGTTTCAGGCTATTGAGGCTACAGGTGTAATTTCCTGCTGTTCCATGGCGACCACTTTTTGTCATTTCATTTATAACCTGATCATAAATAGCGTAGACATTATTAGCCTTCTTTCTTTTACTGAACATGTTATCTTAAAATCCTTCAAATGAAAATTCTTTCAAACTTTTGAGTACTTCGTTCGCTTTCACTAGAAGAGCATCGAATTGTAATTTATGCTCTTTGAATTGTTTTCGTTGAGCGGGCGTAATTTCTTTGCCAATCGAATTGGGATTTTGCACCTGAGAAAAGTCTTCAACAGTTATGTCGATTCCAGTAGGGTAATGTCTCATTTCACGGGCATATGTGATTCGGAGTCGTGTAGGATATAATCCTGTTTTTTTGAGTCGCCTGTCATCAATGATGATAGAGGCCGACGGTTTATTTTTCGCAAACATTTCGCAAACATTTTAGGTTAAATAATGATAATTGATAAAAACAAAGGAAAAGTAAAAACTGCTACAATTCAACACTGTAGAGGATTGTGTAAGAATATGAAAACACAAGTAAACAAAACAAATGAAACATTTCGGGACTCATAATCAGGTGGTCCCTGGTTCGAGCCCAGGTGGGTCCACTTAAGCAGAGCGAGAATGAGAGCGGGGGCGAAACTCCTAATTGAGTTCTCGCTTTGTTTTTGTACCTCGCTCTCTCCCGACTGTAAACGTCGGGACTGTTTCTCGCTCCAAACTTGCCTTTTCAAAATGCCTATAAATGATAGCAAGAGGATAAGAAGTAAAAGTTTGGAACCCTTTTTTCATTTGGTAACATTTTTTGATAGAACAATTGTTTTTCAGCTAGTAGCAGAACTACCTAAGGTGAACATTTTACTACAATGTCAAAAGAAAAGGGTTTTGAATTTATACACTTTGAAAAACACTCATTTTATTAGGGTCATATTCCTTTTATTATAGGAATGGTTCAAGATTCATTTGAAGAAAGGCTCAATAAGCATAATTCTGGCTTCTACAAGGAAGCATATACAAGTTTTGCAACCGATTGGGAATTATACCTTTTGATTGAATGTTCAACAGTATCTCAAGCTTTGTGTGTTGAAAAACATATTAAGAAAATGAAGAGCAAGGTTTATATAATGAATTTAAAAAAGTATCCTGAAATGATAGAGAAACTAATTGATAAATTTTGCACCTGACTCCTCCGATAGCTATCGGAGCAGGTGGTCCCTGGTTCGAGCCCAGGTGGGTCCACTTAATTTTAGCCCCTCATTTTATGTAGGGGCTATTTATTTTTATCAATGATAGCATGCTATGTACTTTTCAGTCCAGCTCACAATTCCTTTTATATAGGAATGGTTCAAGATTCATTTGAAGAAAGGCTCAATAAGCATAATTCTGGCTTCTACAAGGAAGCATATACAAGTTTTGCAACCGATTGGGAATTATACCTTTTGATTGAATGTTCAACAGTATCTCAAGCTTTGTGTGTTGAAAAACATATTAAGAAAATGAAGAGCAAGGTTTATATAATGAATTTAAAAAAGTATCCTGAAATGATAGAGAAACTAATTGATAAATTTTGCACCTGACTCCTCCGATAGCTATCGGAGCAGGTGGTCCCTGGTTCGAGCCCAGGTGGGTCCACAAACTTAGAGAGGGTTTCAGCGAATTTAAGTTGAGACCCTTTTTTCATTTGTCAGTAATTTGCATTCAATTTTATAAAGTACAAGCTCATGAATTTATAGGATTCAAAGTAAGTAATCAACAAAATAAATTCTGCCGTCATTTGTGAATTATGCTATCACAAAATTTTTAACTTACTAGCACCGATTGAATTTGAGTGATTATATTTGCTACAACTAAATCAATCACCATGAAAGCATATCTATTTTGTTATAGCAAAATCTTTTATTTTTTCCTTATTTTCTCTCTTTGTCAATTCCCCATAAAACTATTTTCGCAAGTCACTAGTTTAAGTCAATATGTTCTGCTAGCTGGAAACGGTGGTTCTGGAACAACCTCTCCAGGGTCATTGGGGTATGGCATAGTTTTAAATGCTGGAACCTCTGTCAATGGTGGATTTCTGGGCGCTAACTCAATGATTAAAACCACAGGAGCATCGAATATTAACGCAAGTATTTTCAGCAAAGGGCAAGTTGTTTTAGCTAATTCAACTACAGTTTCTGGAAAAATTACGGCAGCAAACATAGGTGGATTAACAGGTAATATTTTATCAACCGGAACATCTATGCAATTGCTTGGTAATATTGATATCAATGGAAATATTAATATTGGTGGAGGTAATGTTGCTGGAACAGTTACTCATCCTGCAGGCACTTCTTATACAGGGCCAAATCCAGGTGCAAATATTATTGGCTCTCCTACATTGCCTGTTTTACCTGACTTTCCAAGTATTACAAGTTTTCCGGCAGCAGGTGCAACCAATATTACAAATACTCAAGTTCTCAGCCCTGGCTCTTATGGAAATCTCACTTTGTCCGGTAATAAAACCATCACCTTTAATGGCCCTGGGGTTTATGTTTTCAACAGCATGAACTTGTCCATGAAAAATAATTTTATTTATAATTTTCAAAATAATCCAACAGGCTTATTTAAAATTTATATTCATGGTAATATGAATCTCGATAAAATAACGACTAGCTTCATCAATGGAGGAAGCGCATCAAAAATTTTTATTGAATGTCATGGTCTTGGATTAACCTCTCCGTCAGGTAAAGATGCTGTTCTTATTGCTAACGGTCCAGCAGCTACCGCTGGTTTGTATGCGAAATTTCATGGCACTATTTGGGCACCTTATGCGGCCGTTTCAATTGGGTCTTCTTCTGGTGGAAGAGATTTTATCGGATCAATATATAGTGGTACTCAAATTTATTTACAATCGAATGTCAATATGAGTTTTGCCACATTTTCAGACTGTAGCTTGTTAACAGCAAATGCAGGTATAGATACTTCTATAGATTGCATCAATACAAGCGTGCAATTAAATGGGGTGTCCAATGCTTTAACCGCACAATATCTATGGTCAACTTCCAATGGTAGTCTTGGAAGCGATTCAAATACGGCTACACCTATTATAAATCAATTTGGCACTTATGTTTTAAAAGTAACAGACCCATTTACAAATTGTATCGCACGTGATACAGTAATTGTGACATTTATATCATGCATACTACCTGGTTATGTTCCACCAACTGGAGGTAAACAAGAATCAATTATTGGTCCTGATTTGACATCGTTAGGAGGGAATTATAATAATGCAAATCCTAATGAAGATATTTTTGTTTTGAAAGATGATAGCGTTTGGATCGAAATTATTTATCGAGAAGGCAAATATGCATCTCTCTATAGTTTACTTACTTCTCCACCATTTAACCTAACTGAATTTGTTGATAATGGTGTTGGAAATCGAATTATTACCACGCTTATTCGAGTGTCAGAGCTTGACGAATTGAATAATTTAAATATAACCGCAAATGATAGTTTAATAAATTTTGTTCGTCCACTTTACAGGCCGATTGTTTCGGTTGGAATTGCTAATACAGCAGGCGATATCGCTCAAAGATCAAATCTGTCAAGAGGTGGTTTTAATGTGAATGGTGAAGGCATTAAAATTGGTGTGCTTTCAAATAGCTATAATACACAACCAGGTAACCAAGCACTTAATGATGTAAATAATGGTGATCTTCCAGGCATTGGAAATCCTAACGGAAATTTATTACCTGTTAAAGTACAAGATTATACCAAAGGGGTTCAGTCTGATGAAGGAAGAGCCATGCTTCAAATCATTCATGATATTGCCCCAAAAGCTGAGCTCGCTTTTCGAACCGGATTTATAAGCGCAGGTAATATGGCAGCGGCTATTAAACAGCTTCAACAAGATGGTTGTCATATTGAAGTGGATGATATTACTTATTTAACTGAACCTTATTTTCATGATGGCATGATAGCCAAGGCAGTAAATGAAGTTAAAGACTTAGGCGTTGCTTATTTCACGGCGGCTGGGAATTTTGGTGATCGATCATATGAAGGGATTTTTAATCCGACCGCAACTCCCGGCTCATTAACTGGAACTGCTCACGATTTTGGTGGAGGCGATCGCTTCCAAAGTATATCGCTAACACCAGGCTCTTATCTGGTTGCATTACAATGGGAAGATGGGTTTTATTCGATTGACCAAAATCAAACAGGAACACAAAATGATTTAGATATTTATTTAACAACCAATAATGGCAATACACTTTTTGGGTTTAACAGAAATAATATTGGAGGCGACCCTATTGAAATATTGCCATTTACAGTAACGGCCAATACAACCACCAATATTTTAATCACGCGTGCATCTGGTTCAAGTTCGAATGTGCATTTTAAATATATCTTTTTTAAGGGTGCGCCAACAATTAATGAATTTAATATTGGTACCTCAACCATCGTTGGTCAAGCAAATGCATTGGGTGCTATTACAACGGGTGCTGTATCGTATACCAATACGCCCGTTTATGGCGTGCCTTCACCAACCAAAGCTTCTTTTTCTTCAACAGGTGGTACATTGATGTCAGGAATGCCACGCTTAAAACCCGATTTTTGCGCGCCTAACGGAGGTAATACAACAGTAGATCTTGGAGGTCTTGATATTGAAAATGATTTGCTTCCAAACTTTTTCGGCACCTCTGCATCAGCTCCTCATGCTGCGGCTGCGGCTGCATTAGTCTTAGAAGCAAAAATGGTATATGATGGTTTAGGCATGACACCGGATCAACTCAAATCCAACTTAATAAATTCCGCACTTGATATGCATACCCCTGGTTTTGATTATCTTTCTGGATATGGATTATTAGATGCTTATTCAGCAATAAAATCTTTTGCACAACCTAAACCCTTAATCACCTCACTTGAAGTGCCAACAACCATCATACCAGGAAATGTTCAGTTCACTGTTACTGTTCATGGTAATTATCTAACCACAAATTCTAAAGTTATTTTTGGTAGCGATACATTACCTACAACTTTTGTAAATGATCAACAACTAACTGCAACTGTATCTGCATTTTCGGGTAATCCTGCTCTTAAAGTTTGCACACCTGCAATGTCTTTATTAGCAAATGATGGAGGTTGTTCGAGCCCATTATTTTTTCAATCTATAGTAAAAAAAGATGTAGTCATCACAACGCAAAATAAAACAAAAAGATATGGCGAAATATTACCTGAATTCACAGATAGTATTTCAGTTGATGGAATTCCTTTGCAACAAACAAATTATACGCTGGCTGATTTAGGATTAGATTCGATCTCACACAATACACCCGCCAATCAGTTAAGTAATGTAGGAAATTATTTTATTCAATCTACTGCAATGATTAATGATTCATCATTGTTACAACAATTTGACTATACTTTTAATAATGGTATTTTGTTTGTTACAAAAATGCCATTGGTGATTAAGCCAAGTAATAAAGTCGTTTATTTCGGAGATAAAATTAGTGGAAGTGATTTCGATTTCGATTATACATTCGATCAAACCAATCTTACATCTATTGCACAAGCTGCTCTGCTAGATACTCTGCAACAATCTTATAAATCAAATCTACTTGATGTGGTTGCACTGATTGATGACCGTGATACTTATGAAGTGACAGTTTCTGACGGAATGGGTGGGACATTTTCAACTCATCTTCAACTTGGTCCAAATGATCTGCAGAATTTATCTTTTCTTTCGGGAAGTAGAGGAATTGCCAACGGTTCAAGAGGTATTGTAAATGGCTCAAGGGGCATAGCAAATAATCATCCGCCTGATACCACTCGTGTGATTGATCTTTTCGTGGGTACCTTATTTGGATACAATACTAATTCAACAGAAGTTGATTTCGATTCAAATTTATTATTAATGAATGGGAGTAGAGGAATTGCCAATGGTTCAAGAGGAATTGTAAATAGTGAGGCTTTAGTAAATGGCACCGCTTTGGTGAATGGAAGTAGGGGTATCGCTAACGGATCAAGGGGTATTGCCAATGGTAGTCGAGGTATTGCAAACGGCGAAGCAGTTGATAGTGTAAGTAATAATAATATTGCTGTAATTGTGCATGAATTAGATTTAGATGCAGTTGAGGATACGAGTGTTTCATTTGAACTTTTTTCGCTTTGTGGTATTACAGGTTTAACTGCAGGTGAGCATTATATAATTCCAGGCGCCTTTCCAAGTTCAAATTTTTCTGTAACTTATGAATTGGGTAATCTTACTATATTGCCTTATCCACTCGATATTGTAGCACATGATACCTTTACAACCTATGGAACTGATCCAGTATATACTAGCGAAATAATTGGATTTCAATACGACGATTCTATTCATACCGTTTTAAGTGGACAATTAAATTTATCAGTCAATGGCACGGCTCCTTTAGATGCAGATGAATATATTATTACACCGAGTGGCTACTTTTTACAAGAAGGTGTAAGCAATTATATTATCAATTATATAAGTGGTAATTTGGTAGTAGAACCAGCCGATTTAGAGGTGATTGTGACTGACCAGGTGAAAAAATATGGTTTCGAAATGCCTGAATTAACCTTTAACTATTATGGATTCAAATATGATGATGATGAATCAGATTTGTCAATCCTACCTACTATCAGTTGTGGTGCTACATTTTCATCCTATTCAGGAATTTATCCGATTGAAGCATGTTGTGGATTGGCTGATAATTATAATTTTATTTATCATAATGGTAATTTAAATATTCAAGAGGCTCCATCTTGCAGTATTATTCCTCCGTATTATATTCCTTTTTGTGGATCCGTCGAGAATATGCTGACTGCTATTGCGCCAGTATCACATAATTACGAATGGAATTTTTATGGCACTGGAACAAATTTTTCAAATCAAAATGAAATTGATCTTTATTATAATGTAGATCAACAAGGTATATCGGGCGATTTTGTTTTCAATGTATTTGCTCCCATCACAAACTGGCAAGTTGCAAGTTGCTCGTTGAATTTGGTCAATAATTGTTTACAAGAATATTGCACGTATACGCAAGAAGAATGGAGTGATTCAACACAAACAAATTGTATCGGAGATACCTTAGTTAGGCTCGTTCCTTCATTATTGTCGTGGCCACTTTCTGTTGGTGCAGGAAATCATGTTATTACATATAATGAGGCTGATTCATCTTGTTTGATTTCAAAATTACCTTCCGGTAATATAAATGCGCCATTGCCTCTTGGTTTAGTAACATGTGATAATGCAACAGGAATTGAATATCAAATAAGCCCAACAAATGAAAAGTATAAAAATAATTTGTTAGGACAAACCATTGCACTTTCACTTTCAATTCGATCTAATCCTAACTTAGGAGATTTAGAAATTAGTGATGAATATTTAGCTACCTATCCAGCAACTGCCTGTATAAATGGGTTGCCCGCAAGTGAGTATAGTTCATATTTTCATATCCCAATTTCAGTGCTGAATCAACTTTATTTTTATGAATATAATACGGTAAATGGACTACTCTACTTAGCCAATAATGCTTTAGGTAATTCAATCCAGCCAGGAGGTCCAACACATGCTGAGATTGCCGAGGCAATTGAATCCGTGCTCGATGGTTTTCATAATTGTAGAATTCTCGATGGTTTTTATAGTGGCGTGCCTAGTAGATTAGCTGATACATCAATTAAGAATAATATGGATGAATTAAATCAATTGTCCATCTATCCAAATCCAAGTTCTGATTTCGCCACCATTAGTTTTTCAACTCAAAAAGGGAAGACAATTCATGTTGAATTATATAATGTAAGTGGAAAATTAATTTCAACACTTTATCATGATGAGGGTGAAGATGGTACTCGTAAAATAGATATTAATTGTAGTCAATATGCCAATGGTGTTTATTTTGTTCGCTTAAAGAACGGCGATGAATTGAATGTCAAAAAATTAGTAATCATAGGGCACTAAGTATAGAGTGATAAAGTATTATTATGAGTTAATATAGTTATCTCAATATATGGGCATTCCTATCCTCTCCCTCTGTGAACTGGAGATAATTGATTGGTCTTTCCATTTAAAGAGTTTTATAAAAGTCGTAATTTATTAAAATATTAAAATACATAACTTGTATAAAAATCTACAAGAAATTGATACTTTTATCCTTAATTCATGAAATACGTATTTAAATTTTTAATTTGCCTAGGTCTTATAAACTTCATCATACTATTCGGATGGAAGGGATATGCCCAATCATCTTTAATTGATAGTCTCAATCAAGTTGTTTCAAGCACAAATCAAGATACGAACACTGTCAATGCATTGATTGAATTGAGTGGTCAATATCGAAGTTCATCCCCAGATTCAGCTATTATATTTGGAAATCAAGCGAAGTCCTTGGCTGAGAAGCTTAATTTTCAGAAAGGAGTTGGGTATTCACTTAAAGCGATTGGTTTGGTTTATAATATCCAAGGAAACTATGTTGAAGCCTTGCGTGTATGGAAACAAGCATTACAAGTTTTTGAAGAAAATAAGATTGAAGTAGGTGCCGCTAATATGTTGAATAATATTGGTGTTATTTACTACAATAAAAGCGATGAAACCAATGCACTCGATTATTATTTAAAATCTTTAAAAGTTTCAGAAGATATAAAAGATACATTCAGAATTGCAACAGCCCTTATGAATTTAGGGGGTGTTTATAGTAATAAACCAAGTACCTATGAAAAAGCATTAAGCTATCATCAGCAAGCCTATTCTTTAAGCAAAGCAATTAATAACCAAGAGTTGATTGGGGGTAGTAGCGCAAATATTGGTGAACTATTTATGAGTATGAAAAAACTGGATAGTTCACTTATTTATTTGATGCAAGCAAAAAGTATTTACGAGGGTTCATCAGATCTACCATATACTTTAAATATAATTGGTAAAGTGTATCGTGCAAAACATGATTATTCAAAAGCAATACTTTTCCATTCTCAGGCTTATGACAGTGCAAAGGTTTATGATGCTAAATTAGATATGGGTCAAGCATTACTTGGTATTGCAGAAACATATAAAGAGCAAGGACAGTATCAACTTGCAATTTCAAACTATCAAAAAGCACAATTACTTTTTGAAGAAATAGGTTTAGATGAGAGCTATGATTTAGTGAATGTTTACGAAGGTTTAGCCACCTGTTATACCAATCAAAGTAATTTTCAAAAAGCATCAGAATATAAATCTAAATTATTAGATCTAAAAGCAAAAATATATAATATAGAAGTCGATAAAAGTTTAGGTACCAAATTGTTTGCTTATGAAATTGATAAGAAGCAAAGCGAAATTAATTTGCAGCAAGAAGTCATTAGTCGACAAAACTTGTTGAGAAATGGTTTGATAGGAGGGTTTCTTATCATGTTGATTTTTGCAGGTATATTTTTTCGTCAACGTAATAGGATCTCAAAAGAGAAAAAGAGAAGTGATGATTTGTTACTAAATATCCTTCCTGCCGAAACAGCTGAAGAATTGAAGCGAACTGGAACCGCAAAAGCAAAGGATTTTGCAGCCGTAACGGTTTTGTTTACAGATTTTAAAAACTTCTCTAAGTTAACCGAACAACTCAATGCCCAAGAACTTGTGAACGAAATTAATTTATGTTATTGTGCCTTTGATAATATTATTCATAAGTATGGAATCGAGAAAATCAAAACGATTGGTGATAGCTATATGTGTGCTTCAGGATTGCCAGTTGAAAAAGAATCACATGCTATTGATATGGCACATGCCGCAATTGATATAAGAGATTTTATTGAACAAGAAAAACAAAAACGTATAACAGAAGGTAAGCCTTATTTTGAAATTAGAATTGGATTAAATAGTGGTCCGCTTGTAGCTGGAATAGTTGGACTGAAAAAATTTGCCTATGATATTTGGGGTGATGTAGTAAACATCGCTTCACGAATGGAATCTTCAAGCGAAACAGGAAAAGTAAATATAAGTGGTTCAACTTACGAACTGATTAAAGACCATTTTGAATGTACCTATAGAGGTAAAATTGAAGCCAAAGGAAAAGGTGCAATCGATATGTATTTTGTTGAAAATAGAAAATCAGTCTAGAAGATATTGTTTCACAAACAAAATTTTTATATCACTTAAATTAAGGCACATTTGTAAATAAAATCAATCAATGCAAGGTATAAAGAATATAATTTTTGATTTAGGTGGGGTTATTTTAAATATAGATTACACGCTTACTCAGGAAGCTTTCAGAAAATTAGGTGTAACAAATGAGGATGCATTTTATTCAAAGCAAGCGCAAGATGAATTATTTGATTTATTAGAAACAGGAAAAATTGGTGAAAGCGAGTTTGTAAAAGCAATTCAACAGCGACTGCCTAACCCAGTTGACAGTGCAGAGATTATTAAAGCTTGGAATGCAATTATTCTTGATTTTCCTTTACGCAGATTGCAAATTCTTCAGCAACTTCAACTTCATTATAATACTTATTTATTAAGTAATACCAACGAAATTCATGAAAAGGCCTTCAACGAATTATTAAAGACTTCCTGTGGATTTCCAACAATGGCCGTCTTCTTCGATCGAATTTACCTTTCGCATCGTGTAGGTTTGCGAAAACCGAATCCAGCAATATTTGAATTGGTATTAAATGAAAATCACTTAAATGCAGACGAAACTTTATTTATCGACGATAGTCCTCAACATATCGAAGCCGCTTCAAAGTTGGGTATTCAAACGATTCATATAAAAAATGGAATGACGATGGAAGATGATAT
>ENA-UOWO01003938-UOWO01003938.1-activated-sludge-metagenome-genome-assembly--contig:-NODE-3938-length-16764-cov-6.339577_pt1 | contig 16764 bp, 10 predicted proteins | sample MGYA00238148_ERZ761564 | MGnify/ENA primary metagenome ERZ761564 (study PRJEB28885, sample SAMN05720194) | activated sludge metagenome | isolation source: Anaerobic digester | place: USA...
CGGGAGACGCTGGACACCACCCTGAAGTCGATCGAGGAGATCCAGCGCATCACCGGAGCCGCCCTGCTCGGATCCATCTTCTTCGATCCCGCCGCGGTCAAGAAGCCGCTGATCACTGGCTTGTCCCCGCACGCGCCTCGGGTGGAATCGTTCCGGGTCCTGCGCACCAACCTGCAGTTCCTCGATGTCGACCAGACTTCCAAGACGTACGCCATCACCAGCCCGATGCCCGGTGATGGGAAGACGACCACCTCGATCAACATTGCGCTCGCCCTGGCTGAGAGTGGCAGTCGCACGATCCTGATCGAGACCGACTTGCGTCGACCGAAGTTCGGCGAGTATCTGAATCTGGAGTCCACGGTGGGGCTGACCACCGTCCTGATCGGCGGTGCACAGCTCGCCGACGCGATCCAGCCATGGGGCCGAACCGGGCTGGATGTGATCGCCAGTGGCGTTCTGCCGCCGAATCCGGCGGAACTGCTGCAGTCCAAGGCAATGGCCGCCGTCTTGGAGCAACTGCGCCGGGACTACGACGCGGTCGTGATCGATGCGCCACCCATCCTCCCGGTGACCGACGCCGCCCTGATCGCGGCCCAGACCGGCGGGGCGATCCTGGTGGTGCGCCATGGGAAGACCACCCGGGATCAGGCCGCGCAGGCCCGCCAACGATTGGACTCCGTCGGCACCCAGGTGTTGGGCACCATCTTCAACTTCGTGCCACAGCGGGCCAGCTCGACCTACGGCTACGGGTACGGCTACGGATACGGGTACGCGCCAACCACGCCGGTGTCCGCCGAGGTGCTCTTGCCGGGTGAGCCCGGCGACGCGGTGACGAGCCCGCCGGTGGAGACCGCACAGGTCTCGGCCGATCAACCAGCGGCAGATGCGGGTGAGGATCGCCGCAACGGGCAGGCGTCCGGATCGCTCTCGCGGGCCCAGACCTGAAGGTTTTGCACCAACAATTCGCGTCATGTTCAGGTGATGCGGCGAATCTGAGCGATTCTTCGCGAATTTCGGGTGAACTCGACGAAGCATTTCTTCGGTCAACCTCCGGACGTCCCCGCGGCGTCCCCCGGCGGAGCGCAGGATCGTCCCAGGCGACGTAGCCAGAGCACGTCGTCCGGTGGTGTAGGTAACCCTCAGTAGCGCTTGCCGCTCTCGACGGCTGGCCGATCCGGTCCGCACGGCCGCGGTCGGGCGATGCGGCGAGGGGGACAAGGCCACGAGATCGCCTCCATAGCAGGGCTAACTGCGCTCCGTACACCGTTGGTCGGGCATCGCCTACCTCGGTGCAGCCCGAACGAGTGCAAGTTCCTTCGTTCAGGGGTGCGGCCCGAGCTTTACGGTCGGTATCGGACACGGAGGTAACCTTCTGTAAGCAGACGATTGCGGAGTGTTGCCATCTCGTCACCACTAGGTGCCGGGTGACCGTCGGTCCGATCACCGTAGGCAGCCGGTGAAGTCACGTGTGATTTGGCGTGGGCTTACCCAGCAATATTTGCTGGCATATGCTCCGACCAGTGTCCGAGCTGATCGTCAGCGAGGTTCTCGCAAACGTCAAAGAATGGGGGAAGACTTCATGCTCAGAAGGATCGCGTCGGTGTTCGCGATGATGAGCGCCGTGATCCTGGTTGCCGCGGGCACGGCCTCCGCGGCACCGGTCTACGCACCGCCCGGCCTGTCGGCGGTGTCGATCAACGTCAACCAGATCGTCATCACCGGAACCAATTTCGGCGACGAGAATGGTGGCGACCAGTCGGTGTCAGTGACTGTCGGCTACGGCGGCCCCTCGGGTCTGCGGAGCAGCGCCGGTCTATCGGCTGCGTCTGCCGCCGCGGCCCAGACCGTCTCCACCGATGGCAACGGGAACTTCTCGGTGATCTACGACCTGCAGCAGGATGGCGACGTCGTCGTGCGGGCCGTCGGAAACAGCAGCGGTGATGACGTCACCGTCGTGCTGCCGGACCCGCCCGGGGTCCCGGGTCAGGGTGGGGGAACCACCGACAACAGCAGCTCTGGGTACGTCTCCTCGTCGGGCTATTCCTCGAGCGGCAACGTCTCGTCCGGTTACGCCGGCCTGGCGTCCACCGGCGCCAGCATCGGGGCTCCGTTGGCCATCGGCATTGTCGCCCTGCTGGCCGGTCTCACACTGCTGTTCTTCGGAACTCGCGGGGTGCTGCGCCGCAAGAGTGTGAAGTCGGGTTCCGCCAGCTGACTGCGGGCCTCGCGTCAATCAGCTCGAACGCCAAGGGCCGGCTCCTTCGGGAGCCGGCCCTTTGTCGCGTGATGGTCAGGGCGGTCGCCGCTGATCGCGTGATGAGCGCGGCGGGAGCGAGAGCTGCTGCGGCGCCGGACGCGTCGGCATCAGAAGCGGCCGCTGCCCCCACTGTGCCCGGACCCGGCGCCACCGCCGCCGCCGAAACCACCACCGCCACCGCCGAAACCACCGCCGCCACCACGGTAGCCGCCGCCACCGAAGCCCCCGCCCCAGCCGCCGCCCCCACGACCGCGTCGGCCCGAGTTGAGCACGGCGTCCAGCACGATGCCGCCGAGGACGGCGCCGGCCAGCCCGCTGTTGCCGCCGCGCTGCCCACCGCCGAAACCGCCACCCCCGAAACCGTTCACGTCCCGCTGGGCCAGATCGGCGGACTCCCGGGCCAGGGCGGCCGCTTGCTGGGCCTCGGACGCCGCCGCCGCGGCGCCGCCGGTGCCGGCTTCGGCGTTGGCCAGGTGCCGCTTCGCCTCGGCCAGCCGGGTGCGGGCCTGACTCCCGACCGCGCCGCGGCGGGTGTTCACGAAGTCCTCGGCCGCCGCCACCTCGGCCCGGGCGGTCGGCAGCGCCTGGCCCAGCGCCGCCTGGCTGCGCTGCTCCTGTTGCTGGGCGCTGCGGGTGCTGGCCAGGATGCCGTCCAGAGCGAGGTCGGCCTCTTCGACCTTGTGCAGGGCGGTCATCGGGTCGGCCGCGCCCTGGGGGGAACGGGCGACCGACAGGATGGCCTGAATCTGATCGAGCTGAGCCCGGATCGAGGCCTCGTTGGCCCCGGCGGTGGCGGAATCGAGCGCCGCCCGGACCGCGGCCAGCTCCCGATCGACCGCGCTGATCGCGCCGGTCAGCTGCGTGGTCGCGGTGGCCAGATCGGCGGCCATCCGGTCGATGGCGTCCAGCAGGGTCCGGGCCTGGTCGGCCGCCTCCTGGGCCGCGCCGGCGGCCAACACCGCAGCCGCCGGGGGCGTGGCCGTCGCCGGCGGCTGACCGGGCAGCGGCAGGGTGCTGGTGGCCGGGGTCGATCCGGCCGCCTGTTGGCGCGCCTGATCCAGGCTGACCCGGGCGAACTGCAACCGCTCACCGGCCTGCTCGACGTTGGCCGCCACGGTGGCCAGTGCGGTCGGCGAGAACTGCTGCTGCAGCCGCTGCAGGGTCGATGCGGCAGCCGGCATCCGCGCCTGCAGGGAGTCGATCGTGCCGGGCAGCTCGGCCAGCACCTGCGGCAGCCGGGACCGCAGCCCCCGCAGCTCGTCGAAGCGATCGCTCTGCGCGTCCAGCGTCGCCGAGGCCTGGGCGCACCGGTCGATGATGTCGTTCATCATCGCGCGCTTGGTGGCGTCGTCCTCGGGTTGGTCGTCGTCGACCTTCTGCCGGATTTCGAAGGCCTGGGTGAGCGACTCGCGGGCCGAGTCGAACGCGACCCGGAACTGCGCGACGGCGTCGTGGCCGAAGTCGCTCTCGGCTGCGCTGAGCTCGAATTCGCTGGCCCGCACGGCATTGTCGGTGTCGATGAGGACCTGCACGCTGCGCGCCGACAGCGCCTCCAACGGCTCGAGCGGCTCCGCGGGCTGCCCCGGGGCACCCGCCGGACCGGCTGGCCCGGAGCCGGCGCCTGCCTTGGCCCGGCGCCGGTAGATCAGGTACCCGCCGGCCCCGACGACCACGATGGCGCCGGCGATCCACCACCAGACCGTCGAGGACCCGCCGCCCAGCGCGTCCCGGTAGCCGTTGGCGGCGGCGATGGCCGCGCCGGCCCAGTCGTCGTTGCGCAGCTCGGGCTGGATCTGCGTGGTCGCGACCTGCTGCAGCTGGGCGTCGGAGATCTTGAAGTTGTTCGGCACGTGCACCGCATAGGCCCGACCACCGGTGGCCACGGCCAGCAGCATCTGATTGGCGCCCAGGTCGGAGGTCTGCCAGGTCTGGGCGGCCCAGTCGACGGCCGCGCTCGGCTCGTCGAAGGTATCGACGTAGACCACGTACAGGTCGATGTTCTCCTCGGCCGAGAGCTGGTCCAGGGCCGTCTGCACGTCGGTGCGGTCGGACCCGGTGAGGGCCCCGACCTGGTCGGTGATCTGGTTGGGCAGCCGGAACGGAGGTTCGGCGCTGACGGGTGGTGCGGTCAACCCGATGATCGTGACGACCGCGAGCCCCGCCGCGGCCCGGTGCAGTCCTCGTCCGATGCGCATGCTCGCCCCTTCGCCTGGCCCGCGGACACCGTCGGGCCGGGGCACCCGTGGTCCGACCCTACCGATCGGGATGGGCCGGTGGCGGGGACGAGCCGGGCGGGGCGTCAGCGAATGGTGGGGATCCGGATCAGTGCGGGCCGGCTGGGCCGGCTCGCCCGGGCAGAGCGGGAGGCGCTGCGCTGATCCAGGATCGTCGTCAGGTCGGCGGCCGACCGCGGAGCTCCGAACAGGAAGCCCTGGGCCCGGCGGCAGCCCAGCGCGATCAGCGTGGCCGCGGCCACCTCGGTCTCCACACCCTCGGCCACGATCTCCAGGTCGAAGGCGTCGGCCAACCCGATGATCGACCGCACGATGGCCAGATCGTTGGAGTTGTGACCCAATTCGGAGACGAAGGTGCGGTCGATCTTCAACTCGTCCACCGGCAGGGCCCGCAACTGGGCGAACGAGCTGTACCCGGTGCCGAAGTCGTCGATGGCGACCTTGACGCCGATCTCCTTGAGCCCGCGCAGGGTGAGCAGGGCCTGCTCGGTGTCCCGGACCAGCGCCTTCTCGGTGATCTCCAGGGTGAGGTACTGCCCGTCGAGCCCGGTCTCGACCAACGTCCGGCGGACGGTGGCGACGAAGTCGGTGGTGAGCAGCTCGGCGGGGGAGACGTTCACGCTCATCGTCAGCGGTTCGTCCTTGGGGAAACGATCGTGCCAGGCCTTGAGTTGCCGGCAGCCGGATTCGATCACCCAGCGACCGAGTTCACCGGCCAGGTTGGTGGTCTCGATGACGTCGATGAACGCACTCGGGGGCAGCAGCCCCAGATTGGGATGCGGCCAGCGGACCAGGGCCTCGACCCCGTCGATGGTGCCCGATTCGAGCGCGACCTGGGGCTGGAAGAACAGGACCAGGGAGTCGTTGCGCACCGCGGTGACCAGGTGCAGCTCGATGTCGGTGCGGATCTCGTTCTGCCGCCGCATCTCTGCGGTGAAGAAGCAGACCGCGTTGCCGCCATTGCCTTTGGCCTGCAGCATGGCCTGGTCGGCCTGATTCATCAGCTCCGAGACATCGGCGGCGCCGGGCACGCCCAGGGCGACGCCGACGCTGACTCCCCGCGTGATCTCCTCGCCACCGACCTGCACCGGCTGGTTCGCGGCGATCCGCAGACGTTCCGCGCACTCCCGGGCACGCTCCTCATCGGCCGGGCCGAGGATGACCGAGACGAACTCGTCACCGCCGAGCCGGGCCAGCAGCTGGTCGTTGGGCATCGCCTCCCGCAGCCGGTGGGCCAGGGTGTGCAGGTACTGATCGCCCGCCGCATGACCGAGGAAGCTGTTGAGGGCCTTGAGCCGGTCCACGTCGATGAAGATGACCGCGACCGGTCCGGGGGCACCCGGCTTGAGGCGCTTGGCCAGGTGATCGGTCAGCCCGCGGCGGGTGGCCAAGGTGGTCAGCTCGTCGTGATAGGCCAGGTAGTGCAGCCGTTCCTCGGCGGCCACCCGCGCCTGCAGCTGGGCCAGCAGCGCGGCCACCGCCTGCAGGGCATTGATCTCGTCGTGCAGCCACTCCCGGTCGCCGTACTTGATGAAACCGAGTGTCCCGGTGGTCGTCTCGTTGGTCATCAACGGCACGGTGGCCAGCGACACCTCCTGGATGCCCGAGCCCTGCCGCACCCGGTCCTGGTACTGCTCGTCGTTGCTGGGCCGTTGGGTCATCACCGACTTCAGGTTCTCCAGCGCGGCGAAGGTCGGATCGGCGCCCGCGAAATAGATGACCCCGAGCGGATCGGGATCCGGGACGTCTTCCCGGGGCGGCCATTCGGCGACCAGCACGGTGGCGCCCAGCTCATGGTCGTTGCGCCGCAGGAAGCTCAGGTCGACCTCGAAGTAGTCGACCAGCCGGTGCAGCAGGTCCCGGGAGGCGGCCTCCAGGTTGGAGATGGTCACCCCCATCAGCTCCGTGGCCACCGAGGTCACCAGGTCGTCCAAGGTCATCTTCATCGCAACTGCTCCCCTTCAGTCGGCGGCGTGGAGGCCAGCAGCACGGCCGCATCGCTCAGGCGTCGGCTTCGGGCGGCCGGCGCGACGTCATGGCTCACTCGAACCACCAGGACCGGGGCCTCCGCCGCCGGCAGCCCGACCGTCGCGGCGAAGCGGGCCTGCAGATCGGTCAGCTCGTCGGTGAACTCGGCGGACAGTCCGGCGCGGTCCTGCTCGTCGCGCGCGAACAGGAACACCGGCGAGACCGGGTGCACGGCCAGGCCGCACTGGTTGGCCCGGGTCCACAGCAGCGCGAGCGCGCGTCCGCCGCGCAGGTAGTCGGTCGGGGTGTCGCCAGCGACGGTCAGGACGGCCACCGCGGAACTGGCGTTCACCCGGTCCCTGGTCGTGTCACCCAAGGCCGCACCGCCCTGCCAGCGGGCGAGGTAGTCCATCACGTCGGATCGTCGGGCCACGCCCAGCTTGGCCAGATCGGTGGTGTCCAGGTCCAGGGTGGACACGTCGATCCCCAGGTTGTCGCCGACCTCCTCCGGCCAGCGCAGCTCGCTCATCATCTGCTGATGCAGCACCGGCGTGAGGTACCGAATGCGGTCTGACTCGGCCAGGATGTCCGCGATCGCCGACACCCCCGCCGGGTCGCTGATCAGGTGCAGTCGCGATCCGGTGGTGGCGGCCTGCCATTGGAAGGAGGCGACGCCGTCGGCGTCGAACGGTCGGCGCCGGCCGAACCCGCGGTTGGTGCAGCGGGCGAGCATGGCCGGGTACAGCTGGGCGAGCTCCGGATCGACCGGGCCCTCCCGCAGTTCGATGGACAGCACCAGGTCGGATCCGGGTCCCTGCGGGAACTGCCGGACGCAGGCCTGCCGACCGTGGCGGGCGGCGGCGACCTCGGCGTTGAACTGGGCGGCGCCGATCCCGACATAGCTGCCGCGGAACTGCACGTCCATCGCCGACGTGCGCTCCCGGGCCAACAGGACGTCGACCCGATCGCCCTCGACCCGCAGTGACCATGGCTGCACGTTCCCGCCCGAGGGGGCCAACCGGATCGCGTGCACGACGGCCTGGGCGGCCCGCTCGGGCGGGCGGCCGAGGATCCCGTCGTCATCGTCGGACGGGGCCGGCGCCGGATCCGGCAGCGCGTGGTCGCCCAGGGTGTCCAGCACCTTGTCCAGGTCGACCCGGACCCGTCCGGACGGCAGCTCCTCGCCCCGGCCCAGCCGCCGGATCGCGGCGGCTACCGTGGCCCCGCCCAGCTGGACGTCGCCGCCCAGCTGCGGCCAGGTGGACACCGTCCGGTCGATCTCGACCATAGAGGCGGCCATCCGGGCGGACAGCGCGTCGCTCTGCAGAATGCGCATGACGTGCGGGGCCTTGTCATGGGTGGACAGGCCGCGCAGCGACTGCGAGCCGATCTCGCCCAGCAGGCCGTGCAGCAGCGGGCGGTCGGGCTCGCGGTCGAACCGCTCCACGTCGAACAACCCGCGGTCGCTGGTCTCCATGACGACCGGAATGCCACGGGCCCGGGCTTCTTCCCGGACCCGCACCTTGACGTCCAACGAATCGCATTCCTCGACCAGCAGATCGAGGCCGTCGAGGAATTGCCCCAGATTCGCTTCCTGGAGACCGTCGGTGAACACCTCGATCGGCAGGTAGGGGTCGAGTTCGGCAATGCGTCGACTGGCCGCGACGGCTTTGTTGACGCCAATGTCCAACACCGTCGACGGGATTCGATTGAGATTCGACAGCTCAATGGTGTCGAAATCGGCCAGCCGCAGCCGGCCGCACAGGCCTTCCAGGGCGATGGTGTGCGCGATCGAATGCCCGACGCTCAGCCCGACAATTCCGATGGTCAATCCGGAGAAGCGATCCTGTTCGGCCGCGGTGATCTTGTTGCGATTTCGGTCCAGCCGTAGCCGCCGAAAGGTGATCGGCCCGGGAAGCGAGGCCAGGGTGCGTCGCCAGGGGTACCAGACCCACCGTCGGGATTCGGCCCGTCCCGCCGGGCTCAGCTCCGGGGTCAGCGTGGCCAGCTCGTGCTGCACCCGGTCGGAGTGATCGAGCACGACCACGCCGGGATCGGCCGACAGCTCGGCCAGGCGGGCGCGGTCGTCCGGCTCGTCCTCCCGCAGGACCACCGCCGACCAGGCCACCGCGTCGGCCGACGGGTCGACGGACGTACTCGCGGTCATCAAGCGGCTGCCGAGGGCGTGCCGGTGGCCACCGCCGTCAACTGACGCGATTCGCGCAGCAGGGCCGGCAGCTGCCCCGGATCGACGGTGTCATAGACGCACAGCTGGTCCCACCACAGCAGCTTGGTGCGGTACCGGTCGTCCGGGTAGGCGACCGGCGTGACGTCGGTACTGACCACGGCGCCGGTGGATTCCCAGCGGGGGATGGCGTGGCTGGCGGCCGTGCAGAAGGCGTAGCGGACGCCCAGCAGGGTCATGGAGTGCACGATCACCCGGGCGATGGCGTCGGTGATCTCGTGGTGCAGCGGGACGTCGTGGTCGACCCAGACCGCCTTGATCTCCACGGCGCCGTCGGAGAGCCGATCCGTGATCTGCCGCCGCAACTCGTCCGAGCCGGCCCGGCCGGCCCACTCGCCGATGGCCGTGGCCTGGTCAGCCCGGGTGTAGGGCCCCTGCACCCGCAGGCCGCCGACGACCTTTCCGTCGGGTTCCAGGGCCACCGCAAAGAGGGCTGTAGAAGGGCCGCTGCGTACTCGGTCGTAATCCAATGCGGATTCAACGCCGTGCCGTCGATAGGTCGCGCGGGCGCCGTGCAAATAATCCAGCCAAAGTTCTGGTTTTGTGGCCGGTCGGGCAAATACGATCTGGCGACCCGAAGTGGGATCGAGGTACCCACGGTACGACTCTCCCATATGTGCCCCCGGTGATCGGCGTTCGAACCTGCATGCGGATCTTATGCCATTCCCAGCAGGAATCTATGGGGTCGCCAATTGGCGACACCTTCGGGTCGAGTGCCCTGGCGGCCGGTGACCGACCGTTAAACCGATCGGGTGGGGCCGCACCGATCGGGGCCATTTCACCGGCTGGTCCGGGGCCGAGGTCACCGGTCGTACGGGGGGCGGAGCGGGTATCGATGACGATCGAATGGCCGGGCCGGCGCGGTCGCCGAACGCCGGTGACCGGGGCCGACCGCGGCTCGACGGGGTGTCCGAACCGGGCCGGCCGGCCGCCGGCGACCGACGTCGCCGAAATCAGGCCTGCCGGTTAGCCGGTGCAAATCCGTGCGAACGGCGCCGCTCCTCGGCCCTAATGACGTGCGTGACGGCATTGATCAGGGCCAGATGGGTGAATGCCTGCGGAAAATTACCCAGATGACGGCCGCTCACCGAATCGAGTTCTTCGGCATACAACCCCAGGATCGAGGCATGGGCGAGCAATCGCTCGCACAGGGCATGCGCCCGTTCTTCCTCGCCGATTTCCACCAATGCGGAGACCAGCCAGAATGAGCAGATGGTGAAGGTGCCCTCCTCGCCGGACAGGCCGTCGTCGGTTTCCTCCACCCGGTAGCGCAGCACCAGCCCGTCGTGGGTCAACTCGTCGGCAATGGCCAGCACGGTGGCCTTGATCCGCGGGTCGTCCGGCGGCAGGAACCGCACCAGTGGGGCCAGCAGCAGCGAGGCGTCCAGGGCGTCCGCGCCGTACCGCTGGACCAGGACCCCACGCTCGTCGACGCCGTTGGCCAGCACGTCGGCGTGGATCTCGTCGGCGATCTTCTCCCACTTGTCGGCGATCTCGTGCGAGTCGTGCAACCGGGCCAGCCGCACGCCGCGGTCCAGCGCCACCCAGCACATGATCTTGGACGCGGTGAAGTGCTGCGGCTCGCCGCGCACCTCCCAGATGCCGCGGTCCGGAGCGCGCCAGTGCGCCGCCGCCTGCTCGACCTGCGCGATGACGATCGGCCAGAGCTCTTCGGGCATCTGCTCGCGGGACCGGGTGTGCAGGTAGATCGAGTCGAGCAGCGCGCCCCAGACGTCGTGCTGCTGCTGGTTGTAGGCGCCGTTGCCGATCCGCACCGGGCGGGCGTCGTCGTACCCGGTGAGGTGATCCAGCGTCCCCTCCTCCAGATGTCGCTCGCCGCCGACGCCGTACATGATCTGCAGGTCGTTCGGGTTGTCCCGGCACACGTCATGGATGAAGTAGAAGAAGTCGTTGGCCTCCCGGTCGAACCCGAGCGTGTACAGACCCCACAGGGCGAACGTCGAGTCCCGGATCCAGGTGAACCGGTAGTCCCAGTTCCGTTCCCCGCCCGGCGTTTCCGGCAGCGAGGTGGTCGCCGCCGCGAGCAGCGCCCCGGTCGGCGCGTACGAGAGCCCCTTGAGGGCCAGCGCCGACGACTGCAGGTAGGCCCGCCACGGGTGGTCCGGGAAGGTGCCCTGGGACAACCACTGCCGCCAGTACTCCCCGGTGCGCCACATCCAGTCCTCGGCCTGGGCGGTGTCCACCGGCGGCGGCAGGTCGGAGAAGGCCAGGGCCACGTAGTGCACCTCGTCGCGCTTCATCTTGGTCCGGGCCTGCGCGGTGCGGCCCTCCAACCCGATCCGCAGCGAGCTGGCCAGCCGCAACGTCGGCTGGCCCTTCGCGGTGGCCACTACCTCGGAGTAGTCCGGCTTCGGGTAGGTCCACTTGGCCCCCTTGCGGGCGTAGTCGAAGACCGGCTCGCAGCTCATCTGCAGATCGACCGTGCCGTAGACGCACTTGATGGTGCGCAGCAGCACGTGCGCGGCGTCGTAATCGGTGGGGGACCGGCGGTGCGTCTTGGACCGCTGATCGGTGTTGTGCCACTCGGCCATGATCAGCGCGTCCCGGACGATCAACCAGCCGGTCGGGGTCTGCCAGGTGGTCTCCAGCACCAGGGTGCCGGGCAGATAGCGGCGGGCCGCCGGGACCGCGACGCCGAACGGCGCCACCCGGAACGAGCCGCCGGCCCGATCCAGCAGGGCGGTGAACAAACTGGGGGAGTCGGGACGGGGCACACACATCCACTCCACCGCCCCCGACGGTGCGATCAGGCAGTTCGACTCGCAGTCGGACAGGAATGCGTAGTCGCCGATGCTGGGGAAGTTGCCCGAGCTGTGGTGCACCGGATGGAGCGGTGCGTCCGAGGCGGCCGCCGTGTTCGGCGGATCCAGCACGTGCACCCCGCCGGTCGGCGAGGCCATCACGGCGTCGAAGCTGGCGTCGAGGCCGTCGGCGGCCGGGGCGCTGCCGGCGGCGTCATCGGTGTCGGTCATTGCGTCATTCTCCGGCACCGGGCCGATCGGTACATGGCAAACAGATCACGGCCAGGTGTCGGACCGGACCGCTGCGGTGTCGGGGTCGGGCGCCTGCGGCCGCAGCTCGCTCCACTGCTGGGCCAGGCGGGCGATACCCAGTTGACGCACGCACTTCTGCGCGGCCATGCCCACCGCCTCGGTGAACGTAGGGAAGGCGAACTGCAGATCGGCCAGCTGCTCGATGCGCATGTTGGTGGCCATGCAGGTGGCCACCATCTGGATGATCTCGGCCGAGTACTCGCCGAGCACGTGCGCGCCCAGGATGTAGCGCCGGTTGGACTCCACGATCAGCTTGCAGAACCCGCCGGACCGGGCGTCCACCACCGGCCGCAGCAGATCGTCGTAGCGGACGATCGCGACCTCGCAGTCGTACCGGGCCCGCGCCTCCTGCTCGGTCAGCCCGACACTGCCGTACTCGGGGTCGGTGAACGAGCCGGTCGGCACGATCTCGTGGGTGTTGCGCCGCCGGGTGCCCAGCACCGCGTTCTCCGCCGCGACGAGCCCCTGCTGCCGGGCGCTGGGCACCAACATGGACAGGCCGGTCGCGTCGCCCGCGGCCAGGATGTGCGGCACGCTGCTGACCAGCCGGTCGTCCACGGTCACGTACCCGCGGGCGGTCTGCAGGCCGATCGCCTCCGGGCGCAGCGTGTCCGCGTTGCCCGGCCAGCCGACCGCGAAGAACACCAGGTCGGCGGCCACCGTCTGGCGGACGCCGTCGACCAGGTGATGGACCAGGAAGACCTCGCCCGACCGTTCGATCTCGGTGGCCTGGGTGCCGGTGACGATGCGCATGCCCTTGGCCGTGAAGGCGGCGGCCAACGCGTCGGACACGTCGTGATCCGACCGCGGTTTGATCCGCTCGGCATACTCCAGAACGGTGACCTGGGAACCGAAGTCGACCAGGATCGAGGCCAGCTGGCAGCCGGTGTCCGACCCGCCGATCACCACCGTGGAGACCGGCAACTCGTCCAGGCTGCGGATGTCCTCGTAGGTCAGGGCCAGGTCGGCGCCGGGGATCGGCAGCCGGCCGGCGTGCCCACCGACCGCGATGATGATGGCGTCCCCGGAATACCTTTGGCCGTCGGGCGTTTCGATGGTGTGCGGGTCGACGAACCAGCACTGTCCGACGCCCTGGACGAGCTCGACCCCGCAGCTGGCGATGTACTCGCTCATTCGTTTGACGTCGTGCGAGTAGTCGGCGACCCGCACCGCGTTGGCCACCGCTGCCTTCACGTCGACCTCCGGGGCGCTACCGCGCAGCCCGAACGTCTCCCAGGACCGCGCGTCGCGAACCAGCCGGGCGGCTCGGGCCAGCGTGCGGACCGGCGCCGGCCCCTCGTTCACGCTGGTGCCGCCGACCCGTTTGCGTTCGACCAGCGTCACCTGCGCACCGAGCTCGGCTCCTTGCAGGGCCGCGGACACTCCGGCGGGACCGCCGCCGATCACCAGAAGTCGCACCCGCCCAGTTTGCGGGTCAACGGCAAGTGGCGCTGACCCGCGGCGCCCCCGCCATGCGTGTTCGGATCAGCGCAGGCCGAAACGTCCGGAACTCGGATCGAACAGGACCTGATCGGTGTCGAAGGCCGCACCGATCGCTCCACCCGCGGCCAGCTCCGGCACCGGGCCGCTGGTCACCTGCGGACCCGGACCGATCAGCCAGCCGTCCTGGCCCAGCTGCACCGCGGCCTCCACGTCGTGGGTGGAGGCGAGGACCGGGATGGTGCGTTCGGCGGCGATGCGGCGCAGCACGGCCAGCAGCTCGATCCGGGCCGGTGCGTCCAGGAACGCCGACGGCTCGTCCAGCAGCAGCAGCGACGGGGACTGGGCCAGGGCGCGGGCGATCATGATCCGCTGCCGCTGCCCGTCGGACATCTTGGCCAGCAGGACGTCGGCCAGCTCCTGCGCGTGCACCGCGGCGAACGCCTGGGTCACCGCCCGCCGGTCGTCGGCGGTGAACGAGCCGGACCGGGCCCGATGCGGGAACCGGCCCAGAGCGACCACGTCCTCGCCGCGCAACAGCCCGGGGTCGAACCGTTCGGTCAGCACCACCGCCAGCCGGGCCGCCCGGGTCCAGGGATCGAGCGCGTGCAGGTCGGACCCACCGAGCGTGACGTGACCGCCGAGCGGGTGCTGCAACCCGGCGATCGAGCGCAGCAGGGTGGACTTGCCGGCGCCGTTGGGACCGAGCAGCAGGGTGATCCGGCCGGCCGCCGCGCGGACCGACACCGGCCCGAGCACCACCCGGTCGGACCGAGTGAACCGCCGCCGCTGCGGGTAACCCACCGTCAGCCGCTCGACCACCAGATCGGCCCGGCCGCTCACGCCGCCGCTCCGGCGGCCAGCGTCCGGCTGCGCAACAGCGCCGCGATCACGACGGGGGCGCCGATCGCGGCCGTCACCACGTTCAGCGGCAACACCCCGTCGGACCCGGGGAGCTGGGCGATCACCGAGCACAGTTGCAACACCACCGCGCCCATTAGCGCACAGGCCGGCACCAGCCACCGGTGATCGGCCCGGCCCAGGGCCAACCGGGCCAGGTGCGGCACCGCGATCCCGACGAAGGCGATCGGTCCGCAGAACGCCGTCACCGCTCCGGCCATCACCGCGGTGGCGACGATGCCGGCGGTGCGTACCCGGCCGACCGCCACCCCCATCGACGCCGCGTACCGCTCACCCAGCAGCATCGCGTTCAACGACGGGGCGATCCACGCCGCCAGCCCGACCCCGACCAGCACCGCCGGGGCCAGGAAGGCCAGATCCGGCCAGGTGGTGCCACTGACCGAACCGAGCCCCCACAACACGTACTTCTGGATCCGATCCGGTGCGGAAAACGCCAGCAGCAACGAGACCAGCGCGGTGGTGGCCGAGCCGATCATCACCCCGATCAGCAGCAGCGCGACCACCGAGCGCACCCACCGGCCCAGCAGCAGCACCAGCATCAGCACCGCCAACGCCCCGAGCGCCGCGGCGGTGACCAGGCCGGCTCGGCCGGTCAGCCCCAACCCGGCGACGAAGCCGCCGGCCAGGGTGCCGCCGCCGAGGACCGCGACCGCGACCCCGAGGCTGGCCCCGGAGGACACCCCCAGGATGAACGGATCGGCCAACGGGTTGGCGAACAACGTCTGCATCAGCAGCCCGGCCACCGCCAGCCCGACCCCGGCCAGGATGGCGGTGGCCGCGCGGGGCAGCCGGACCTGCTGCAGCAGCACCGCGGCCGTCGGATCCACGGTGCCGCCGGTGAAGAACCGCAAGGTGGTGGACGGCGGGATCGGCACCGACCCGACCCCGACCGCGAGCACGGCCGACACCAGCGTCAGCGCCGCCAGGGCGCCGAGCACCAGCGCCGGCCGATGACGCACGTCAGCTCAGTCGCAGGTAGAAGGAGAAGTCGTGGTTCGGGGCCTGATCCGGGTGCAGGATCGCGACCAGGTCGCCGAGCACCAGGTCGGGCCGGGCCACGCCGAGCTCGTAGAAGTTGTTGCCGCCGTCGGCGGTGACGTCCTTGGCCGCGTTCCACACGTTGCCGGCCTTCATCGCGGCGAATTCGGCCAGCCGCGGCTCCTCGGCCAGGGCCTGCGCGGTGGTGGTCCAGGTCGTACTGGCCAGCCAGGCCGGGGCGGTGCCGGCCTTGGCCAGCACCGTCTCCAGGTCGGTGGGGATCGACCCGGAGGTGCTGTCGTCGGCCCAGGCGGTGGTGCCGCCGGCGTCCTGGATCAACCGGGTGGTGTACGACTTGCCCCCCGGGATGTACCAGGTGCCCTGGAACGGCTGCCCGGGCACGACGGCGACCGGATCGGCGTCCTGGACGGAGGCCGCGAGCTCCTGGTAGCTGCGCTCGACCGTGTCGAAGGCCGCGGCGGCCTGCTGCTCGGTGCCGGTCAGCGCGGCGAAGTACTTGAGGTACTCAGCCCGGCCCAGCGGGTCGTCCTCCAGCCAGTCGGCGTTGGCCAGCACCGGGATGCCCGCCGCCTTGACCACGGCGTAGCCGGGATCGTCAGTGCCCGCGGTGACCAGGACGTCGGGCTGGCCGGCGATGACCGCCTCCGCATCCACGGTGCCGGCGGCGGAGAACTCGACCACGCCAGGCTCGGCCACCCGGTCCTGCACCTGCTTCTCGGAGATGAAGCCCTTGGTGCCGACCCCGGTCAGAGTGTCGAGCTGATCCAACTCGACCAGGAACGGCAGGTGAGTGGTGGAGGCGGAGTACAGCGAGCTGACCGGGGTGGTGATGACCTGCGCCCCGGCCAGGTCACCGGTCAGCTCGGGGGTCGGCGCGCCGCACTTGACCAGCACGTACGACTCCGGGGCCCCGCCCTGCGTGGGCTGCGGCACGGTCAGCACCTGATAGGAGTCGTGATAGCTGATGGCGAAGTTGGTCGCGTGGGTGATCTGCGACTTGACCGGGAAGTAGTCCGTGGCCGGGTCGAAGTCGGTGATGCAGCCCTTGGCGTCGAGGCCCCCGGCCGAGGCCGATGCCGATGCGGACGGCGACGAGTTCGCCGCCGGGGTGCCGGACGAGCACCCGGCCAGCAGGGCGATCAGCGCGGTGGCGCCGATGACCGCTCGACGGGTGGAACGGGACGTGATCACAGGCAGGCTCCTCGCCGGACCGGAAACGGATGGCTTCGGAGCCAGCGGGACGGGTGGGGGCCGGTGCGGCCTCGCCCGATCGCACGCGACCGTCCCTCGCGGTCCCGAACGCAGTGGACCGACGGCCCACCGACCGATGGCAGGTCTTCGGACTCTCGGGCTGGTCCTGCGCCTCAACGCAAGGAATGCCTACTGGCCATCGCTTCCCGGGTTCGCACCCAGTGCTGGACCCCACCGACGAGCCGGCGAGGTGATGGCGGTCGTTCCCGATCACCGCTGCGGGGCAGCCCCGGATTCGCACCGGGTTCCCTGTTGTCCCGCCGAGCGTGGAGCACGACGGACCATCAGCGGGAGCCAGGGTACGGGCTGGCCCGGTCGAGGGGCCAGTTCCGGACCTTCCCGGGCCTCGGGAACGACCGGAAGTGGCCCCTCGAT